>Ga0310786_10007212_pt1 | contig 14557 bp, 7 predicted proteins | sample AusTroGonzalo_MG_FD_203881 | JGI IMG/M metagenome (GOLD analysis project Ga0310786, IMG submission 203881) | Bovine rumen microbial communities from tropical cattle in Woodstock, Queensland, Australia - Gonzalo_03 (v2) (version 2) | ecosystem: Host-associated > Mammals > Digestive system >... | reverse complement strand
TGGTCCAGGAGCATTTCCACGCCCTTTTCGGCCTGCTTAATGGCTTCTTCGACGGATTGGAGCCGTCGGCTGTTATTGGCTACACGGAGGTCAACAAGTTCCATTTGAAAGCTACTCGCAAACATTTACAGGTTCTCCATCATGCTTTAGCGGATATATCCGTAGTACTCGGCATCGGTGGCGCAGTCCCACCAAACCGGGATGCTCCAGATGTCATCGGAGGTAGCGTGCTTGTTGGCCGCCTTGGCATTGGTGGCATTGTAGTTAAGCTCGGTGGTAGCAGGGAGCCTCCAGCGGCGTACCCAGTACTGGGGGTCGTTTTTATCGGCACCCACCAGCTTGGCCTGGCCGGCGAACAGCGGACCGCGGTCGTAGCCGGGATATACCACACCATAATTGTCGATATTGCCGGCGCTGAAGTTGAAGCGGCGCATGTCGTTCCAGTTCTCGATGTTGAAGCCCATGGCCACATACTTCTGCAGCATGATGTCCCGCATGGTGAGGTCGGATGCGCTCTGGGCGACGGCGGCGCTGGAAAGGTAGGCGGTGATATCGGCCTCGGACATGGGGGTCATATCCGGGTTGGTCTTGGAGTAACCGGCGGTCTCCCAGGCGGCGAGTTCTTTCTGCATACGGTCCATATGGGCCTTGATGCCGGCCTTGTAGGCTGCCAGGGCTCCGGCGTCGTCTCCCTTGCGGAACAGGACCTCGGCCTTGATGAAGCACATTTCATGATAGGTGAGGATGTCGTAGTCCGAGTTGGGATGCACCTGGAAAGAACCCGTAGAACCCACCACGCCTGCATTGTACTGGGCCGAACCGGTGTACCAGTTCACATCCAGGGCAGGCTGTCCGGAACCGTCCATGGACTTCTGGGAGTTGCTGCGGATGTTCACGTAAATGGTATCTCCGGCATAGATATAGTTGTTGCTGCTGCAGTAGAGGGACCACTTGGGATAAGTAACCTCCACGGTGTCGGCCTTTAAATCATACTGCTTTCCGCCCAGTCCGGCGATGAAATCGGCACGCGCAGCGGCGTCCTTGATGGGATATTTGATCTTCACCTCATCGGATGCAAAGACGGGCGTCTGGATGCTGGTGGAGCCGCCGGCCAGGAGGCGCGTGGCGGGACCGTAGCTGTCCACGCCCTGGGAACGGACCCATTCATAGGAATCCAGCTTCCCGTCTTTCACCTTGATGCCGCCCATGGCCGCAGGGACAATCTTGGGCATACGGGGATCCACTACGCCGGCGCCACGCATGTTCACCAGGAGGTCCCTGTAGAACTTGCTGATACGCTGCGTGGAACCATAAGCCACATAGTCCCAGTCGGGGTTGGTCATGACAGGGTCTCTCATCCAGTAGTCGGTGACATCGTTGGCCGAGTTATAGCATACCATGAAGATGTTCTCGTCGTTGGACTGGGGGCCCTTGGCGATGCACTCCAGGATGGTGTCGGGCTTGAAAAGATCGGCCTTCTTGGACAGGCGCAGGAGGTAACGGGCCTTGAGGCCGTAGGCCAGCTTGATCCACTTGGCCGGGTCTCCGCCGCACCACATGTCTCCGTAAGAAAAAGGCGTGGCGCCGGGTTCCTGCTGCTTCTGGAACAGCTCGATGGCATGGTCCAGCCTGTCGATACAGCCGTTGAAGATGGTCTTTCCGTCGTCGTACTTGGGCGAAGCGATACCGGCCAGGGCCTCGGTATAGGGCATCTCACCCTGCGTATCCAGCAGCATCATGAAGCCCATGGCGTGGATCACCTCGGCCGCACCCATATAATAATAGGCGCCTTCCTTTTCGGCCTTGTTGTACAGGTCCGGGATATTGCAGGCGGCGTTGACAAACCAAATCTGCTCTGCCGTGGTGGTGGAACCGGGCTGGCAGTTCCAGGTGGTGGAAAGGTGGTTGTTATTGGGATTGGTGCTGTACAGGGCGCCGGAAATGCAGGAGGTGCGCATGTCCGCGGGGCCCATGGCATAACTGTAGTAATGCTGCAGCCAGGGAAGCCTGTTCTCTACCAGGGCGCCCTCATTGGTGGGGGAATCGGGGTCTGTGTTCACATCCAGCCACTTGTCACAGGAGGCCAAACCAAGAACCAGGACCGACCATACAGCTATATTGAGTATCTTTTTCATAATCCTTTAGAATTTGAGGTTGACACCGAAGGAAACGCTGGCCACGGCCGGGACGCTGGCATAATCGATGCCCGCAGCGCCGGAGCCGCCGGTACCGCCCGCCGTGCTCACTTCCGGATCCATGCCCTTGTAATTGGTAAGGGTGAAGAGGTTGGTGCCGATAACCGAAGCACTGAGTCCCTTGATGACATGCTGCTTGCGGATCAGGCTGGTGAAATCATAGGTGAGGGACAGGGAGCGGAGCTTGAGCCAGTTGACATCGGTGATGAAATTGCTGGAATTACTCTGATAGTTGCTCCAGTACTTCTGGATCATGGCCTTGCCGTCGTAGGTGACACCTTTGACCGTATAGGATTCTCCGGCGTTGTAGGTGATGGTGACGGGCTCTCCGGCCTTGATATCCGTACCGTTGTAATTTCCATCGGCCGATGCGACACCCGTAATGGTGACGCTCTGGCGGTCATTCAGCGTGGTGATGGGGCTGGTACCGGCAGTCACCATCAGGTACTCCGTACCATTATAGACGGCACCGCCGATGCGGAAGTCCAGCAGGAAGGACAGCGTAAAGTTCTTGTAGCGGAAGGTATTGGCCAGGCCGCCGATGAGCTTGGGCTCACGGTTGCCCACCAGGGCGTCGGTTTCCGTGGACACCTTGTACAGACCCGTGTTGGGGTCGATGGCGTAGCGTCCGCCCATAATCTCGTTGCCGTCGGCATCCTTCTCATACTCGTACCGGGTGCCCACCATGCCCAGGAAAACACCACCGTTGGGGATGGAGGCCGCCTGGATGGTGCCGAACTGGGCGTCCGTAGGGTAGAACTTGGTGACACCCTCCAGGAACTCGCCCAGGGTGCCGCGGTTATAAGAAGCGTTAAGGGTGATGCTCCAGTCCAGGTCCCTGTTTTGGATGGGGATGAAGGTAAGGGCGAATTCCTGACCCTTGTTGATGACCGAACCGGAATTGATGGTGGTCATGGAATAGCCGCTGGCCTGGGACAGGCGGGGACGGGCGATCTGGTTGTCGGTCCGGCTGTGATAATAGGTCCAGTCCAGGTTCACACGACCGTTGAACAGGTGCAGCTCGGCGCCCACTTCCCATGCGGTCTGGATTTCGGGAACCAGATAGGGGTTGCCGGCCTCGTAATAGTTACCCACCAGGGTATAGTCTCCGTATTTGTACGGAGCCAGCAGCGTAGTGGTGGTGACATAAGCCTCGGCATCCTTACCCACGCGGGCCATGGAGGCGCGTACCTTACCGAAGGTGAGGACATCGTTCTTGGGAATGAGTTCCGTGAACACGAAGGAACCGGACACCGAAGGATAGAAGTAAGAACGGTTGTTCACCGGAAGGGTGGAAGACCAGTCGTTTCGGCCGGTGACCGTAAGGAACAGCGTATTCTTCCAGGAAGCGCCGAATTCCCCGTATACACCCACCAGTCTCTTGCGGATGGTGGCATCCTTGAAGAACTGGTTGGCGGTGGCGATATTGGTGAAGCTGGCCGTGCCGGCCGTGATGAAGTCGTATCCCCAGTGCGTCTGGTTGTGACGGTAGGTATCCTCGGTGGTGGTACCCACCAGCAGGTGCATGTTCCAGTCTCCGAACGTCTTGTGCATGTTGCTCATCACGTTGGTGGACAGGTACCGGTAATTGTAGTCGCTCTTGTTGAGTCGGCCGTTCTGGTAGAGGTCCTTTACCACAGAGCCGGGTTCAATGTACGTATAGGAATCCGTGGTAAAGTTGTCGTAGCCCAGACGGGCCGATATATCCCACCAGTCCGCGATTTCAAAGCGGGCATTGAGGGCGCCGGTGAAACGGTGGGTCTGGTCATAGAGCTGGTCCTTGTTGATGATCCAGTAGGGGTTCTCCTTGTCGTCAGCCAATTCCCAGATACCGTCGAACAGGCGGTACTTGGAGCCGTCCTCATTCAGGTAATGGGTAATGTCTTCCGTGACAGGCCAGGTGTACAGGGCGTTCATGGAGCCGGTACCGCCGCCGTCATACAGGCCGCCGGAAGTGAGGGTTTTGTCTGTGCGGGCGATGGAATAAGCCACGTTGGCGCCCACGGTGAGCCGGCCATATTTCTGCTCTCCGTTAAAGCGGACGGTGGTTTTGTCGTAGCCGGTGTTGGGAACGATACCCTTCTGGTCGAAGTTGGACAGGGACAGGTAGAAGGAACTGTTCTTGGTGCCACCGGAAACGCTCACGTTGTTGTCCAGGACAATGCCCTTGCGGAAGAAGGTGCCGATATTGTCATAGACCTTGGTGCCTGCGGCTATCTTTTCTCCCCACTGGCTATAGGTTTGCTCATCCAGGACGCCGTTGTCGGTGTAGACACCACGGCCGAAAACCGTCTGGGCGACGGGCAGTTTGTTGGCCCAGGACACGCTGGTCTTGCTGGAGAAGTCTACCATGACCGCTCCTTCGGCGCCTTTCTTGGTGGTGATGATGATGGCACCGTCGGCCGCCTTGGAACCGTACAGGGCGGCAGCGGCCGCACCCTTCAGCACGGAAATGGTCTCGATATCCTCCGGGTTGATATCCATCACACGGTTGGAATAAGTGGTGTTGCTGCGGGTCATACCGTCGGTGGCACTATTACCCAAAACGCTGGTGGAGTTATCGTAAATGATGCCGTCCACCACAAACAGGGGCGAATTGTCCCGTCCTTCATAGGTGGAGTTGGCGCCGCGGATGATGATGGACGCACCCGCACCGGCAGCGCCGGAAGACTGGGTTACGTTCACACCCGGGACTTTGCCGGCCAGGGAATTGACCACGTTGGCCTGCTTGTTTTTCATGAGTTCCTCGGATTTCACCTCCGATACGGAATAGCCCAGGGACTTGCGCTCACGGGAGATACCCAGCGCCGTCACCACGGACTCGTCAAGGAAAAGGTCGTCTTCGGCCAGGACGATGCGCAGGTTCACACCGGCGGGGACATCCTTGGTGGCATAGCCGATGCAGGACACTTCCAGCAGGGAACCGGGACGGGCGGCCAGGGTGAACGTGCCGTCCGTGAGGGTCATGGTACCCGTGGTGGTGCCTTTTACGATGATGCTGGCACCCGGAACGGGCTGGCCCTGTGCATCCACAACTACGCCGTTGGCGGTTTGGCCGAAAGCCACTGCGGCGACACCCAGGAACATGGCAAGCGCCAACAGTACAGACTGTAGTTTTTTAAGCATAAACAGGTTAAAAGGTTATAAGGTTGTTTTCCAGCGCAAATTTACTATTTTTTCGGGGAAAAGCCGTACCTTTGCACAGCAAAAATAACGACAACCATGTATCCTCTCAAATTCCGGCCTCTCCTTACCACCTTTGTATGGGGTGGCGAAAAAATAGCACCTTACAAAGGGATTCCCTCCACAGAAAAACACATCGGCGAAAGCTGGGAGCTTTCCGGCGTGGAAGGGCTGGTGAGCGTGGTGGCGAACGGTCCCCTGGCGGGTAAGACCATCGCCGAAGTGCTTGCCGAATACAAGGGCCAGCTGGTGGGAGAACACGTCTACGCCCGTACCGGAGACGAATTCCCCCTCCTTTTCAAGTTCATCGACGCACTGAAAGACCTTTCCATCCAGGTGCATCCCAGCGATGAACTGGCGGCCGTACAGCATCCCGGCTCCAAGGGAAAGACAGAGATGTGGTATGTGATATCGGCCGAGCCCGGCGCCAAGCTGTACAGCGGCCTCACTCAGGCCATCGGCCCGGAAGAACTGGCACGCAGGGCCGCCGACGGCAGCATCACGGACGTGCTGGCCTGCTATGAAGTGCACCCCGGAGATGTCTTCTTCCTCCCCGCCGGCCGCATCCACGCCATTTGCGGCGGCTGCTTCATCGCCGAGATCCAGCAGACGTCGGACCTCACCTGGCGCATCTACGATTATGGCCGCATGGGCCTGGACGGAAAACCCCGCCAGCTGCATCTGGAGCAGGCCAAGGCCGCCGTGGATTACAAGGTATACCCGGAAGGCTACCGTACGGAATATGAGCCCGCCCAGGACGAGGAAGTGGAACTGATTTCCTGCCCCTACTTCACCACCAGCGTGCTGGACCTCACCCTCCCCTACGCCAAGGACCTGTCCGAACTGGATTCCTTCCTCACCGTGATGTGCCTGGAAGGCAGCGGCACCCTGGAAGTGGACGGAGAATCCGTGGATATCCGTCAAGGCGAAACGGTCCTGATACCCGCCGAAACAGATGACATTTGTTTTATCCCCGACGAAACCCTAAAACTACTGACCAGCCATATTCGTTAGTGTGAAATGTAACTAATTCATTATTTGACACATACAATAATCCTCCTAGGCCAAATGGCCTAGGAGGATTTTTATAACTAACTGATTTATAACCACTTCCTCCTCACGCCTACTGGAGACCCCTGGCGCGCATCAGTGCAGCGGGATCCGGTTCGGAGCCCTTGAACTGCACATACAGCACCATCGGCTCCTCGCTGCCGCCCCTCTCCAGGAAGGTTTTGCGGAAGCGGTCGGCCGTCTCCTTGTTGAAGACACCCGTTTTCTGGAACACTTCCCAGGCGTCTACGGCCAGCACCTCGCTCCACAGGTAGCTGTAGTAGCCGGCGCTGTAGCCGCTGGCGATGATGTGGTTGAAGTAAGAGGTGCGGTAGCGCGGGATAATCTCGTCGATGAGACCCATCTCCTTGCACACCTTATCCTCGAAGGCGCGGATGTCGTCGGGACCGTTGAAAGCGGCCAGCTGCTCCATGGTTAGCTCGTGCCACTTCATGTCCAGGATGGAGGCGGCGCAGGTTTCACCGGCCGCGAAGCCCTGGTTGAACTTGAGGGCTTTCCGGATTTTGTCCACCAGGGCGGCGGGAATGGGCTCGCCGGTGTAGCAGTTATTGGCATATTCGGCCAGGATTTCCGGCACAAATGCGAAGTTCTCATTGAACTGGGAGAACATCTCCACAAAGTCACGGGCCACGTTGGTACCGGAAACACTGGTATAGTTGCACTGGCTCAGGAAGCCGTGCAGGGCGTGGCCGAACTCGTGGAAGGCCGTCTGCACGTTGTCGATGGTGAGCAGGCTGGGCTTGGCGTCGGTGGGATCGGCACCGGGAGCCGGGAAGTTGCACACGTTCACGATGACGGGACGGACGCCCTTGGACTGTTCGCGGAAATTGTTCATCCAGGCGCCGCCGCGCTTGGTGGGACGCACATAGTAATCCCTGTAGAAGATGCCGATGAGGCTGCCGTCAGGCTCTGAGAGCTTGTAGGCGCGAACCTCGGGGTTGTACACCTCAACCTCCGGGGCTTCCTCGATGCGGATGCCGTAAATCTTTTCAGCGGCGGTGAACACACCCTTGAGGACGCTGTCGGCCTGGAAATAAGGCTTGGTCTCGTTCTCGTCCAGGGCATACTTCTGCGCACGAAGTTTATCGGCATAGTACATCCAGTCCCAGGCCTCTATCTTATGGCCGGCGATCTTCTGCATTTCCTTCATCTGGGCCTTGGCACTGCGCATGCAGGCATCCATGATGGGCTGCAGGAAGGCATCCACGGTCTCGGGCGTACCGGCCATTTTATCGGACAGCTGGAAGGCGGCGAAGTTGGGATAGCCCAGCAGCTGCGCCATCTCGGCACGCAGTTTCAGGACCTCCAGCACGATGGCGTTGGTGTCATTCTCGTTGCCATGGTTACCGCGGCTGGAATAGGCCTTGAACACTTGTTCGCGCTTGGCGCGGTCCTCGCAGGATGCCATGAAGTCGTAGTACTCGCTCACGGTGATGCCGGTGGCCTCCTTGAAGGCGTTATTCTCGGCCAGGAGGTTCTGTCCGAACTTCTGGGTGAGCATGGCCAGGCGGTTGCTAATCTCGGCAAAGCGCTTTTTGCCAGCCTCGTCCAGACCTACGCCGTTGCGCTCAAAGCTCTGGTACAGCTTTTTGGTAGCCATCTGCTGCTCGCGGGTAAGGCCTTCCATGTTGTCATACACGGCCTTTACGCGGGCAAAGAGGTCTTCGTTCATCATAATCTCGTTGGAGGCGTCGGTCAGGAGCGGCGTCACCTCTTCCTCGATGGCCTGCATCTCGGGCGTGGAATCGCTCTCACTTACGTTGAAGAACACGCCCGTCACCTTGTCCAGGATGGGGCTGGCCTTCTCGAAAGCCAGCACGGTGTTCTCGAAGGTAGGGGCATCCGGGTTCTTGATAATGGCCTCTACATTGGCCTTTTCCTCGGCGATGCCGGCCTTGAAGGCGGGCATGTACTGGTCCATGGTAATCTGCGAGAAGGGGGCTGTGCCGTAAGGGGTGTCCCACTCCTGCAGGAATACGTTCTTTGGGGTGTTATTGCAAGCTGCCAACATTCCAACTGCTCCGATAACGATCAATAATTTTTTCATTTGATAAGACTGTTAGTTGTTCCGGCATAATAGACATCCAGCAGGGTGAACTGGGCGCTGCCCTGGTAACGGGACAGGATACCCACCACATCCACCTTCTTGCTGCCGTTGCGGACATCTTCGGGAATCTCAATATCGGCAAAACGGGCATATCCGCTGGTGCGCACCTGGACCTCCACGCCGTCGTACATGAAGTAATGGCTCACGCTCTGGGCGCCGGGATGGGCCAGGATGACGTCCTTGTAAAGTTCTTCATAGCCGAAGTTGTCGAAACTCGTATAGGCCGTGGCTATCTTTCCGCTGCCGTCACCAATCTCTACATCATCCCAGGTGCCGGCCTTGGCCAGCTGGTAGAAACGGTTCTTGGTGAGGGACCAGGTAGTGATGCCGAAGGTGTAATCGGCCCCTTTCACACGCGGCGTGTCGGAAGACAGGAACACGCGGTTCCAGGACTCGTACTTGGAGTGGTTGAGGTTGGGGTCCGGATAGAAGAGGCAGAAGATTTCCTTGCCGCTGTCAGAGTTGCCGTAAGAGAGGCCTTCCAGTTTGGTGAGCATGCTCACGATGGAACTCTGGATATCGTCCTTCATGGCGGTGAGTTGCGCTCCGGTGAAGGAAACGGGCTTCATGCGCTGATCCTCGGGCAGGATGGCTCCGCGGAAGATGTGCTGTTCAATGATGGGAACCAGGTCGATGTAGGAGGTCTCGTACTCAGGCTCCACGTCGGTGATGCCGTTGAGATAGTCCTCCCATCCGTCTCCCATCAGACCCAGCTGCAGCAGGCCGGCTCCGCCGTAGTTGCCGCTCTTGTAACCGTATTCTCCCACAACCAGGCCGCGGCACTTCACATAGAGGATCTGGCCCAGCTTGAAGTCGTCGTACGACGAGCTTCGGCCCAACTTGAGGCAAATGGCACCGGTGGCGTCCTGGATATAGATTTCACGGTAGACGTTGCCGTCTTCGTCGGAAGTGGTGATTTCTCCCCGGATGATGATATCGTCGATAATCTCCACCGGTTTTCCGTGCTTCTGATACAGTGCTTTGAGCCCGGCGATGGTGGTATTCACCTGGTCGTCCATGTTCACGGGCACGAAGGCTTTCCCGGGCTCATAGGCCTTGGGATTAACCGGTTGCCATTCCTCTTTCAGACTCTGGCAGGAAACGATGGCCGCGAAGGCGGCGATGGCGTAAAATAACTTTTTCATGGCGCTTAGAATCTGAAGTAAATGTTAAGCATATAGTTGAAGCCGGGCATGTAGAAGTACTTGGAGTCGAAGCGGTAGTAACGGCTCTTGGCATCGGTGTTGTCCACGATGCGGGTTTGTTCGTAACCGCCGGTCTTCACATTCCGGTTGTTCAGGAGGTTCTTGGCGTTGAACGAGAAGCCCAGCTGGTATTTGCGCTGGATGTAAAAGGATTTGCCCACAGAGAAGTTCAGGAGGAACGCCGGGGCGAATTTCTCCTGGGTGGTCATGTATTCGATTTCTTCCGGAGTGGCCTTGTAGTCGGGACCCATCACGGCGAAATCGGTACGGTACAGCGGGTTCATATCCAGGTAGGCGCGGTCGAAGTACTCCACGTCGGCGTCCACGAACCAGTAGTTGTGGTTCCAGGCCAGACCCAGGCTGATAGCCGTCTGGGGGGTGGAAGGCACATAGTGCTTCTGCAGGCGGGTATAGTCGTTGAGCGTGGTACCTTCGGGAATGTTGCCATAAACGTCACGGGGATATACAGGATGATATTTCCAGAAGGAAACATTCATGACGTCCTGGCCGTTGTAGCTGACTAGGGAAGCGCTGTTATCCAGCGTCTGCACCATGGTAGGATTGGAGGTGTAGACCGCCTCTCCCAGGGATACGACACCCTGGATGCTCAAATCCGGAACCACATAGGTGGGCATCTTGAAGCCGAATTCCAAACCCATATGGCGCTGGTTGATGCCGCTGAGGGCAAAGTTGGAGAAGGCATTCTGGACGTCGTCGTAGGCGCTCATGATCTTGCTTTGGTCCTTGATGGTAGTATAGTATACGGTCGCACGGACATTGATGCCGTTGCCGCTGTACTGCCAGTTGAGGTCCGAGGCGAAGGTCTTGACCGTGGTGAGGCCGTCCACCATGCTGTTGCGGGTGCGGGGGCTCAGGAACACCTGGTTGAAGTTGGGAGCGTCGTTAAAGTAACCCACATTGCCGTAAACGCGCATGTTGCCGCCTATCACATAGACTACGCCCAGCTTTCCGGCATAGGTGAAGAAATTGGCTTTCTTGGAATTGCCGTAGGAAGTGATGACTTCTCCCTTGTCATCCACTGCAGGCTCCACGGTAACGCCGGTCACGGGATCGGTGAACTGCTTGCCGGGGAACAGGCCCTTGTACAGCAGGCCCTGACGCCAGAAACTCTGGTATCCCAGCTTGAGGCCGATGTTCACCACTACGTTGCCGTTGATGAACGAGCCGTTGGCCCAGCCGCCGTAGTTGCGGACATGGGCATAATAGTCGTAGCCGTACTTGTCTCCCACGCCCAGGGTGCGGGACTGGCCGTTGTGCTCCAGATAATAAAGGAGGTCGTTCTGGGCCATGTACGGGGTAGAGGCAAAGTCCCTGTCGGCAAAGTTGTCCACGTCCACGAAATACTTGCCACCCAGAAGGTCGGCCACTATCTTATAGTACTCGGTCCTGTTCCACTTGGCGTGGAGGCCGCCGGTCACAACGGCCCAACGGGCGGGCCGATATTTGAAGTTGGCGGCCAGGTTCAGGTCCCGCTGGTCGGTGCGGCGTTCTTCCTGCACATACTTGGCGCGACCGTCCGTTGCCAGGGTATTCACCTGGTAGATGCGGTCCCAGTTCAGGTGCACCACGTCCGGATCCTCGTTGTACCAGGCTTTGAAGGCCTCAACGGCTTTGGCCTGGTTGTTACGCTTGTAGTCCGGATCCTCATTGTAGAAATAGGACGGCAGGTTGCGGTAATAGTCCGGGCGGGCGTCCTGGGCATTGTACCAGTCCAGGGCCGTGTATCCGTTCTTGCCGAAGCGGAACAGGAGGGTGGTATTGACCTGGAAGGTATCGCTGGGCTTGAAATCCCACTTCAAGTAGGTCACAGGCTCGTGGGTCTTGCGCACGCGGGCGTTCCTCACACGGCCGTTCTGGTAACCCCAGTTGGCGTTGTACATGTTGTCGTACATGAGGTCATACACCTCCTGGGTGGAAGCCATCTGGGCACCGCGCTCACCGGGCGTGCCGAAGAAAGCGAAGTGCAGCGTATGGTGCTTGTTCAAGACTTTATCGGCCGCCAGGTAATAGGCGAAGGAACGGTAGTAAACACCCTTGATCCAGTCGTTGCCGCCCAGGCGGGCGCTCACGTTAGCGGCGAAGGCCCAGCCGTTGTCCATGTAGCCGGTGGCATAGGAAGCCATCACGCGCAGGCGGTAGAGGGAGCTGTTGGTGAGGATGCTTCCGCGAATGCCCTTGCGTACTTCATCGGCCGTGCCGAACACGTTGGTGACGCCGTTGTAACCGCCCAGGGCCACATCCGACACCTCGGCTCCGTTCACGGTTTCCTTGGCGCGCATGGCCTCGTTGAGGCCGCTCCACAGGGAGAAGGGACCATAGCCGGTGATGGCGTCGTTCATCTTGACGCCGGCCAAGTACACTTCCTGGCTTTCGGAGCTGTAACCGCGGGCGCGGAAACGCACAGAGGAGAAGTTATAACCGGCGATGTTGTTGAAGACGTCGTTGCTGCCGAACAGGATGGTGGGGTTGTCGTTAAAACCGGAATCGTCCATGTCGAAGGCGGCGAAGGAATCGTCGTCCACTTCGGCCACCCGCTGGATGCTGGTGAGCGAAAGGTTGAACATGTTCTTGATGTAACCGTCGTTCACGGTTACCTGCACCTGGCTCTCCAGGAATTCGGGGGCGTAAATCATCAGGGTATAAACGCCGTCCTTGAGGCCGGAAATCTGGAAGGTTCCGTCCGGTTCCGAAATGGTGGAGGCGATTTCCGTGGCACCCTCCATAAGCACCAGGCGGGCCTTTTCCACCGGCTGACGGCCATTACGGTTGATCACCGTACCCTTTACGCCGCCCGTGGGAGCCTGCGCAAAAAGGGCCAGTGACGCAAAGGCCGCCGCGAATGCCAAAAACAGTCTCTTAGTCATATTGTGTTATTTCTTGATAACGATGTAAGTGGGATAGTGGTCGCTGAAGCCGCCGATGAAGGCACCGTTGGAGAAGGTGCGGAACGGCGTTCCCTTATACTGGCCGCTCTGGTTGGTCATGAACGGTTTGTTGAACACGCGGCCGTAGTACTTGCCCTGGGTAATGGGCTGGAGCTTGAAAGCGCCTTCAGGGGCATGTACAAGGGCATTGTTCACCATGATGATGTCAAAGATGTTACCCTCTCCGCGGTAATACAGGGAGCTGTAGCCGGCTTTGATCATGCTCAGGAACGGGTCGAAGAAATCTTCATCCGTAACATCGGAGATAAACTCCTTGCCGCGCAGATAATCGGTCATGGACGGGTCTCCGGGGTTGTCGTTCATATCTCCCATCACCACAATCGAGATGCCCGGGAATTCCTCCTGGAGTTCCATAGCCCGGTTGTAGGCGATCTCGGCGCCGCGGGGACGGAGGTCAGCCCCCTTTCCACCCAGTCGGGACGGCAGGTGGCACACGAAGAAGGCGAACATCTGGTCGTCGATGGTACCGCGCACCATGAGGACGTCACGGGTGCGGAAGTCGTCTTTCTCCTCCTGTGTCCACTGGCTCCAGTCCAGGCGCGTGTTGTCATCGAAGGTGAAAGGGATGGCCTCGCTGGTGATGTATTTAAAAATCTCGGGCCGATACAGCAGCGCGCAGTCCACGCCGCGGCGGTCCGGGCTGTCATAGTGGACAATCTGGTAGTTGGCCGCTGCAATGGCGGGCTCGGTCACCAGGTCCTCCAGCACGTGGCGGTTTTCCACCTCGGAAACGCCCAGCACGGCGTGCCAGGCTCCGTTGTCCTTCTTCATCGCGGCGATGACCTTGGCCATGTTTTCCTGTTTTTTGGCATACTTGGCATCGGTCCAGGCATTGGCGCCGTCGGGCAGGTACTCATAGTCGTTCTTGCCATCGTCGTGATAGGTGTCGAAGAGGTTTTCCAGGTTATAGAAACCAATCACATATCCCTTCTTCTGCGCCTGGGCGCCGAAGGGAATGAGAAGCAGAAGGACAGACAGGGAGAATAATAGTTTTCTCATGCTAATTGTAGGTTACCAGTTTGCTAGTGTAGTTTTGGGATCGGCCTTCTCGATGGCCGCCGCCTTTTCTTTTCCCAGCACGGAGGGAAGGTTGGCGAAGAAATCCACGCCGGTCTTCTTCTCCAGTGCCTCCACCGACAGGGCGTAGGCCTGGAAATCACCTCCGGCAATGGACGCACTGTGCGGCAGATAATAGCCCACGGCCGACCAATCGTTGCCTTTCCGGCGCAGGAGGGCTTTGAAATAGGCCGAAGGGATGGCCGCCGAAACACCGCTCTTGCTGCTGGTGGTATACCCCAGGGGCTGGCGGATGTCGCAGCCGGTGCACACGTACAGGGTGTCGCTGTTCTTGGCGTAAGTGCGGACCTTTCCTTCCAGCCGGGCCCAGATTTCCCCGTTGAAGTCGTACTGCTGGGGAGTCATGTTGGTGGCATAGAAGGTGGACTTGTTGGAATCGGGCTTCTGGCGGTCGGCCGATGGAATCTGATGCCCGCGCGTCCAGCCGCCGCCATAGGAGCCGCCGGTGAGGTAGGGCTGCTTCATGCTCAGGCTAACCAGGATGGGGTCGTCGATGAAAACATCGTATCGGCCGTAGTTCCCTTCCAGCAGGCCGGCGTTCAGCGGATAGGCCACCCAGCGGGACACGTAGTTCTTGCTGTCCCAATAGAAGGACCAGTTGCGGACGCCACTGGTGACGTTATCCACGTATCTCCCGCCCTTCATGTCGTGGGTGAAGAAATACAGGTCTGCATTTTCCTGGGGAGCCGGGAGTTCCATCCAGCCGGGCATGTCGTGCATGGCGCCGGAGGCCTGGGTAAGCTCCACCGCCAC
>Ga0310786_10007211_pt1 | contig 14558 bp, 10 predicted proteins | sample AusTroGonzalo_MG_FD_203881 | JGI IMG/M metagenome (GOLD analysis project Ga0310786, IMG submission 203881) | Bovine rumen microbial communities from tropical cattle in Woodstock, Queensland, Australia - Gonzalo_03 (v2) (version 2) | ecosystem: Host-associated > Mammals > Digestive system >... | reverse complement strand
TTTCTCCTTCTCAAACGTGAGGTCTTAACAGAGTTCGGGCTTCTCGTCTGTACTTTGTTGATGCCTTTCATACGACCTAAGTTAATCGTTACTACTTATCACACAGCAATAACCGTGCTGCTTGTTTATGAATTCTCTCGAGAATTGACCGCTAAAGTGCCACCTAAGCAACCGAAAGGTGCCACCTAACGCCCAAATTCTCTCGAGAATTCAACTGCCTTCAGTCCCCTTTTCTTTTTCTATGTCCGCTCTTCAATCGGGTTTGGTCGGCTGTAAAGTCCCGACTACCAATGATACACGGAATTGTTTCCACCACAAGATGTGCTATAGATGTAACTTTGCGGTCAAGACCGCGAAGTTTTTCGCTTCGCTTAAGGAAACTCCTACACTCGACATAAAAAATAAATGAATTTATTTTGTTCTGCTCTCAACTTTTCGTAACTTTGCAGCCAGAAAACATTATACGATACGATTATGGCAACAACAACCGCAAGAAGACGCAGCACTCACCCCATGAGCTACTACCGTAACATGGTGAAGGACATGGACGACAGTCAGAAGCTGGAACTGATAACGATGCTTATCGAGAGTATCAAGCCCGTCAGCACAACGCCGCTGGTCGACATTCCTATGGACGAGGAGTTTGCCGACATGGACAAGGAACTGTACACACCCGAGGAGGCCTACGAACTGACGATGAAGGACATCAAGACTATCTACGACGATGCAACAGTATAAATACCTATACACCAAGCGCACCGCCGCCAAGATAAGGTCGTTCTACAAAAACGTGGCCAAGAAGTACCGCCATACCTACTCGTATGAGGACATGGAGCGGAATGTGCGTGACGCCTTCTTTGCCATCTATGCCATCGAGCGCTCGTTGCCGCGCCGCAAACCGACCCTTAGCCGATGGGCTGGCTACCATATGGCGAACACCGACAAGTGGTACTACGCCTACACTATCGAGGGCGACACGATAAAGGTAATCGATGCATGCCACGCGCAAAACATGCACGAATAAGTGACATTATTTTCCCTACAGATAAAAATCTTTGCGTTGCAAAGTTACATATCTTATATTATTAGTTTCAGGGTATTGCTTTTCGAGTTTTTCCAAATATTTTTGGTGTTTCGCCCGACTTTTCGTAACTTTGTCACTTCGTGACGAACTTCCATGGCACTCGGAAGAAAAAACAAACGGGTTTGTTTTGTTCTTCTCTCGTTTTTTTGTAACTTTGCACCATCAAAAAACTAAAAGAACTATGAAAGTAGGTGTTATCGTGGCGATGGATAAGGAGTTGCGCCAGCTCCAGTCGCTGTTTACTGACGGAAATGTGGTGGTACAGAAGTGTGGCATCGGCAAGGTGAATGCCGCCCTTGGTGCCCAGCGTATGATTAACGAGTTTCATCCTGATGTCATCATCTCCAGCGGCTGTGCCGGCGGAAATGGCGACGACGTGAACATTCAGGACGTGGTGGTGAGCTCCCAGCTGACCTATCATGATGTGTATTGCGGAACGGCTATTGATGACTGTACGCAGTATGGTCAGGTGCAGGGTCTGCCTGTCCGCTATGAGCCGGCTCCGTGGCTGTTGGAGAAGGCGCTGTCGTTGCCGTGCGATGTAAAGGTTCATCCCGGCCTGATCGTCACGGGCGACTGGTTCGTGGACTCCAAGGAGAAGATGCGCGAGATTGTCGGTCATTTCCCTGAGGCGAAGGCTGTCGATATGGAGTCGTGCGCCATTGCCCAGACCTGCTATATTAATAAGGTGGAGTTTATCTCGTTCCGTGTGGTGAGCGACATCCCCCTTCGTGATACCGATGCTTCTCAGTATCATAACTTCTGGGATACCGTGGCTGAACACTCCTTCGAGGTGACGAAGACTTTTGTCGCTTCGCTAGTGAAAAGTGAAAAGTGAAAAGTGAAGAGTGAAAAGTGCATTCTTCGCAAGCGAAGCGTCTCCTTGCGTCGCCGAGCGGTGAATTGTGAATTGTGAATTGTGCATTAGATGAAGCAAGTACGTCCAAAGAAGAACCTCGGTCAGCATTTTCTGGTTGACCTGAACATTGCCAAGCGCATCGCCGATACCGTCGATGAGCCTTACGCCGACCTGCCCGTTTTGGAGGTGGGGCCGGGTATGGGTGTCATGACGCAGTATCTCGTCCAAAAACCGCGTCCGCTGAAGGTGGTCGAGATAGACCGCGAGAGTGTTGCCTATCTGAAAGAGACCTTGTTTAAAGAAGACAAATCTCTCTCCTCTCTCCTCTCTCCTCTCTCCTCTGAAAATTCTCCTCTCTCCTCTCAAATCATCTCCGGCGACTTCCTCCGCATGGACTTGAACGAGGTGTTCGGCGGTCAGCAGTTTGTGCTGACGGGCAACTACCCCTACGACATCTCTTCGCAGATATTCTTCAAGATGCTTGACAACAAGGACCTGATACCCTGTTGTACTGGTATGATTCAGCATGAGGTGGCCGTGCGTATGGCTTCACAGCCCGGCAACAAGCAGTATGGCATCCTCTCCGTCCTGATTCAGGCGTGGTACAATGTGGAGTATCTTTTCACCGTTGAGCCTGATGTGTTCAATCCGCCTCCCAAGGTGCAGAGTGCCGTCATCCGCATGACCCGTAATGAGGTCACCGACCTCGGCTGTGACGAACAGCTCTTCCGCCGCGTTGTCAAGACGGTATTCAACCAGCGCCGCAAGATGCTCCGCGTCTCGCTGCGCCAGCTGGTAGACAAGGATTCTTCACTCTTCACTCTTCACTCTTCACTTCTTACCCTCCGTCCCGAGCAGCTCACGATACCGCAGTTCGTTGAACTGACAAACCTTGTGGCAGAGGAATTAGACAGAATACAAAGCAACAAGCAACAGTAGTATGGGATTATTGGCTAAATTGTTTAACGACTCCTCCGATACAGAGTTCCGCTTGGCCCAGGATTTGGTGGCCATTGCCATTGCCGATGGCGTCATCACACCAGAAGAGCAGAAGATGTTGGTGGAAATCTGTCAGAAAGAGGGAATCAGTCAGGATGAACTCCAAGGCTGCCTGATGGGTAATGACGACAGTTCGAAGCCGACGGTTCCCCGGTATCGGCGCGACAAGAATGACTATATCGTACAGTTGATCAAGGTGATGGGAGCCGACGGCTACAGTTCGCCCATGGAAATCTATCTGTTGGAGATTATTGCCTCCAAGATGGGACTGAGCAGGCTGGAACTGGTCTCATTGGTGCTGACCACCGCTACCCGCCGCAACTTCCCCGGCGATGTAGGCGTCCGTACGCTGACCAGTTTTATGTCGAATGTCATAGACCCGAAGTCGAAGACCATCGGTGAGAATCGCTGTACTCTCTCCGAGTTGTTTGATATCATAGCCAAGAATATCCCTCAGGGCCCTGACCAGAAGACCGATACCGAGGCTTTTGTCCAAGCTATCAGCCGCGCAACGGAGATGTTGCACGAGAATACAATCCTTGACAACGAATTCCGTGCAATGGGTATCGACTTCGAAACCGTTTTGGCCGATGAGCGCGAAAGAGCCATCCGTAGGTGGCTCGTTTAAGCCGTTTTCGCGCACAATTGTGCTGTGTGCGGGCACAATCACTTGATTTACGTCAAAAGAAATGGGGTTTTTCTATAGATTTTGGGAATAATTCATTGTCAGTTCCCAAAATCGTCGTACCTTTGCATCGTCAAAAGGAAACAAGTAGACATCTTCAATAGAATAGGTATTAGAAAGGTAAAAGATTAGTTTTTCATAGGATACAGTGATTCCGTCGTGAGACGTCCATCACTTTTTAAGAAGGTTTTTGGTTATTTAATATTGGTGTACTGTTCACGGGCTTTGGGCTAGTGAACAGTATTCTTTTTGTGTTTTGCCATCCTGCCACTTGTGGTCAGTCTTTCTTCTGCCAGTTGCCTCGGAACAGTCGGACGAGGAAGATGAAGCCGCGGAAGGTCAGTTCGATGGCCATGGCTGTCCAGACGCCGCGCAGTCCGAAGCGTGGGGCGAGGGCGGCGGCTAAGGTAAGACGCACAGCCCACATGGAGGTGAGGCTCATGATGGCGGCTGCGATGGTGTCGGCGGCTCCGATGAACACACCGTTGCAGACGATGGAAGCGGCAAACATGGGTTCGGCCCATGCCTCGATGCGCAGGGCATCGGCACCTTGGGCGATGATATCCTCGACGGGCGACATGATGCCCATCAGTTCGGGGGCAAATATCCACATCAGGACGCCCATGACCGTCATAACGACCATGCCCAGTCCGACAGACATATAGGCGAAAGAGCGGGTAAGCAGCCGCTGTCCGGCCCCGATGCCCTGTCCGACGAGGGTGGTGGCTGCCTCGGCAATGCCGAACCCCGGCATATAGCACAGGCTCTCGACGGTGATGGCCAGCGAGTTGGCGGCAATGGCGATGGTGCCGAGGGGTGCAACGATGATGGTGCTGACAATCTGGGCTCCGCCCATCAGTAGGTGTTGCAGTCCCATGGGAGCGCCGATCTTGAAGGCGGTCTTGACGATGTGGGGTTGAAAAGAGGAGAGAGGAGAGAGGAGAGAGGAGAGAGAAATGCTGATGGGCGACCTGGCCAGCAGGAAATACAGCATAAGGGCGGCAGTAATCAGTTCGGCTACACCCGTTCCGAGGGCGGCTCCCATCACCCCTAAATCCAGTATATATATAAATAGGTAATTAAAGGCAACGTCCATCAGGCACATCAGGATGTTCAGGGCCGAGGGTATCTTCATGTTGCCAGAGCACTTCAGCATGGAACCTGCCAGACCCTCCATCTGGAAGAAGATGCCGCAGATGCCAATGAGCATGAAGTAGAGCGAGGCATCGTGGGCGATGTCGGCTGAACCGCCGAGCCAGTAGGGTAGGTGGGTGTGTATGGCGATACAGCCGATGGAGAGAATAAGGCTCCAGAGGAAACAGCAGACCAGTGCCTGTCGCAGTACACGGCGTGCAGCTTCGAAGTCGTTGGCTCCGATGAAGTGTGCCACCTGAACCGAAAAGCCCATGTTTGCCGCCGAGGCCAGTCCGCCCATCAGCCAGGTGGTGGTCTCTACCAGTCCGATGGCTGCCGTTGCCCGTGCTCCGAGGTGTCCCACCATAGCAGCATCGATGAAGAACATGACAGTGGCGGAGATCTGTGCCAGGATACTGGGTATACTAAGGCTGACGATCAGCCTGAGCTTTTCGCCTTGTGTCATCGTCCGTCCTTGGCGGATGTATGCCAGTAGTTCCTCGCTGTTTCTTGCCATTACAGGAATGTCTTCGTGTGGTTGTTTTCGGCTGCAAAGATACAAAAAAATACTTGAAACAAAAAGGAAAGTACATGAAACATTTTCCCGAAGGCCTTTTACATAAAGAAAACGGAAAAGTACAATTATTAACGCGCGTTAATAAAATATTTAGTACCTTTGCATCCGAAATTGATTACTAAGCTAAAATTTCATTAACATAAAATTCGAAGTAAACGTATGAAAACCGAAAGACAATTCGTTCACGGAGCACTTGCAAGGCAAGGCTTCTGGAAACGAGGCCGGCGTTTAGCGCTGGCTGCCGGAGTGCTGTTGATTGGTTGCGGTTCCTTCTTGTCGTGTTCTGAATACGACCTTGATGAGCGTACCCCAGCAGGTTGGGGAATGAGCATCTACAGTTGGATGGATGGACAGGGGAATTACACTAACACAGTGCGCTTGATTAACGATCTTGGCTACCGGGAGGTATTGGACAAGACAGGTTCGAAGACGCTCTTTGTGGCAGATGATGCTGCTTTCGAGCGGTTCTTCAAGAAGAACGACTGGGGAGTTAGCCGCTATGAGGACCTCTCGCTGGCACAGAAGAAGATGCTGATCTTCGGTGCCATGATTGACAACAGCTACCAGGTGCAGGCCCTTTCGAGTACGGAAGGTCCCATCGAGGGTAACTGTATGCGTCGTCCGTCATCGTTGTCCATCTATGACTCGGTGCCCATCCTGAAGAAGCAGGACGTGCCCGACGCCATTTACTGGCAGATGTACAAGGACCGTGACGACATGGTCATCATGCACGACATGACGACGGTGCCGATGATTCACTTCATTGAGCGCTTCATGGCCAACAAGCAGATTACTAACAGCGACTATGACTTCCTGTATAACAACACGACGAAGCGTCAGAGTGGCGATGCCTCGGTGAACGGCTCGCAGATTGCCGAGCAGAACATCAAGTGCATGAACGGTTTTGTGCATCGCATGAACGAAGTGGTGACCCCGCTTCCCAATATGGCCGACATTATTGGCTCAAAGCCCAATGTGAGCATCTTCAACCACCTGCTGCAGCGTTATAGTGTGCCTGATTATTGTGGCGACGAGGTGACTCGCAACTACAATGTCAACCGTGGTACGGATGTAGACTCGGTATTCCAGCGCCGCTTCTTTGCCAAGCGTTCGATTGACGGAAGGTCCTTTACAACCACTCATAACCAGAAGAGTGAGGCCAACGGTGAGTTGAAGTATGATCCGGGATGGAACGGTTATTTCATCCTCTCCAACGAGAGCAATGAGACAGCCCTCCAGCAGGATATGGCCGTGATGCTGGTGCCGTCGGACGAGGCTCTGTCTGACTACTGGGAGAACGGTGCCGGTAAGGTGTTGAAGGACAACTACGGTTCGTGGGACAATGTGCCGTACAGCACCCTGACCGAATTCATGAACGCTAACATGCTGGAGTCTTTTGTCAGCAGCGTACCGAGCAAGTTCCCTAACATCCTCAACGATGCTGCCGATCCGCTGGGCATTACTACCAATGACGTCGACTCTGTTTGGCTTGCCTGCAACGGTGCCGTCTATCTGACCAACCGCGTGTTCACGCCGACCTCGTTCGTCAGCGTTATGTATCCTACGGTGGTCGACCCGAACATGAGCATCATCCTCTGGGCTATCAAGCAGCTGAACTATGAGGCTTACCTGAACTCATTGAACTCACGTTATAGCTTCTTCCTGCCGTCGAACGATGCCCTGCAGAACTATATCGACCCCGTCTCCTACGGTCGTCCGCAAAAGCAGGTGCTGCGTTTCCACTACGATCCCAGCAAGACGGATCAGAACCGCGTCTATGCCAGTGTTCACCCCTATAACCCTGAAACGGGCGAGGTGGGTGACTCTATTAATGTCCTCGTTAACAACGGAAACAAGTCGGTGATGGAACAGAACCCCATCCTGAACTGTCTGTACTATATCCTTGATGACCATGTGGTGATTGGCGATGTGGAAGACGGTCATGAGTTCTATCGTACCAAGGGTGGTTCGGAAATCCGTGTCCGCAATACTGCCATGGGTGCCAATGGCATGACGGTCGAGGGAACCTATCATATCAACCAGTCGGAGCCGCTGGCCGTCAGTTTTGTCTACGACCAGACCAATGGCGGTAACGGTAAGACCTATATCCTGGATAAGGAACCAGTTATGGGAACCAGTAAGAGTGTCTTCAATATCTTAGGCGAACATCCGGAATTCAGCCGTTTCCGCGAACTGCTTGAAGGCAGTAACCTGATGGAGCCTACGGTGCATGACGGACGTTATGCTACTAGCGATACCTGTCTGAGCGTGTTCAATAGCTACCATTATACGGTCTATGTCCCCACGAACGAGAGCATCGATGCATTGATCAAGGCTGGTAAGCTCCATACCTGGGACGAAGTGGCCGATTTGGACACCATGGATGCTAGCCAGAACAAGCGCTACCATGAGATTTCGCAGAACATTGAGAACTTCCTGCGCTATCATATCCAAGATAACGCCATCTTTATCAACGCCGACAACAGTACGGGTGTTGAGACCATTAATGAGGACGGTTCCTTTGAGAACTCCTACGAGACGGCCTATATTGACACCAAGAAAGGTACGTTTAACAAGTTGACGGTGAAAACCGACAAGAACGGCAGTTCCATCAAGGTATATGATCAGGCTGGTAACGAGCGTACGGTACAGTCCACTCGTCCCGGGCTCTATAATCTGACGGCTCGTGAGTACACGTACAATAATTCAAACCGTACGAATGCCAATGCCGTACATAATTCGTCGTCGGCAGTGATACATCTCATTGACGGACCACTTATGATTGAAAATTGAAGATTGAAAATTGAAAGTTATGATGAACAAGAGACTATTAAAAACATTGGGACTGATAATGATCAATTGTCAATTGTCAATTGTCAATTCCTTTGCCCAGAATGCCGGTGACATTATCAGCGGTACGGTGACCGATGCTTTCGGCCCCGTGATGATGGCCAATGTCATTGAGATTGACGCGGCCAACCGTATCGTTGCCGCTGCTACTACTGATATGAATGGTAACTTCTCCTTCAAACTGAAGAACCCCAAGGATAAGCTGAAGATTTCGTATGTGGGTTATAAGACGGTTATCCTGCCTTTCAACAAGACTCACTTCGCTATCCGCATGGAAGACCAGACCACGCTGAAGCCCGTTGAGGTGGTAGCTAAGCGCAAGGCCCAGGGCTCAGGTCTGCAGGTGCCGGTGAAGGAAATCTCTACTGCTCGACAGAGTATTGACATGAAAGAGTTCGACGGTCTGGCCATCACCACCGTCGACGAAGCCCTGCAGGGTCGTATCGCCGGTCTTGACATTGTGGCCAATTCCGGTAACCTGGGTAGTGGCTCGTCCATGCGTCTTCGTGGTGTGAGCAGTATCAATGGCTCCAGCGAACCACTGATTGTTGTCGATGGTAATGTCTGGGAGACGGGTAGTGCCACGAAGGACTTCGACTTCCAGTCAGCCAATGACGAGAAGTTTGCCGAGTTGCTGAACGTGAACCCTGAGGATATCGAGAGCATCTCGGTGCTGAAGGATGCTGCCGCAACGGCTATATGGGGTTCCCAAGGTGCTAACGGTGTTATTGAAATCAAGACCAAGCGTGGTGCCCGTGGTAAGACAAAGGTGACTTATAGCCTTCGTCTGACGGCCACCCACCAGCCTGAGGGAATGAAGCTGCTGAATGGTGACGAGTACACCATGATGCTGAAGGAAGAGTATTTCAACCCCCATCTGAGGGCTGGTGCCAGTGATAACATCGACGAGATCAACTACAAATCCGGTGGTGACTTCTCGGAATACCAGATGTATAACGACAATACCGACTGGGTGGATGCCGTGAAGAAGACGGGTTGGCGTCAGAACCACTACGTTGCCTTGAGCGGTGGTGGTGAGAAGGCTAACTTCCGTATTGCTGCCGGTTATGACCATGAGACGGGTTCTATCATCGAACAGAAGTTGGACCGTTTCACCACCCGTGTGGCCCTCGACTACTTTGTCAGTGACCGTATCAAGATTGCCACCAATGTGGCTCTGACCTATACGGACAACAAGAAGAACTACTCCGATCTGCTTTCCGTGGCTTACCGTCGCATGCCGAACCTGGCCATCTACGAGCAGGACTGGGAAGGCAATAGCCTGGGTACCTATTATAATATGTTGCCCACGGTGAATGAGGTGTTCCGCAACAACCAGCAGAACGACTACAACCCCGTCGCCTTGGCTCATCTGGCCAAGAACGAGGAGACGAGCTATAACATCGAGCCTGAGTTCAAGCTGAACTATGAGCTGCTGGGCATCGAGGAAGCCAAGCATCGTCTGACCTACGAGGGTAAGATCGTGTTCAATATCTTCAACCGCTATAATGATATGTTCCTGCCGCTCTCCCTGAATACCAAGGGCTGGAACGACACGAGCGCCAACAAGGCTACCAATAATGCCTATAAGAGCTTAGGTGTGACCACGACTCATACCATGACCTTTGTCCCGCATTTCAACAATGAGGACCATTCGCTGATGATGATGGTGCGCGGCCAGCTGACCAGTGGTACCAATACCACCCAGAACACCAGTGAGTATGGCCTGCCTTCCGGTAGCATTATTTCCGCCAGTGCTCCTGGTATCATTTCGGACTTCGGTTCCTTCCCGGGACGTTGGCGCAGCATCTATCTGACTTATTCTGCCCACTATGCCTATAAAGGCCGTTATGTGGTTGACTTCTCCGTCCGTCGTGACGGTACGACCAAGTTCGGTCCTGATGAGCGCTGGGGTAACTTCCCCGCCTTGTCTGGTAAGTGGATTATCAGTGATGAGCCTTGGTTCAAGAAGGCACTGCCCTGGTTCAGCATGCTGGCTGTCCGTCCCGGTTGGGGTATCGTCGGTCAGCAGCCTGGTGCCGAGGCCTTGTTCTACAGTAAGTATGGCCCGGGTAAGGGTTATATGGACTATAGCTCTGCCTATCAGCAGAACATTCAGCTGAAGAACCTGAAGTGGGAGGAGAAGCAGACCTTCAACCTCGGTTTCGACTTTGGTTTCTGGGATGACCGCATCAACGGTAATGTGGAAGTCTATAAACAGAAGACCACCGACCTGCTGATGGGTAACCGCGCCCTGCCTTCGTCTTCCGGTTTTGCCTCACTCGACTATCAGAATGTGGGCGCTATGGAGAACGTAGGTTGGGAGTTCAACCTGAATGGTAACCGCCTGATTAGGATTGGCAAGTTCTCGTTCGACTTCAATGTCACCTTTGCTAACAACCGCAACAAGCTGACCGAGATGGACGAGACGGTGCTGGCATCCCTCAACAGCGATTTCGACCGTAATAATGGTAGCTATCTGAGCCGTGTTGAGCTCAATCGTCCTTTGGGTGGTATCTACGGATTCCGTTACAAGGGTGTCTACCAGTACAATAAGTACAGCGAGACAGAGGTTCCCGGAGTCAGCGGTCCCAATGCTCCTGTTGCCCGCAACGAGCGTGGAGAAGTCATCCTCGACAATTACGGACGTACCAAGCCGATGGTGTTCTGTTACACCGGCGTTGATGACGAGGAAAAGGAATTCAAGGGTGGTGATGCCATCTATGAGGATGTCAACTACGATGGTCAGATCAACGAGCTCGACATCGTCTACTTAGGTTCTTCACTTCCGAAGTTTACTGGCGGTTTCGGCTTTAAGCTGCATTTCGGCCGCCTGACATGGAACAACCAGTTCAACTTCCGTTATGGCAATAAGATTATCAACAAGGCTCGCATGAATGCCGAGAATATGTATTCTAACAATAACCAGAGTCGTGCCGTACTGTGGCGCTGGCGTGTGGAGGGCGACGATATGCCTATCCCCCGTGCTCTTTACAACTATGGCTATAACTGGTTGGGAAGCGACCGCTTTGTCGAGGACGGTTCTTTCATCCGTCTGAATTATACACAGTTGAGCTATGCACTGTCTCAGAAGACTCTGAAGTCCTTAGGTCTGAGCCAGTTGAGCCTCTATGTGTCAGCCAACAACCTGTTTGTGCTGACCAAGTACTCTGGTGCTGACCCCGAGGTGGGCTATGGTGGTTACGGTGTGGTGACTGATAATGCACAGACACCGCGTGCCAAGTCGTTCACTGCTGGTATTACCGTGTCCTTTTAATTGAGTAACAAGTAATTAGTAATTGGAATTATGATTACCAAAAGCATCAAAAAATATATCATGGCTGGTTTCCTGGGCTGTGGCATCATGGCTACAACAACCAGCTGCAATGACTTTCTCGACCTCCTGCCTCAGAACCAGGTGGTGCTCGAGAACTACTGGACTCAGAAGAACGACGTAACCAGTGTGCTGATGAGCTGCTACGAGAGCCTGCAGTCAGAAGACTGCGTTACCCGCATGGGACTCTGGGGTGAAGCACGTTCCGATAATATGAAGTTAGGCGTATCGCCTTCACAAGACCTTCAGCAGTTGGTTAAGGAGAACATCCTGCCCTCGAATACCTTCTGTGACTGGAAAGTATTCTATCAGGCAATCAACCGCTGTAACACTGTATGTTACTATGCTCCCAAGGTGCAGGAGATAGACCCGAACTACAGCTATAGCGAGATGCAGGCTAACGTGGCCGAGGCTGTCTATATCCGCTCGCTCTGCTATTTCTATCTGATCCGCACCTTCCGTGATGTGCCGTTCTCCCGTGAACCCAGTATCGACGATACACAGGATTACCGTGTTCCGGCAGACTCTTTCAACGTGGTGCTTAACAACATCATTACTGATTTGGAAGCTGTCAAGGATCAGGCACAGCTCTATTTCCTCAAGCCTAACCCTGACAAAGTGCAGGAACTTGAGCGTAATAATACGGCTCGTGTCACCCGTGCTGCCGTTTATGCCCTGTTGGCTGACCTCTATCTGTGGCAAGGCAACTGGCAGCGTTGTGTAGAGTGCTGTGACTTTGTCATCAACTTCAAGCAGACGGAGTTTGAGAATCTGAGACGCAGGTTGAAGGATGAGGTTAACCTCTTCAATGACATCCCCCTGATTGTTGAAAAACAACAGACTATTTCGGGACATGCCTATGAAGAGATCTTCGGCAAGGGCAACTCCTTCGAGAGTCTCTTTGAGCTGAGCTATAATCAGACGCTGAAGAAGGACAACAAGAATACCTACATCAGCCGCTATTACATCAATTCCGCTAATAATCTGACGGCTGGTTCATTGGCTGCCGTTGATGAGTTCTATGAGGGATTGCCTACTAAGAGCACCGAGCTTTTCTTGAGCAACGACTGTCGTGCTTACGAGTCTATCTATCAGGCCAGTACCACGCAGTTCTATATCGGCAAATATGCAGCTTCGAGGGTCTCTATTGACAATTCAAGAAGCAACTGGCAGCCTGCCTACACATGGCGCAGCGGTGAATCCGACTATTCCAACTGGATTGTTTACCGTCTTTCCGACGTGGTGCTGATGAAAGCTGAGGCGCTCATTCAGATGGGTAGTGACCGTTATGAGGAAGCCTTTGACCTGATTAATGCTGTCAACCGTCGAGCCTTCAACGTGCTGACTCCTGGTAGTGGTGAGACGCTGAAGATAGACGACTATAAGGACTCTAAGGAGAATATGGACCAGCTGGTGATGGATGAGCGTCACCGCGAACTGATGTTCGAGGGTAAACGCTGGTATGACCTGCTACGTATGGCCCGCCGACAGGGCAGCACCCGTGAGCTGGCCAAGACCGTTGTCAAGAAACAGCTGACGAACACATCGGGTATCCAGATCCGTCTGGCTGACCCCAATGCCCTCTACTTGCCTTACTATCGTAACGAACTGAAGGTCAATCCTTACCTGAAGCAGAATCCGGCCTATAATACCGGTGACGATGCTGACCTTTCGAAGAATTAACAATCCATCATAAAGAACAAAAGTATTATGAGTAACAATAATATCAAGCATTTCCTGATAGGACTCTGCACCTGTTTAGGTCTCGTCACGGGTTTTGTAGCCTGTACCGACGACGAGTCTGACCAGCCGCTGAACTTCTATTCTTCGGTTCGGCTTACGGCTGCTGGCTTCATCGAGGCCGACAATGACAGATTCAGCGAGTTTATTGCCGTACTGGAGCGCTCCAACTATCTGTCGATGTTGAAGACCTACGGCCATTATACAGTCTTCGCTCCCACCAACGAAGCCATGAAGGATTATCTGAAGGAGAATGGCTATGGATCGGTGGCCGACATGCCCCGTGAGCAGTGCGATACCCTTTCGCGTGCTCATATCGTTCAGGACAAGGCTTATTTCACCACCGATATGGGCGGTGAGGTGGCTCCCGTTAACATGAACGACGACTTCATTGAGATGACTTCCGACTCCGATGTCACGAATAATAACGCCTTGCTGGTCTATGTGAACAAGAACTCGCGCCTGATCCAGAAAGACGACTCGGTGACCAACGGTGTGGTCCATGTCATTGACCACGTGATTAAGGCCAGCAGTCAGTTCCTGCCTTCGCTCATGGAGGACAATCCCAACCTGTCGATCTTCTGTCAGGCACTCCGTCTGACGGGTATGGCCGACTCGCTGACCAAGTACATTGACGAGACCTATACCGTCGATCCCGACTCTGCCGTTGGTGGTAAGGGTTTCAAAGTTCCTTACGGTACGGCCAACGACGGTACAGCTTCTAAGCAATGTCAGACGTGGTATCCGGACCATCGTTATTTCAAGTTCACGGCTTTCGTCGAACCTGACTCTGTCTACCGTGCTCACGGCATCAACAACCTTGATGACCTCAAGGCCTATGCCAAGCAGGTTTACGATGAGTCTTATCCTGATGATGCCGGCAAGTACGATGAGGATTTCAAGGACCGTCGCAACCCCCTGAACCGTTTCGTCAGCTATCACTTGATCAACCGTATTGGTCCGCGTGACTACTGGGTACACTGTAAGGGTGCTATCTACGAGCAGAAGTTCCTGACCAACATAGCTGATCCCGAGGAATACTTCGAGACCATGGCTCCTCATACCATCATGCGTTTCTGTAGCAATCCCGGTGAGGAGATTTATATCAACCGCAAGGGTTTGCGTACCAATTATACAGTTCGTGGTGTCCGCGTCTTGAAGACCGAGGAAGGCGATGGTTATCAGCAGTCGTGTAGCAATGGTATGTACCACTATATTGATGATATCCTTGTCTATTCTCATGATGTCCGCTGGAATGTCCTGAACCGCCGTCTGCGTTTCGACGGTAGTACCTTG
>Ga0310786_10007210_pt1 | contig 14560 bp, 8 predicted proteins | sample AusTroGonzalo_MG_FD_203881 | JGI IMG/M metagenome (GOLD analysis project Ga0310786, IMG submission 203881) | Bovine rumen microbial communities from tropical cattle in Woodstock, Queensland, Australia - Gonzalo_03 (v2) (version 2) | ecosystem: Host-associated > Mammals > Digestive system >... | reverse complement strand
CCGCGATACGCGCCAGTTCTCCGATGACCTTGTTCTGGTTCGGATAGGTATAGGACACCGGCGCGTCGAAGGACATCACCAGGTCAAACTCCCGGTCCCGGTAAGCGCTCAGGTCCTCCAGCGCGCCTCTGACAAAATCAATCCGGTCCGAAACCCCTTCTTTTTCCGCCAGTTCCTTCGCCTTGTCGATCATCGGCCCGGAAATGTCAAAGTGGGTCACCCGGCAGCCCTGCTTCGCCAGCAGGATGGAAAAACGCCCGCTGCCGGCGCCGCCGTCAAACACGGTATGGATTCCGTCCAGGTGCTCCAGCAGTTTCCGCTGGATATGATCCTTCTGGATGATATCATCAATATAGGTCGCCTCCCGGCGGCTCTCCAGCTCGCCTTTTTCCGGCAGGTTCCACTGCCGTTCCGAGATTTTCCGGCTGTAATCCATGCAGTCTCCTCCGCTGATCGGGATCCGCGGGATCCCTTCTTCCGTCTGTGTGATCCCCATTATACCGGAAACGCCGGCCGATGAGAAGAAACAGTTTTCCGGAGGGTTTTACAAAGCCGTCATCTGTGGTATAATGCCCTATATCATCTGGAAATCCATGGTAAACAATCCCATAAACCCTGTCAGCAAGGAGCTCCGATGCGGAAATGAAAACCTGTTCAGAAAAACAAACAAAAGGTTTCAGGTACATACAGAAATGCGCCTGCTTCCTGTTGTGCCTGATTCTGACAGTCCTGATGCTGCCTGCGGCTTCGCCGGCGGAGACCGGGGAAAAGACAGTCCGTGTCGGCTGGTATGATTCCGCGTTCAATAACAAGGACGCCCTCGACCGCCGGTCCGGCTATGCCTATGAATACCAGATGAAAATCGCGGCCTATACCGGCTGGAAATATGAATATGTGGAGGGCAGCTGGCCAGAACTGCTGCAGATGCTTATCGACGGTGATATCGACCTGATGAGCGATGTTTCCTACACACCGGAGCGGGCGGAAATCATGCTCTTCCCTTCCCTGCCGATGGGCGCGGAGGAATACTATCTGTTTGTTTCCCGGGAAAACACCGAAATCACGGCCGCTGACTACACCACGCTGAACGGCAAAAAAGTCGGTGTGAACAAGGGCAGCGTGCAGGCTGGCTTCTACCGTGAATGGGCCGCGGCCCATAACGTGGAAAGCGAAATCATCGAGGTCACCTGCGGCGAGGATGAGTCCCTGAAAATGCTGGAGAAGGGCGAGCTGGACGCCTATATCACAGTGGACAGCTTTACCGCCGGGATCCAGGAGGGACCGGAACGCCCGATCCCGATCTGCCGGATCGGCGCTTCGGATTATTATTTCGCGGTCTCCAAAAGCCGCCCGGACCTGCTGACGGACCTGGAAAGCGCTATGAACCGGATTCAGGAAGAAAACCGGTATTACAGCCAGGAGCTGTTCGACAGGCACCTGGTCACCCGCGGCGCCAACGCCTTCCTGACCTCGGAGGAAAAAGCCTGGCTGGAAAAACACGGACCGATCCGTATCGGCTACCAGGACAACTACCTGGCCTTCTGTGCCGCCGATCCGGAAACAGGAGAACTGACCGGCGCCCTGCGGGATTACCTGGATAACGCCGCGGTCTGCGTGGTAAACACGCATATTGAATTTGAGACAGTCGCCTATCCTACCGCGGCCGCCGCCATGGACGCGCTGAAAAGGGGAGAGATTGACTGCGTATTCCCCGCGAACCTGAGCGTCGGCGACGCCGAGGAAATGGGCCTGTTTATGACCCCGTCACTGATGGAAACAGACCTGTTTGCCGTAGTGCGGCAGACAGACCGGCAGCTTTTCAGCGGGCGGGAATACGTCGTGGTGGCGGTGAATGAAGGCAACCCGAACTACGACAGCACGCTGAAAGATTACTATCCTTCCTGGCGGACGGTTTACTATCCCACCACGGCAGACTGCCTGCAGGCGGTTTCCCGGGGCGTGGCCGACTGCGTTCTGATCAGCAGTTACCGTTACAACAATATTGCCCGGCAGTGTGAACGGCTGCGCCTGGCCACCGTCACCACCGGGAAAGAACTGAAATACTGCTTTGCGGTCGCCACAGGCAATCCTGAACTGTACTCCCTGCTGTCCAAAATCGCGGATCTCGTGCCGAAGGCGACGGTCAACACCGCGCTGAGCCGCTATATGAGCGAGGACGCGAAAACCACGCTGCGGGATTTCATTTCTGATAACGCCTGGATCATCATCCCGGTCATCATCGCAATCCTGCTGGTGATCCTGTTCCTGATGCTGCAGAGCATGCAAACAGGCCGGAAAGCAGCTTCCCTGATCCAGGTGACGGAAACCGATGAACTGACCGGCCTGTACAACCGGGACTATTTCCTGGCATACGCCGGACAGATGAACCGGGAACATCCGGAAAAGCACATGGACGCAGTCGTGCTGAACATTGACCGGTTCCATGCGGTCAACGCGCTGAACGGACGGGATTTCGGCGATCGGGTGCTGCGTGCGCTCGGCAATGAAATCCGGGTCGCGGCGGAGGACGCCGGCGGAATCGCCGGGCGTTTTGAGGCAGACCGGTTTGACCTGTACTATCCGCACTGCGAGGATTACCAGGGATTGTATGACAGGCTGCAGGGAAAGCTGAACGAAACCGCGCCTGCCGCCGGCATCCGCCTGCGTATGGGCGTCATGCCCTGGCAGCAGGGGCTGGAAGCCGTACAGATGTTCGACCGGGCACGCACCGCCTGCAGCATGGCCCGGGACAGCTATAAGGAACACCTGATCGTCTTTGACAGCAGGATGCAGGAGCGGGAAGACTATGAACAGCGCCTGCTGAACGATCTGCACCGGGCGCTGAACAATTACGAATTCGAAGTGTACTACCAGCCCCAGTATGATATCCAGAGCGAGCCGCCGAAGCTTGTCAGCGCTGAAGCGCTGGTCCGCTGGAACCACCCGGAGCTTGGCCTGATCCCGCCGAACGACTTTGTCCCGCTGTTTGAGCGGAGCGGAAAAATCGGCGAGGTGGACCGCTACGTCTGGGGCGAGGCCGCCCGGCAGGTTGCCCGCTGGCGGGACCTGTACGGCGTGACGATTCCAGTGTCCGTGAACCTGTCCCGGGTGGATGTGTTCGATCCGGCCCTGGAAAGCGCGCTGGACCGGCTGCTTGCCTATAACGACCTGGGGCAAGGCGCCATCAAGCTGGAAGTGACCGAATCCGCCTACACCGGCAACGCGGACCAGGTGATCCGGGTGGTGGAAAGCCTGCGCAGGAAAGGCTACATCGTTGAAATGGACGACTTCGGCAGCGGCTATTCCTCCCTGAACATGCTTTCCGCCATGCCGGTGGACGTGCTGAAAATGGACCGCGGGTTCATCCGGCGCATCGGGGAAGATGAAAAGGACACCCATCTGGTCGCCCTGATCCTCGGCATCGCCAGGAGCCTGAAGGTTCCGGTGGTCGCCGAAGGCGTTGAGACGGAGGAACAGCTGAAGCTGCTGAAAAAGCTGGGCTGCCCGCTTGTACAGGGCTACTACTTCTCAAAACCCCTGCCGGCACGCGAATTTGAAGACCAGGTGATCCGGAAAATGCCCCGGGTCGAAAAGGAGGACAGCGCATGCACTCTCTGAGGACGAAAATAGGCCTGATGGCAGTGATCATGATTGTGGTCGCCGTACTGGTGGTCACATCGATCTATGTGCTGTTCATCCGGGATACGGAGCACGGGAAGAACGAGCAGCTGCTCCTGATGCTGTGCGAAACCGGCGAACGGAACCTGGACTACTATTTCACCAGCGTGGAAAAATCCGTCAAAAAAATGGCCGCCTATACGGAAAAGCACCTGGACGGCCTGGAGGATGAGAAACTGCAGGAAAATATCCGGCAGGTGAAACAATACTTTGATGAGATTGCCCACAAGACAAACGGCGTGCTCACCTATTACTACCGGATCGATCCCACCGTCAGCGACAATGTGAAGGGGTTCTGGTTCACAAACCTGGACAACACCGATTTCACGGAGCATGAAGTCACCGATATCTCCCAGTATGATACCTCCGACACAAGCAAGCTGGTCTGGTTCACGGTACCGAAGTACACCGGCAACGCGATCTGGCTCCCGCCCTATTTCACCGAAGGCCTGGATGTGCGGGTCATTTCCTATAATTATCCGATTTATTACCGGGGGCAGTTTGTCGGTGTCATCGGGATTGAAATCGACTATTCCACCATGGCGGAACAGGTCGGCAGTATCCGCCTTTACAACAACGGCTACGCTTTCCTGACCGACGCGGAAGGCAAAATCATGTACCATCCGCGCATCGATATCGCCGAAGATGAGCAGCCCGCCATTCCCGAAGGACTGCTGAGCGAAAGCACGTTCACGCAGTATACCTATGACGGCGTCCTGAAAGAAGCCGTCTGGCTGCGGCTGAGCAACGGCATGCGGCTGTATGTCTCCGTGCCGAGGGAAGAAACCCAGGGCGACTGGAAACGCCTGGTCAACTGGGTGCTGATCGCCGCGTTCGCGGTCATCCTGCTGTCCTCCCTCCTGGCCCAGCTGGTGACCCGGAACATTACCAAGCCCCTCAAGCAGCTGACCGAAGCCGCCAAGAAAGCGGACCAGGGAGACTATGACTTTACGCTGGAATACCATGGTAAGGATGAAGTCGGCGCACTGACAAAAACCTTCCGGCGCATGTCCGATCATATGAAGGAACATATCAGCGACCTGAACCGGCGGGCCTTTGTGGATTCCCTGACTTCCGTGAGGAACAAAGGCGCTTTCACAAATTACCTGAACGATATGCAGAAAAAGCTGGAGGAAGGCGCGGAAAGCCTGGACTTTGCCATCGGCGTCTTTGACTGCGACGACCTGAAGGCCGTGAACGACCGCTACGGCCACGACAAGGGCGATATCTACCTGAAGACAGCCAGCAGGCTGATCTGCCGCATCTTCCAGCACAGCCCGGTATTCCGCATCGGCGGCGATGAATTTGCGGTCATCCTGCGCAATGATGACTTCCGCTATCGCCAGGAGCTGGTTGACGCGTTCAACAAAGCCTCCCAGGAGATCAGCGGCTCCACCGAAAACCCGTGGGAGCAGGTCAGCGTGGCCATCGGCATCGCTGAATACGACCCTGCCCAGGATCACTCGGTGACCGATACAATGCGCAGGGCGGATAAGGCTATGTACATCAACAAGCGCAAAGGAAAACAGCAGCAGTCATAACGACGCTGCTGTCAAAAACCGCTGCCGTGCGGCAAAAACCATTCCAGCCTGAAACAACCCGGTACCCTTACTCCCCGGAAGCCTGCTTCCCGGGAGTTTTTCTTGCGATCCTCACGCCGCGGATTGCCAGGATAATCAGGACAATGGCAACCACAGCGCTGATCACCGCCGGTATCGGATAATTCATGATAATATCGGTAAAGCCGGGTTTCGAGTTGTCCGTGGAGTAATAGGTCAGGGATGCGTTTACGGTGGATTCCGGTACGTTGTCGATGATCTTGGCCAGGATGGAATAGAGGATCGTGTTGCCTTCCTTCACCGCAAAACAATAATCCATGTCCACGCCGGTATAAACAGTCGTCAGCCCCAGGCGCTCACTCTGGCGGGCGATATCCCGGAAACGGTAGTTGCTGATAATGACACAGTCTGCCCGCTTCTCCGCAACCGCGTTCAGGCATGCCGGTGTGTCGGTATCATAAACCGGCGTCCAGTTCGGAAAATGATCCAGCAGGAACATTTCATAATTGGGGTTGCCCCGGTTGACTCCGACGCGGACCTGGTTCCTGCGCAGGAAGTCCGCCTTGTCCTCCGCCCGGATCACCGCTTCCATTTCCGTACGCATCATGGGCGGCGACATCACCACGCCGACCGCCTCACCGTCATAGTCGGTCAGGTTGGCCGGGAACATGCAGTCCACTTCCCCGTTTTTCAGGGCCTCCATGGCAGCGGAAGCAGTGGGATATACCCTGGTCTCAAATACCGGGGAGGCGTTCTGCAGCACTCCGGAGGCTATCTCCAGGTAATCTTTCAGGGCCCCGGTCAGTTCTCCTGTTTCCGGATCGGCAGCGCAGAAAGCCAGATAGTTATCCTGGTAGCCGACACGGATCGGTCCGTGGGCTTCCAGCCATTCCCGCTCCGCAACGGTAAGATAAAGGTTTGTGCCGGAGCTTTTCAGATACTTGACACTCAGTTGCTCATTGTAATGCTTGTTTTCATCCTGGATCCGGCTCATCGCCGCATCCAGTTCCGGCAGCAGGTCCGCCCGGTTTTTGCTGACGGCAAAATAAAAATCGGAGGATCCGATTTTCCACAACGGGGTGGCAATCTCCGGATCACCGTAGGAATCAAGCGTGACAAAGGCATCTAATTTCCCTTTGCGCAGAAGGACCAGCGATTCTGCTTCGGAGCAGTCCAGTTCTTCCAGTTCAACCGATATGCCGTGCTTTTCCAGCCAGGCCATGAAAAGATCCTTCTGAATGCTGCCTTTGGTCACACCAACCTTTTTTCCGTTCAGCGTTGCATAATTCTCGGCAGAAATCTCCTGGTTGTCCGGATCGATATAAAGGTAATACAGTTCCTCACCCATGGGAAGCGAAGCGTAGAGCATTTCCTGCGCCCGTTCCTCCGTATAGGAAACGTCACTCATCAGGTCGATCTGGCCGTTTTTCAGCATCTGCATCAGTTCCGGCCAGTTGCCTTCCACATATTCATATTTCCATCCGGTATAGGCGGCTATCTTCCGCTGGTATTCATAGGCATAACCGGTCCGGCGGCCGAAGGCATCCTTGCGATTGAAGGGCGTTTCATACCAGCCGACACGGATCACCTTCTGCTGGGTTTCCGCCGCGGCCGGCACGGACAGGATCAGTGAAAGCGCCGTCACCAGGCACAGCAAAAAACCCGTTATCCGAACGATACGCGAAGAGGCTTTACCGCGCTTTGAAAAGCATTTCATTTGTCCCATGCTCCCTTGCAGCAAATTGGATCCTGTTTTGTATGGTTTTTTCCCTGCAAATGGAAATTATATCACAGTTTCGGATACACAGCAACTTATCGGATCTGCCCGCAGATCGCCGCAAAGGATTCCTCGGAAAGATCATGCTCGATTTTGCAGGCATCCTCCTTCGCGATGGCTTCCGGCACGCCGATCTGGATCAGGTACCTTGTCAGCGCCTGATGGCGGTCATAGACCTTGCGGGCAATGGCATAACCTTTGTCTGTCAGGGAGATCATGCCGTCCGGGCTCATGGTGATATAACCGTTTTCCCGCAGTTTCTTCATTGCCACACTGACGGAAGGTTTGGACACATTCAGGCCCGCGGCAATATCCACAGACCGGGCATGTCCTTTCTTTTCCAGCAGCATCAGGATCTGCTCCAGATAGTCTTCGGCGGATTCGTAAATATTCATAAGGATCGCTCCTGTTTCAGTTATCATAGGCTGAACTGCCTGCAGCTGACGGTAGTATCTTAACACTACACCGCTGCATTGACAAGCCTTACAGCCTTCCGTGATCTGTAATGCCATGGTCCCCGGTGTTTCCCTTTTCCCCCGCCGCCCGGCTGTTTCATATTTCCCTGAGTTCCCGTATGATCCGGTCTTCCTTTCCCGTCGGGGTCACATAAGAGTCCGCCGGCAGGAGAAGAATCGCCTGGACGCCCGCGTCCTTCGCGCACAGGACATCCATGGACCGGTCACCGACATACCAGGTTTCCGCGGGATCCAGCCGGTATTTGTCCAGCAGGTACCTTATTCCGTCTCCGGAAGGCTTGGCGGGAAAACCGTATTCCGCGGTCACCACTTCCCGGAAGAAATTCAGGATGCCCAGCCTCCGCAGGATCGGCTCGGAGGAAGCGCCCCGGTGGGTAAAAACATAGTGCTGCGCGCCGGCCTGCCGCAGTTTTTGCAGCGCTTCTTCAGCGCCGGGAATCAGGCAGATCCGTTCATCCAGGCTGTGCGTATACAGGCGGTATTTCGTAATCAGGTTTTCCGCCGGTTCCCCGCAGCGCCCGCTTACATCCTTCAGGTAGGCGGTCAGGGATGCGCGTTTGACCTTTTTCAGGATATCCGCCGCCGGATCATGGATCCCCGCGTCGGCTGCCGCTCTGGCCGCCGCCTCCGTGATCACCTCATAGGAGTCCAGCAGCGTCCCGTCCAGATCCCAGATATATGCAGCCACGCCCGTATTCCTCCCGATATTTCCCGCAAATCAGTCCCGCTGCCTATTATACCGGAAAAAGGAGAAAGAAGAAAGGTTGCCTTCCTGATTGCCGGTTACGGCTGACTTGCCGGCCTTTCCGGAACGATGCAATCAGGCTGTACGTACAACCACCTGCAAACTGATCGCCCGGATCTGTAATCTGTAACCGTTTGCATATTCCGCCTCGCTTTTTCCGGTTTTTCCGCCTTTTCAGAATGGCATTTCTCTATGTTACATGAAAATAAATGTTTTAAAGTACAATATCCCGCTTGACACAGACGTGCTTCTGCGGTATCCTTCTCGTGTAAACGATTACATGGTTTTCATATTCTGATCCATACTACAGGAGCGATGCAAATGGTACGGCTGAAAGATATTGCTGACGTCTGCGGCGTCTCGGTAGCCACTGTCAGCAGGACGCTGAACGGAGTCACCAGCGGCAGCAAAGAGCAGACTGACCTGATCTTCCGCACAGCCAAAGAGATGGGATATTATCCCAATGCCGCCGCGCGCACACTGAAAACAAGCCGCTCCAACAATATCGGCATCCTGTATGAGGACCGGATGAACCATGAATATTTCAGTTCCCTCCTGGATGACCTTCGCCGGGAAGCGGACCGGAAGGGCTATGACCTGACCCTGATCGGCCGGGAAGACAGCGGTGAGGGCGGCAATTACTATGAGCATGCCCGGAGGCGGAACCTGGACGGCGTGATCGTCATCCAGGCCGATTTTGATTCTTCCAATGTTATCCGTCTGGCCACCAGCGCCATTCCCTCCGTCGTGATTGATCATATGTATGAAGGCTGCGACTGTGTGGGAAGTGACAACCGCGCCAGCGTGGAACGGATCGTCCGCTGCGCCTACGACCGCGGGCACCGGCGGATCGCCTTCATCACCGGCCAGTCCGGCGCCGTCTCCCGGGAACGGCTGGCAGGTTACTACAAAGTCTGCGCCGAGCTGGGCATCCGTGTGCCGGAAGGGTATGTCCGTGAAGGGTTTTTCCACGATCCAGAGTCCTGCCTGAAGATGATCCGGGAAATGCTGGCGGAAAAGGAAGCTCCGACCTGCATTCTCTGCCCGGATGATTACAGCTGCCTGGGCGCTATGTGGGAGCTGAAAGCCGGCGGAACGGACATCCCCGGAGACCTGAGCCTGTTCGGATACGACGGCATCACCATGGGCCGTATGGTTCATCCCTGGCTGGCAACCTACCGGCAGAACACCGCGGAAATTGCCAGGGAAACCATCGCGCTCCTGCTGGAAGCGATTGAGCAGCCCGACAGCCACCGTCCCCGCCAGATCACGGTCGCTGGAACGCTGATTGAGGGCGAAACCGTCTCAGCACCTTCCCGCTGAAAAGCGGAAGAGATACAGGAAAACATTTTATATGAATAAGGAGGAACCCCCATGAAAAAAGCCCTGACCCCCATCCTGGCTGTTGTGGCTGTCATCGCGATCGTCTGCGCGTGCGTATTCGGATCGCAGAGCAGCAGCAAACAGGCCGACCTGAACACCGCGAATGACAGTATCAAAGCGCTGGAAGCCGAAAAAGCCCAGCTGTCCGCTGACCTGGAAACCGCAAAATCCGACCTGAAAGCCAAAGCAGATGAGCTTGATACCGCCAAGGCTGACCTGGAAGCCAAAACCGGCGAGCTTGATACCGCCAAGGCCGACCTGGAAGCCAAAGCCGGTGAGCTTGATACCGCCAAGGCTGACCTGGCAGCCAAGGCCGAGCTGGAAACCAAGGTTGCCGAGCTGGAAGGCAAAGTTACTGAGCTCGAAGGCAAGCTCGCCAAAACCGAGCGTGCCCTGACCGCCGCCAAGAGCAACGCCTACATCATGTTCGCCAACGCGGACTGGTCCGTGCAGAACTGGGGCACCGCTGACAGCGAAGATGAAAAGGTCAAGGTCACTCCCGCCGCCGTGACCGGCCCCGGGGACTACACCGTCGGCCTGGAGTTTGCCGAGCCCGTTTCCGGCCTGGCTTTCACCGCCCTGGGCGTGAAAAATGGCGAAATCGACCTGCCCGGATATTTCCTGCGGGTGAACGAAATCCGCATCAACGGAAAGAAGATCGACTGGCTGGAAGGCAAAGTCGGCTACACCTCCTCTGACGACCAGAAGGAAACCCGTGTGAACATCTATAACGAATGGGTCTCCGAGCTCCCGAAGGACGCGCGTGTCTGGAACGGCGACATCGCCTCCGCCGCACCTGTCTTCGTTGACAAAGCCGCCTTTGAAGCCGTCACGAGCTTTGAAGTGGACTTCACCGCCTTCGATACCCCCACCGACTTCGGCTACATCATGTATGCCAATGAAGACTGGAGCGCCCAGAACTTCGGCATCACGGACAGCGAGGACGGCAATGTCAAGGTCACCGCAGCCGAAATCAAAGGTGCCGGCGACTATACCACCTCCATTGAGTTCGCGACTCCCGCCGCCGGCCTGGCCTTCACCGCCCTGGGCGTGAAGAACGGCGAGATCTCCTTCCCCGGCTGGTACCTGACCATCAAGGAAATCCGCGTCAACGGCGAGAAGATCGACTTTGTGGCCGACAAGAAACCCTACACTTCTTCCGATGACCAGAAGGAAACCCGTTCCAACCTCTTTAATGAATGGGTCACCGACATTCCCGCCGATGCCCGCAGCCTGGACGGTGATCTGGCGAACGCCTCCCCCGTCGTGGTGGACAAGGCCGCTTTTGCCTCCGTCAGCAAAGTGGAAGTGGACTTCAATTACAGCCCGATCTCCGCTTACATCATGTTCGCCAACGCTGACTGGTCTGTCCAGAACTGGGGCTACACCAGCACCGACGCGGTCACCGTGACCCCCGCCCGCCTGAAGGGCGAAGGCTCCTACACCACCTCCCTTGAGTTCGCGCAGCCCTCTGAAGGCCTGGCCTTCACCGCCCTGGGCATCAAGAACGGCGAGCAGGTGCTGCCCGGCTGGATCATCCGCATCGACAGCATCCTCCTGAATGACAGCGAGGAAAACATCCTCAAGGGAATCCCCTACACCTCCTCCGATGATGAGAAGGAAACCCGTTCCAACATCTTCAATGAATGGGTCACCGAAATCCCGAAGGATGCCCGGAACGAATCCGGCAACCTGGACAACGCCTCCGCCATCGTGGTGGACAAGGAACTGTTCACCGGTGTAAAGAAGATGGTCGTGAACTTCACCCTGATCAAGGGTAAGGAAGTGGCCGCCGCGGCGGAAGAGAACACCCTGACCAAGGAACAGGTGGACGAGCTGAAGCAGAAGGGCTTCAACGCCTACATCGGCGTCCAGACCACCAGCTACATCTTCCGCAACACCTGGGACGAAGCCAAATACGGCCGTGATTCCCAGGATAACCCCGGCTTCTTCAACCGCCTCACCGGCTGGGACGAAGCAAACAACGCCGTGGATTACGGCGGAACCTTCGTGGATGCAAAGATCACCGGAGACGGCGAATACACTGTATCCCTGACCACCGGCGACATGGGTTTCGGCAAGGATGAAACCTTCCGCATGCTGTTTGTCTCCACGGAGATCCCCTCCGCCGCTGTCACCCAGGGCTATGTGAAGATCGACAACGTTCGCGTCAAGATCGGCGACGCGGCAACCCAGACCTACACCGATGTGGACACCACCGGCGACTACGCGCGGATCATCCTTATCGATGAATACAACCGCGGCGACGCGCCCTTCGGCTATACCGTTCCCGGCGCGAACAGCACCATTACCGTGACCTTCGACGTCAGCGGATGGTAATGCACTGATCCTTTTGCGGCGGCGCCGATCCCCGGACCGGCGCCGCCCTCCTTATCCCATTGAAAAGAGGCCGGCCTATGACTGAAAAGAGCACCCGGAAGCACCTGGTCCCGCCGGACCAGAGCGGAGCGGAACGCGCTTCCCTCTGGTGCCTGCGCATTGTCACGATCCTGGTGCTGCTGATGATCTTCTTCCCGCCGTTCAACCCGGGACGGATCTCAACGCAGATCAGCGGGAACCTGACGCTGCTGACTTCTGCCACCTCCTATTCCACGGTGACGACCAAGCTCAGCGCCTATATGATCAGCGGCAGCCGCTTTGCCCTGCGCTCCTCCGATATGGTTCAGTCCATGACGGGCTGTGCCATGATCCTGGCCGGCGCGGTACTGGCCGGTATCGGCGCCTGCATGAGCCTCGGAAACCGGAAAATGCGCCGCATCGCCGTGTTCTTTCCCCTGGCCGGCAGCGCCCTGATCCTGGGCGGCCTTGCGGTGAACCGGGCTGCTTTCCAGCAGATCAATGCCTTTGTGAACAGTATGGACCTGCCGGCCTCCCATATTGAGGAGCATCTGCGGAACCTGGCCCTGCAGTGGCCTTCCTTCGCCGACACCGCATGGACGGCCGGCGGTATTCTGTTGCTCCTGGCCGGGATGGTCTCCGCGCTTTTTGCCTGGAAGAAAAAATGCCTGGAAGCGCGCCCGGAAATGGAAGAGAAATACAAGCTCTTCATCATGTTCCTGCCGGTGCTGATTCTTTCCTTCGTGTTTGCCTACCTGCCCATTTACGGCTGGCGTTACGCGTTCTATGACGCCAAAGCCGGTGACGAACTGACAAAGGAAATCTTTGTCGGGTTCAACAACTTCACCATGCTGATCAACGACCCGGGCTTCTCCTCCAAGATCCTGCAGGTGCTTCGCAACACCCTGGTCATGAGCGGCCTGGGCATCGCCACCAGCTGGCTGCCCATCGCTTTCGCCATCCTGCTGGCGGAAGTCCGGTCCTCGAAGTTCCAGCGCACGGTCCAGACCCTGACCACCATCCCCAACTTCCTGAGCTGGGTGCTGGTCTATGCTGTCGCGCTTTCGATTTTTGCCGCGGACGGCCTGATCAACAACCTCAGCAGTATCATCAGCGGCGCCGGGTTTACGCGCACGGACTACCTGGCCAGCGCGGACGGCACCTGGATCAAGATGCTCCTCTGGGGAACCTGGAAAGGCCTCGGCTGGAGCGCCATCATCTATGTGGCGGGCATCGCGGGCATTGATCAGCAGCTCTATGAGGCTGCCCGGGTGGACGGTGCGAACCGCTTCCGCTGCATCTGGCACATCACCGTCCCGGGCCTGATGCCCACCTATATGGTCATGCTGCTGATGAGCGTCGCGGGCATCCTCTCCAACGGTATGGAGCAGTACCTGGTTTTCTCCAATCCCTATAACGGGGACTATATCCAGGTACTGGACCTGTATGTTTACAATCTCGGTATCGGCAACAACCAGCTGTCGGTCTCCACGGTGATCGGCATCCTCAAATCCGTGATCGCGGTGATCCTGCTCTTCGGCGCGAACGGCATTTCCAAGGCCGTACGCGGCGAGAGCATCATATAAGGAGGTGCGCCTGTGGAAGACAGAAAAGGGTTCCTGTCCGGGCGTATCCGCCTGAAAACCTGGCAAAAGCTCCTGCTGATCGCGGGATGCACGGTCCTGGCCGCCCTGCTGGCCTGGATCTTCTGTGAAAAAATCGCCAGCCCCGTTTATGCCAACACAGTCCGCTCCCAGCTCCGGATCCTGGACACGGAGTCGCTGACGGCTTCCGGAGATCCCTCCCTGACGGTCGTCACGCTGGATATTCCTGCCGGCCTGCGGGATGAGCTGGCTTCGGTCGGCAGCAAGAACAAAGGCCTGTTCTACCGGAATATTACCGATGAAATCCAGCAGAATACAGGCGAGCTGATCAAGCCCAAGGACCTGAAAAACATGATTGCCGTTTCGACCGATGAAACGGATCCAAATCGGCGCACCGTGCTGATCACCGTGAAGAACAGTGATCCGGACAAAGCAGCCCTGATCAGCGCCGCGGCAGCAAACCAGTTCGGAACACTGGTGTTCGGCACGCCTGCCGCGCCGGAACAGGCGGAGATCACGGATGAGGCGCAGGACGGAAACATCCGCCTGGTCACCTTCCGGGTCACGGAAACTGCCGCGGCTGCCCTGCCGGAAAAGTTCCTCGGAAAAACGCTGGACCTGGTCACTCCGGTTCGGAAATACCTGGAGGATGACGCTTTCTGCGCGAAAATCGCGGAAAGGGCCGGCGTTGCCGCCAAAGGCAGCGAGATCCGGAAATCCGTCAGCATGTCCACCACGGCGGACCCCACGGTCATGACGCTGACCGTTGTCTGGAAGGACGCGGAAGAAACACGGCAGCTGGTCAGGGCGGCAGGCGAACAAGTCGCGGCAGGCCTCTTCGGGGAAGAAGCCGCTGAGTGGCAGGCTGCCGTGGATGAACCGGTTACCGTCAGCGAAAACGTGAAAACCTGGCCGAACACCGCCCTGCTCGTCACCCTGGTCGCGATGCTGGCGCTGGTTGTCAGCTACGCCCTGTTCTC
>Ga0310786_10007209_pt1 | contig 14560 bp, 6 predicted proteins | sample AusTroGonzalo_MG_FD_203881 | JGI IMG/M metagenome (GOLD analysis project Ga0310786, IMG submission 203881) | Bovine rumen microbial communities from tropical cattle in Woodstock, Queensland, Australia - Gonzalo_03 (v2) (version 2) | ecosystem: Host-associated > Mammals > Digestive system >... | reverse complement strand
TTATCGCATCCAAGCGGCTCACGCCTATATATAAATAAGGTGTGAGCCGCTTCCTTTTTTGGCTATGCTTTGTTTTTTACGAAAACGTTTACAGGAAATAAAGTCAAAAAATGAAGGTAAAAACTTTTTTATTCAGTTTTTTTTCTTAATTTTGCAACGAATAAGCAATTTTTTGCGCTAAAACTATTAACAAATCAATAAAAAGTACTAACAAAAAAACAAAAAAAAGAACAAAGTATGAAGGACGCAATGAGACTATTGTGTAAGCTTTGCCTCTTAGCTGTGTTTTGCGTACTGGCACCTCCCGAAGTGCTGGCACAGGTCACTGCCAAGGGTCAGGTTCTCGACTCAATGGGTGAACCCGTGATTGGCGCTACTGTCGTGGAGAAAGGTAATGCCAAGAACGCTGCTGTGACCGATTTCGACGGAAACTTCACACTGAAGACGCAGAAGAGTAAGACCATCGTTATCTCCTATGTGGGCATGAAACCCAAGGAGGTGTCGGCCAGTGGCGACATGAAAGTGACGCTCGAAGACGACAATGCCATGCTGGAAGATGTGGTGGTCGTAGGTTATACGAGTAAGGCCCGTAAAGACCTGACGGGTTCGGTAGGTTCTATCTCGGGCAAGAAACTGGAAATGGTGCCCGTGACATCGGCTGCCGTTGCACTGCAGGGTAAGATCTCCGGTGTGCAGGTGACGACCGTTGACGGTCAGCCTGGTGCAGATGTTAACATCCGCGTTCGTGGCGGCACCTCGGTGACCCAGGAGAACAAGCCTCTGTTCATTGTGGACGGATTCCAAGTTGACAATATCAATGATATTCCTCCTTCGGATATCGCTTCGATTGACGTGTTGAAAGATGCCTCCCTGACAGCCATCTATGGTGCCAAGGGCGGTAATGGCGTTGTGGTGGTGACGACGAAGAGTGCTCAGGCAGGTAGCGTCAAGGTAAGCTTCAATGGTAACCTCAGCATCAGCCATCTCTCGAAGAAACTCGACCTGATGGATGCCCGCCAGTTTGCCGAGTATCAGTTCCAATACCATGGCGCACAGGGCTATGGCAACAGCCAGACCAAGTTCTTCAAGGGCAACTTCGGTAACCCCAACGACCTGGACATGTATGACACCCTGCCTACCTACGACTGGCAGGACGAGGTGATGGGTGAGACACCTGTCAACTACTCCGCCAATGTGACCATTGGTGGTGGCTCTGACAAGGCGAAGTTCAACATCTCGCTCACTCAGAGTGAGGATAAGGGTATTATCCTTGGCTCGGGCGTTCGTCGCACTAACCTGAACGTCAAGACCGACGTGCAGATTACTAAGAAACTGAAGATGCAGTTCAATCCGAAGTTCACCTATCGTCGTGACGAGGGTGCAGGTGGTGACAACGTAGGTACGGGTGGTATCATCGACGTGCTCCGTTACCGTCCTACGAACGGCATGCGCGAATATGGTTATGTGGATCCTTCCTATGCTGATCCCGACGTGGAGGAACTCTTCAACATGACCAATCCTAAGAGTGATATCTCTATCAACCAACTGAAGAAGCACTCTTACACCTATACGAACGGATTGGCCTTCGATTGGAAGCCCATTGACGGGCTGACCCTGCGCACCGAGGGAACCATCGGCTTGCAGTGGACGGACAACAGCCGTTTCTATGGTGCACTGACCAAGAAGGGTATTCAGAACAACTCCCAGCCGCTGGCCGAGATTACCAACACCAGCAGACTGAGCTACGTATGGACCAATACGGCATCCTATAACCTGACCATCAAGGAAGACCACAACCTGTCGTTCCTCCTCGGTCAGGAGATTAACCACTCGCAGCGTCGTACCAACTTTATCTCCAACCGTTACTTCCCTCGTTCGTTCACTGCTCAGGAAGCATGGGACAACATGGGATTCGGTACGCCCTATCAGGCAACGACGTCTCTTTCTACTGCTGACCGTACCGCTTCTTTCTTCGGACAGGCCAGCTATAATTTCCAGCATAAGTATCTGTTCTCGGCTACATTCCGTGCTGACGGTAGCACCAAGTTCGCTCCCGGTAACCAGTGGGGTTACTTCCCTTCTGTCTCTGGTGCATGGGTGATGTCGGAAGAGCCATTCATGAAAGGTATTAAATGGATTACCCAGTTGAAGATCCGTGCAGCCTATGGTCTGGCTGGTAACAACCGCATCAGCGACGACATGTGGCGCGTACTGTATAAGATCAACTCAGAGGGTGGTCCTGGCTTTGGCGAGACAACCGAGTTAGGCGCCCAGTACTATGGCAACAATGGCGGTAGCAGTTTCACCAACCGCGACATCAAGTGGGAGACGACCATCACTCGCAACCTTGCTGCCGATATCTCGCTGTTCCACGGTCGACTGACCATCACGCCCGAGTTCTATTGGAACACTACGCGTGACCTGCTTTACAAGAGCGACCTGCCCTCAGTGATTGGTTATACCACGCAGATGCAGAACATCGGTCAGGTAACCAACAAGGGTATTGAACTCTCTATCAGTGGCGACATCCTTCAGGGTAAGGACTTCGTTCTCTCTGGTAGCTTCACCTTCGGACACAACAAGATGAAGATTGATAAGCTGAACGGCACCGACCAGGTAATCTGGGACCAGAACGACCGTTGGAAGTCAAGCTATAACGACTACTGCCTGAAGGTAGGCGACGAGGTTGGTCTGATCTATGGCTTCGTCTATGATGGTATCTACGGCTTCGACGAGTTCTACTACGATGCTACAAACAGTTATCAGGCACTGCCTTGGGGCTCGAGTATTGCCGACAACGAGCGTATGGATGTCCAGCCCCGTGAGGACGGTTATGTGACCGTGATCAACGACGTTTCATCGACCACCTTTGGTAAGGCAACTCTGCCGGGACGTATCAAGTTCAAGGATTTGGATGGCGACGGACGCATCACTGAGAACGACCGTACCGTCATCGGTAATACGAACCCCCGATTCCAGGGCGGTTTCGGCCTGAGCGGACAGTGGAAGGACTTCGACTTCAATGCGAACTTCACCTATATGATTGACTTCGATATCAACAATGCCACGGCCTATGCCCTGTCGTCAGCTATTGACAACAAGAACAAGTTCTACAACGTGCTCTCAGACTTCGCTGGTGGTTGGCAGTATAATGATATGGATGGTAGCATCACCGGCACCGTGGGCGATCAGTACTATATGAACAAGCAACCACAGTCGGGTATCGCCTCTGTCGATGCCTATAAGCAGGCGAATGAGGGTAGGGGACTGTGGAACCCGCAGGATGTCACTAAGAACATCACGCACTCCTATTTTATTGAGGACGGTTCGTTCCTGCGCTGTAACGACGTAACCTTAGGTTACACGCTGCCCAAGAAACTCACGCAGAAGTATGGTGTCTCTAAGGCTCGCTTCTATGTTTCTGCCTCTAACCTCTTCATCATTACCAAGTATTCTGGCTATGACCCTGAGGTTGACATCCAGACGGGTTTGACCTGCGGCATGGACTACAACCGCTATCCGCGTAGCCGCAGCTTCGTATTCGGTACTAACATCACCTTCTAATTAAGACACAGATATGAAAATCAAGAATATTTTACTGACAGGAGCCACCGCACTGGTTTTGACATCGTGCAACGACTTTCTGGACATAGATGCACCTTCTGCCTACACGGAGGAGTTCGTCTTCAGCCAGAAAACGGAGATAGAGCGTGCTTTGAACGGTGTCTATGCCCAGGCACTGGTTAACGACTTGTATGGTAATGCCTATCAACTGACCTTTAATTATAATAGCGATGTTGATCTTCAGACCAGCACTGCCAAGTCCCATTCTCACAGCACCTACGCACGCTATGACTGTGATGATCAGGGTGGAGAAATCTACAAGTTCTGGACGGCAGCCTACAACCTGATTGAGTATGCCAACAAGTTCATCAAATCTGCGGAGAACTCTAATTTCTATCAGAATAACAATGACGATCCTAAGTGGACACAGGATGCACAGGTGCTGCAGTGGATTGGTGAGGCTAAGTGCCTGCGCGCCATGGCCTATCACGATCTCGTGGTTATGTTTGGCGACATACCCTTTAGCTTTGATCCCGCTTCGGTTCACGGTTCTGACTTCGTCATTCCCATCTTGGATCGTGAGGCCCTGCAGGACACCCTTATCAAGGACCTGAAAGCCATTGCCCCCGTTATGTCATCGACTAAGGATGTGACGATAGAGCACTGCTCCAAGGAGTTTGCCCAGGCACTGATTGCCCGTATCGCCTTGACCGCTGGTGGCTATTCATTGCGTCCCGATAAGAGCGATGCCAAGAGCTATGGCTTCATGAAGCGTCCTGACAACTGGCAGTATTTCTATCAGATTGCCCGTGACTATGCCGACTCTGTCATTACGAGTGGTACACATTCGTTGAAGAGTGCTTATCAGGAAGTGTTTATACGCGAATGTAACTACGAGGTGGTGAACGACGATGATGCCATCTTCGAAATTCCCTTTGCCAAGAACTCAACGGGTAACACGGGCTATTTGCAGGGCCCTGTCTACAGCTCGAATGAAGGAACGACCAACGGCCCTTGGGGCGAGACGAAAGGTAGTGCCCGTGTGAACGCCTTCTATCGTTATCTGTTCCGTGACAATGACCTGCGTCGCGAGTTCGTGAACGGTATCTGGTACTACACTCTCAATCCTGATGATCAGAGCGACTCTATCGCCATCCGCAATGATTACTTCCTGCACAACAACAAGTGGTCAAAGCTGTGGACGAAGGAGAGTGCTGCCCTGGGTAGCATCACCACAGGCTCTACGGGCATTAACTATCCCTATATGCGCTATGCCGACGTGCTGCTGATGTATGCCGAGGCTGACAATGAGCTCTCTGCATCACCCAGTGCCAAGGCTGTTAACTGCCTGACACAGGTGCATAACCGTGCCTTCGATGATGGCGATCCCGCCTTTATCACGGCTGCTCAGGCCGACAAGGATGCTTTCCGCAAGGCTGTCCTCGACGAGCGTAAGTGGGAGTTTGCTGGTGAGAACAGTCGTTGGCGCGACTTGGTGCGTACCAACACCTTTGGCGAGGAACTGGTCTATAGTTTCCTGCGCTACTATTCTGTAGGTATGCAGAGCGTACAGGGTACGGGTACTGGTTTTGAGGACGATATCAACCTGCACGATGGTTATACCACCGACAATGGCTATATCGACAATTTGCCCTCGACCATCTATTTCCACAAGTATAAGATTGACGAGATCAATGATATTGGCCGTCGTGTCATCACGAATCAGACGTTGGTGCCCAACCAGCCCAATGAGCTTTACGGCTACTATTGCAGCAGCGCCTTTGACTTCACGTTGACCTATCCGAACCAGTCGCTGCCCAGCCTGCGTATCTATAACCCTTACAAGCAGCGCACGAAGCCGACGAAGGGTTTGATTACCAAGTATGGATTCAGTGCCCTCGACTGGTCGTCAGTGACCTTCTATGAGTGGGGTGATCAGACTACCGGTACACCCAAGGATCAGTGTAAGTACTCCTTCTATGGATATATCCGTGGCGATGATAGTGGCAATATCTGGATTGTGAGGAACGGAACACCTGAGATGTTCTCATCCATTCTGCCTTCGGCTCAGTTGCCTGTGGTGCGCTATATCCTTCCTTATCCTAACTATGCAATCCAGCGTTCGTCTGGTGCATACAAGAACTACTACGGATATTGAAATTGAGAATCGAGAATTGAGAATTGAAAATTGAAGATTATGAAAAGAATACTGAATAACCTGTTATTGCTCTTTGTAGGCGGTGTCGCTGCCCTGATGGTGTCGTGTAAGGACGACGACAAGACCTCGGGCAATACCGACAGAGAGTTTATGACCATGTTCATCACCGAGAACACGCAAGGCAAAGGTAGTGAATATCCTTACAATTGCGGTATCGATGCTGCCTATCCCCACGGTAATACCGCTCACCTCTATTGGTTCGGCGTAAAGGACTGTGTCGGCTATCAGGTACAAATGGCTTACCAGTCGAAGGTGACTGGCGGTGCTGCGGCCTGGGCTTCCGTCCAAGGCACCAGCGACCTGGTGCTCGACACCATCGTAGGCCCCGACGTGCTTGACTTGCGTGTCTATGACCTGCCCTATAACACCAACTTCCGTTGTGCCATCCGCGCCTTGTCGAAGAAGGACAACAACGTCACCGACTTCTCGCATGCCTCTAAATGGTATGGACATGGTGAGGGACGCCAGTGGGCTGAGTATTGTGGCATCAAAACCAACACTCGCTATGCTACGCCAGTGGTTATCTATGTCAACGAGTCGGAGATTACTGAAACGACGATGAACGTCTATCTTCGCTCTAAGGTTGCCGACCTCGCCGAATATATGGACATGAGCCTCGACCAGAGCAAGCTTGAGGTGGCCAGCTACTTCGAGAACTTCCATCTCTCTGCCGATAGCGCTTTTGGATATAAATATCTCATGGTTTCACCGTCGCCCAGCAATCCCAACGCCAGCGTCGCCCAGAAATGGAAGAAGTATGAGATCACCGCAGCCGACCGTGCCCGTGGTTATATTACCATCGACGGCCTTTCGGCCAACTCTACCTACGTGATTGACGTGGTTGACCCAACCGTGTCCATCTCGGTCGATGCGAAGTACAACACTTTGACCAAGGTGACCGACGGTAAGCCCGGTGCTCCCATCACGCTGAAGTATGATTCGCTCATGAATATTGCCGACGAGTTGCCGTTGCCCGACGACAACACCGTGAAGCGTGCTGACGTGTTCGCATTGGCTAAGCAATATAATGCAGCACCGATCAGTCCCGCACTTTCTGACTTTATTTCCGATACGAAGTATGCACAGGGACAGATCTTCTACCTTGAAGGTGGTAAGACCTACTACCTCGACGGCAACGACCGCACCTGTAAAGGCTTTACGCTGGCCACCCGTCCCGAGGACGTGGCGAAAGGTCTCCGTGCCAAGATTATCAGCGGTATCGGTCAGCATCCCCGCTATAGTCAGGGTACCGACGGTAAGCAGTGGCAAGGCCCGTATTCGATGTTCATGTTCGGCCGTTCGCCCGAACCCGGTGAGGGTGGCGAGATCCGCATGAAGAAACTGGAGTTCCGTGACCTTGACTTTGATAACCCCGAGGCGCTGAATTACGGTGACAACCAGGCTGGTCTTGGAACTGCTGCAGGAAACTACTTCTTTAACATGTATAGCGACGGCATGGCTGTGACCCTCGACTCGCTGGTGATTGAGAACTGTAACTTCAAGCGTCTGGTGCGCGGATTCATTCGCGAGCAGGGACCCAACTATAAGGTGTGGAACCACGTGCTCATCAAGAACAACCTGTTCTACGATTGTGGCTTCTACAACCAGAATGCTGGTGGCTATTCGTGGATTGCCGGTATCAACCAGCCAGGTTCTAACCTCTATATGGACATGAAGGTGATCGAGAATACGTTCTACGATAGTCCCTTCCCCTCGTTCTTCAACGAATCGAACACGGAGAACGAACGTGACAACGGTACGTGGAACATTACTTTCTCGAACAACACGCTTGTCAACTTCAACACCCGTGCCAGCGGTGCCATCTTCAACATGCGCAACCTGCCCGACAAGTCGGTGTTCACCGTTCAGAACAACCTTTTGGTGCTCTGCAAGCAGGCTGGTGACCAGCGCGTCCTCGGATTCTGGGGCGCTGACATTCGTGGCACACAAGAGAAGAAAGACGGCTCAGCAGGTGTTGTGACGCTGAACTTCAGCAACAACTGGTCAACGAACAATGACCTGACCAATGGTTCTATCTTCAGTGCTGCACCTTGGACATCGACCAGTAACAATTTCGGTAAGCTTGTCAAGGAAGGTACTGCCATTATTAATGGTACACTGGAGGTGAATGTAGCCAGCGTGTCGGCTACCGAACTGATGGTCAGCCCCTGTCCGCCCACCATCGCCAACACTGCCTCTGCCCAGCACATGCACAGGGCTGAAGCACTTGACGGCTCTGCCTCTGAATACAACGTAGATCTTCACATCAAGCATACCGACAACGAGATTGTCACGAACAATGTCGGTGCAGCCCGCTGGAGATAATTGAAATAGAAGATTGATAATTGAACGCTCGGCTTTGCCGCTTTTACAAAGGCGGAGCGCCGACTAAAAGAATAGAAGAATATGAAGACATTGAAATTTTATACAGTTATTGGCTGCTGTCTGATGGCTATCGGTCTGTATTCATGCAGCGATGCCAACGAGTATGAAGATACCAATACCAATAACCCGACATGGACTGAAAATGGTTCCACCACACATCCGGCAAGTCTGGCCAACACGAAATATGTGCGGGCTTCTGGCATGAAATATAATGCGATGGGCGAGGAGATTCAGGGTTTTGTGGAGAGCGTTGAGTTTGTGTCGGCCGACTCAGTCGTGGTGAAGATGAGCCAGGGAGTCACCGAGGGTACATGGGTTGATGACTCTAACACCACCAAGTTGCCTCGTTATTACTACACCTACTCCGCTACTACGGGTACGGTGACTATCATCAAGATGGTGAAGGACGACAAAGGCAAGGTCTCGCCATCGAACCTCTTCTTGGGTACTGCCATTAGCGGCAAGCAGGAGCTTATCACCATTGTCCACTATGGTGATACTCCTGTCCAGACCTATCTTGTGAAACAATAATATTATTTACTTATTTATTTACTAACACATTAAACTTATGAAGAAATTTTTTACTTTTGCATTAGCCCTCATGGGCTTTGCTGGTGCTAATGCTGCGACTGTTGATGACATCGCAGTATGTAAGCACAGCTACGTGCTCGTCTTTGACGACTGGTGTGGCAACGGTACCGCTAAGCCCGGTAAGGGACAGCTTTTCGGTAACGGTTACTTCTTGGACGTAACAGGCGGTTCTGTTGCAACGAACAAAGGTTCGGTCAACCTCTCTGTTGTGAACGAGGCTGATGAGAACCACGTTACACAGGCTATTGCCGACAAGTATGGCGCTACCTATCCTGATGCACACCTCAACTCTTGGCGTCTGAAGAATGCTCAGGACGTGATTGCCATGAAGGTAACTGCTGGTTCTAAGCTGATTTTCTTCCTCCATGGTAACGCTAAGAGTGGTACGTCAGCTCGTATTCCTAAGATTGCAAAGGATGCTGCGCTGAGCGAGGCATTGAATGCTGCTCCCGATGAAAGCTTCCCGACTACCGACACTGGCTTCCGCTATGAGTGGACGGCTGAAGACGACGGTCTGATCTACATCGGCTCTTACAATGGCGACACCTTCTTCAGCTATCTGATTGTCGAGGCCAATGAGGCAGAAGGCTCACCTTCTGTCACGGTTGGTGATCAGGTCTATGAGGGTGGTCTGTGGTACCGTGAGGTAAGCTGTAAGCCTGCTCAGGCTTACGGTATGGGCACGATTGTTACCTACACTACCGATGGTACAGCGCCTACCGCAGCCAGCGCTGTTTACAAAGAGCCTATTAAGTGCTATAAGGAAATGACCCTGAAGTTCCAGGCCTTCATGGATCTTGGCACGGGTACTGCTGATCAGTCTGGCTTCCTGGAAGGTGCAGACAACGAGGCTAACGTGAACTTCAAGTTCGAGGCTCCTACCATCAGTGCTGAGGGCGCCACGGTGACGATCACCTCTCCCTACGAAGGTGCTGAGAACTACATTCTGGTGAATGGTGACAACGAGGAGAAGGCCAATTCAATCACACTGGAAGAGTCGGCTACTATTACCGCTTATTCTAAGATTATCAATGGTGACTATGCTGAGTTTACCTCTAACTCTAGCAGCAAGGATGTCTATGTGCTGAATCCCATCAAGGAGAAGAAAACCATCGCTGTGACCACTGGTACTGCTGTACTTGATGAGGAGGCTACTGCAAAATCTACCACTGGTGAGGTCTATAAGGTGGAGGACGGTGCTATCAGTGCCGACAAGATGGACTTCTTCGTGAAGAATCTTGAGTTTGCAGTTGTGAAGGACGCTCAGTATCAGATTGACGAAAAGGATATCTATATCAAGATGAACAATACCAACATCACCTTCCTGGTAGCCGATGGCGACTCTGTAAACGTGAAGGTTGTCTGCTCGAAGAACTCTTGCAAGATGCTGGAGAATGACGATGAATCAAAGATTGACAAGAAGTGCTATGTCAATGTTGACGGAAAAACTTATGGACATGACGACGTAACTGAAGAAGGTGGTAACATCATCGAGTTCGGTCTGATTGGTGGTATCCACACCTTCCAGAAGTACTCTGGCACGGGTAACATCCTGATCTCTTCTATCGAGATTACTCCGGTGGCTGGCGGTGCCAATGGCATTACTTCTGTGAACGCTGCTGCTAAGGCTAATGGTGCTATCTTCAACCTCGCAGGCCAGAAGGTCGCTAAGAGCTTCAAGGGCATCATGATCATGAATGGCAAGAAAGTTGTCAAGTAATATCAAAGCGAAGTAAGCTCACAAACTACTTATTCTATTTTATAAGCTCCCCGGCGGCATAGGCCGTCGGGGATTTTTCTTCAAACTTTGTTTACTACAATGAGAAAAACAATCGTCATTTCCCTCCTGGCACTGGCCATGACAGCCTCGGCTCAGCAGACAGTAAAGACCCCCGCATTCCCCGGCGCTGAAGGCTTCGGCCGTTACACCACTGGCGGACGCGGTGGTAAGGTGCTCCACGTGAAGAACCTGAAGGACAGCGGCTATCAGTCGTTGCGCTGGTGTCTGCAGCAGCAAGGTGCCAAGACCATCGTCTTCGATGTCTCAGGAACCATTCATCTGGAGTCGGCACTCACCATCCCCTCCAATACGACCCTTGCCGGACAGACGGCTCCTGGCGATGGTATCTGCGTGGCTGACTATCCCTGTAACATCGCGGGCAACAATGTCATCGTGCGCTATATGCGTTTCCGTCTGGGCAATAAGAACGTGCTCAAGGACGGTGCCGACGGCTGGGACGGTTTTGGCGGCTTCGACAAGCAGGACTGGATCATCGACCATTGCTCCGTGTCGTGGAGCATCGACGAGTGTCTGTCGGTGTTGGGCAATAGGAACACCACCGTGCAGTGGTGCCTCGTGGCACAGAGCCTCGTCAACTCTGGTCACTCCAAGGGCGCTCACGGCTACGGTGGTAACTGGGGCGGTAGCGGTGCTTCGTTCCATCACAACCTCATTGCCCATCACTCCAGTCGTACACCCCGACTTGGCCCGCGTCCTACCACGCAGCTCGACGAACGCATGGACATGCGTAACAACGTCATCTATAACTTTGGCAGCAACGGCTGTTATGGTGGCGAAGGCATGACGGTCAACATCGTCAACAACTACTACAAGCCCGGCCCCGGTTCTCCTACGGGCGACAAGGGTAAGCGCATCGCTGGCATTGGCATTCGTACCAATGAGTATATCAAGAACTATCCCGACTATGCGCCAGCCCTCCATCTCTGGGGTAAGTATTATGTCACGGGCAATGTCAATACGAAATATTCCGATGTGACAGCCAATAACTGGACGGTCGGCGTCATCAATCAGGTCAATGCCTCTGATTGCGACGGCACTTGGACGCAGGCCACCAAGGATAGCATCAAGCTTTCTGAGCCGATGCCTTTTGTTTATACCACCACCCATACGGCTGCCGACGCCTATCAGCGTGTGCTCGACTATGTGGGTGCCTCGCTTCATCGTGATACCTTCGACGAGCAGATTATCAACGACACACGCAACGGACTGGCTACGGCTACGGGCAGCGGTCTGAGCAAGGGTTTTATCAATACGCAGAATGACAATAAACCCAGTGGCGCCTCCACCTCTTGGAGCGCCTGGCCAACCCTTGAAAGTACCGAGGCGCTGACCGATACCGATGGCGACGGCATCCCCGACGACTGGGAGACGGCTCACGGACTGGATCCGAAGAAGTCTGCCGATGGTAATCAGCTTAACGAAGAGGGCTATACGAATCTGGAAGTCTATCTTAACTCGCTCGTTGCTGACATCACTGCTGCCCAGAACGAAGGGGGCGAGCTGATGGGAGGTGAGCCACAGGCTGTGAGTGAACTGGAGGTAAGTGGCATGACTTCTTACGACAACTGGTCGTTTGCCGGTGGACTGAAGATCAGCAGTATGTCGGGAACACCTGCTACAGGCAATGCCGGTACGCTGAAGTTTTCCAGCAACAAGAAATATACCATTATCCTGCCTGCCGATGTCACCATCGATGCCGTGACCATCTACGGCTATGGCAACGCCGAAGGACAGTCCATTTATCTCAGTGAACTGGCAGGCCAGACCTTTGCTGCCACCGACTATGTGTTTCCCGCCCGTGATGCCTCTCCAGCCTTTGCTGTCTATACGATCCAGTTGGCAACGCCTGTTACCGAGCAGCTCACCTTTACGCCTGCTGGCAATGCACAGTCCTGCCTTTGGCTCAAGCTGCACACCGTGAATAACGAGACGGGCATTCGTGCTATCACTACGGCTTCATACGGCAGTGATGCACTCTATGACCTGCAAGGCCGTAAGGTTCAAGATGTGCAGCTAAAGAAGGGACTCTACATCCGTAATGGAAAGAAGATTCTGGTGCGATAAACCAATAATGACTTAATTGAATTTGAGATGAAAACACTAAAACTATTCTTGGGGGCTATGGGCGTCGCCCTGTCCCTACAGGCTACAGCGCAGGCGCAGCCGTTGCCCTACCAGAACCCTTCGTTGCCCGTGGAGCAGCGCGTTGACGACCTGCTTAGCCGACTGACATTGCAAGAGAAAGTGCAGTTGATGATGAACGGTTCGCCCGCCATCGAGCGTCTGGGCATCCCTCAGACCGACTGGTGGAGCGAGGCGCTGCATGGGGTGGGGCGCAACGGCCTCTCTACCGTCTTCCCCTCGTGTATCGGCATGGCCTGTTCGTTCGACGAAGAGCTGATAGAGCGTATCTACACTGCTGTCAGTGATGAGGCGCGTGCGAAGAATACCGCCCAGCGCAAGGAGGGCAAGCCCATCAAGCGCTATCAGGGCTTGTCGTTCTGGACGCCCAACATCAACATCTTCCGTGATCCCCGTTGGGGCCGCGGTCAGGAGACCTACGGCGAAGACCCCTTCATGAATGCCCAGATGGGTCTGAGGGTTGTCAGGGGATTGCAAGGATTTGGCACTAAAGAAGCCCCCTTGGGGGCTGTAGGGGGGGCTTACTTCAAGCTCCACGCTTGTGCCAAGCACTATGCCGTCCATAGCGGACCAGAGAAGACTCGTCATCAGTTCAATATCGAAGACCTGCCCGAACGCGACCTTTGGGAGACCTATCTTCCGGCCTTCAAGGCGCTGGTTCAGAAAGGTCATGTGCAGCAGGTGATGTGTGCTTATCAGCGTTTCGACGGTGACCCTTGCTGTGGTTCCGACCGTCTGCTCCATCAGATCCTGCGCGACGAATGGGGTTTCGACGGTCTTGTGGTCAGCGACTGCGGTGCCATCACCGATTTCTGGGCTGACGGTCGTCATGGCATTTCGCCCGATGCTGCCGCTGCCTCCGCAAAGGCCGTGCTCAGCGGTACCGACGTGGAGTGTGGTGCCAACTACAAGCGACTGACCGAGGCCCTCCGTCGTGGCGAGATCACCGAGAAGGAGATTGAGGTGAGCGTGCGCCGACTGCTCAAAGGACGTTTCGAACTGGGTGAGTTCGATCCCGACTCGCTCGTGCCTTGGACGAAGATTCCCCTGAGTGTCGTGGCTTCGAAGGAACATAAAGCCCTCGCCCGTCAGATGGCTCGCGAGCAGATGGTGCTCCTTAAGAACAATGGCATCCTGCCGTTAGAAGTCCCCTCGGGGGCCGTAAAGGGGGCCAAACTCATGGTTATGGGTCCCAATGCTGCCGACTCGACTATGCTTTGGGGCATCTACTTCGGTCAGCCCTCCCACACGGTGACACCATTAGAGGGCATCACGACCAGGATCGGTGAGGTGCCTTTTGTTCAGGCCTGCGACATCACCAGCATGACGGCGAAGCAGATGCGCATCCTCCGCACCACGGAGACCGCCGACGGCTCCACCACCTTGCAGATGGAGGCCACGGGTGAGCACACCTACACCATCCCTGAGATTCTGAAGAGTGCCAAGCAGGCCAAGGTGGTCATCTTCGTAGGTGGCATCTCGCCCAATCTGGAGCGCGAGGAAGCCAAGACCTCAGCACCGGGCTTCGACCGTGGCGACCGCTCGAGTATCGAGCTGCCCCAGTGTCAGCGTGACATCCTCAAGGCACTGAAGAAGGCGGGTAAGAAGATCGTCTTTGTCAACTGCAGCGGCTCGGCTGTGGCTCTGACACCTGAGCTCCAGTCGTGCGATGCCATCGTGCAGGCTTGGTATGCAGGCGAACAGGGTGGCCATGCGCTGGCCGACGTGCTCTTCGGCGACTATAATCCTTCGGGTAAGCTCGCCGTCACGTTCTATAAGGACGACTCGCAACTGCCGCCTTTCGACGACTACCGCATGACGGGACGTACCTACCGTTATTTCCGTGGCGAGCCCCTCTT
>Ga0310786_10007208_pt1 | contig 14562 bp, 13 predicted proteins | sample AusTroGonzalo_MG_FD_203881 | JGI IMG/M metagenome (GOLD analysis project Ga0310786, IMG submission 203881) | Bovine rumen microbial communities from tropical cattle in Woodstock, Queensland, Australia - Gonzalo_03 (v2) (version 2) | ecosystem: Host-associated > Mammals > Digestive system >... | reverse complement strand
AAGAGGAAAAAAGAACCGCCGCGGATGTCCGCGACGGCCTGAATAATAATGTGGCGGTTCATGCGATCTGCTGCCGCAGGGCTTCCTGCAGCACTTTGGAGAGGCTGATCCCGCGCTTCTGCGCGATCTGGTCCATCCAGGACGGGATGGAGACGGTCCGGCGGACGGCCTTCGTCTCTGTCATTCTCAGGTATTCTTCGGTGTCGATCCGGATCAGCATTACGCGGGCGCCTTCCGGGCATTCAACCTGGCTGATCGGCGTAGCCGCCGGAGCAGGCTGGTTATCATCCTCCACAAGGCTGGTCATCCAGAGATTGGCGGCATCCACTGTCATCTCATAGGCGTCTTCCATCGTATCGCCTGAGGTAATGCAGCCGGGCAGATCCGGAACACGGGTATAGACCCGGCCGTCTTTCGGCTCAAAGATCGCGGCATAGATTCCTTTCATCGTTTTTCCTCCTCGATATATATTCCCCCCGGAGGGGAGTGGCGGGGGGCTTATTTCTTCCCCTGCCTCCGTTTTGCCTGTCTGATTTCCTGCAGGATCCGATCCTTGTCGTTCTTGTCGAAGTTCGTTCCCCGGCTGATGGGGATCCGGCTTTTCAGTTCTTCGTTCCAGTAGAGATCGTGCCTGCTGCCTTTCCGGCTTTTGAGTTTGAGGTATCCGTTTTCTTTCAGGGCTTCGATTGCTTCGCCCTTTTCGTTCATCCGGTTCGCCTCCTTTCATCTACTATTATACATAAAATTACGTAATTATCAATAGAAATACACAAAATTACGTAAAACAATTATCCTGCAGCGCTCTCATCCTGTGAAGGTTCATCCGGAACCGGATGCTCCTGTATAATGGTACCCGGAAACTGGACCAGGCACTGTGAAAAAGATCGTGAACATGGTAGTATGCATACAAAGAAAAGGAGATCACTACTATCCTTCACTTCGTTCAGGATGACACGTTTGGTTTGAAATCATTCTAAAGGGTATTGAAAGTTGACTGATATCTGGTAAAATAGGGAAAACACGTCCAAACCGACACGGTTAATGGAAGGAAATCAAAATGAGAAAAATTCTTGGATTTATCCTGGTCCTGTGCATGGTATTCACGGTTCTTTCCGGACTGGCGGAAGAAACGGCAGGAACGGCCGGAAACGCTGTTCCGACCCTGGAAGAGATGAAAGCAAGGATTGAGAAGCTGGAAGGGGATCATCCGGAGATGGAAAGCCTGTTTCCTGCCCTGTTGGAGGAAGTGCAGGCGGTTTACCGGGGAGAGATGAGGACGGCTTTTGCCAATATCCAGGCCCGGTTCTCGAAAATGCTGGAAGAGGACCGGGAGAAGGCCGGTGCGCCGGAAAACGCCCTGCAGGGAAAACGCGAAACGCTGAACCTCCAGGCTTCCCTGCTGAACGCCAACTATATGGCGCACATGCGGAAATCCTTTGACCGGATGGTCGCGGAACTGCACAATCAGGAATACAAGGACGACAGGACCGTGATGGAGATCCTGAAGGACGCGAGCGCCGAACTTGAAGCGACGGGAGACGAAGCGTCCCTGAAGGAAAAGGCCAGGCTGGACAAAATCCTGGAAACCGTGGGGAAGGAATACGACGGCGATCTTTACGCGTATTATAAAACGCTGTTCGCGAGGCCGGAACTCCCTCCGGAGGCCGCCGGCCAGCCGAAGGACGTTTCCCACCCCGAACCTCCGGCAGACGGAGAGAAACCGGCAGACGGGGATGGAAATGGGATTGCCTTCAAAGACCACTTCGACGTCATTTATGAAGAAGTCGTGGCAGCGGAAAAACGCATCGACACGCAGTTGGCGGAATTGGCGAATACCGCTTCGGAGAAATACCAGATTCCGGAGGAGGCTGCGGGGGAAGCGTTTGGAATCCTCAACGATCTGTTCAGGCTGATCAACGAAGAAATGATAAAGCAACTGAAGACCAACGAGGGACAATTATTCAGTTGATTTGCGGATGTCAGGGGATGTACGGATACAGTCACCAAAGAGACGATTGGGGATGTCTGCCTGAAAGTGCTCATTACGGTAATCGGGTGTACGCTGACAGTCACTTCGGACTGGAGCTGCGCTGCGCCGCTGGCAATCCTGCTGGTAGGACGAAGCAGGGGAAATTTCTGCAAGCAGATGCTCTGGCTTATGGCAATTGTTACGCTGTATTCCATCGCTTTCTTTATTATCAACAATCATGTTTATGGTATGGTGCATATGGCCTGCTGGTTGGCGGTTCCCTTGCTTGCGCTGTATAACGGCCAGCGCGGCAAATGCCGATGGCTCGGAAAATTCTTCTACTGGTATTATCCCGCGCATATGGCTTTAATTGGAGTAATACTCCGTCTTTGGCCAAACTGATGCTCCGGAATTCATAGGTGCAATAGCTTTGAAGTTTCTTTTGAAAGCGAATTGGCAGGGACAAGTACGAGGTAAGCATATGGAAATGTTTTATACCAGCGTAAGAGATGAATGGCGGCAATTCCTCGCGGATCATTTTGAAACACTACCGGAAATCTGGTTTGTATTTCCGACAAAAGATTCCGATGAACCAAGCCTTTCCTATAACGATGCAGTGGAAGAAGCGCTGTGCTTTGGATGGATTGACAGCACAAACAAACGTTTGGATGAATATCATTGTATCCGCCGCTTCTCTCCGCGAAAGGCAGGGAGTTCATATTCTCAGCCAAACATCGAGAGACTGATATGGCTACACGCTCATGGATTAATCCATCCCAAGGTTGAGGAAAGCATTCTTCCCGTTATTCGTGCCCGGTTTGTTTTTCCGCAGGACATCATAGATGCCCTGCGGAAAGATAAAACTGTATGGAAAAACTACAGAAAATTCTCAGATCCATATAAGCGCATCAGGATCGCATATATTGAAGCGGCCCGAAAACGTCCGGAAGAGTTTCAGAAGCGCCTGAACAGCTTCATTGATAAAACCAGACGAAACAAACTGATCATGGGCTATGGTGGAATCGACAAGTATTATACTTACGCCGGTCAGCAGGCATGTAGAGGCGGTTGATGTTCGGGAAAGAAAAGAGGACGACTGAGAAAGGAAAGGCATTGCGATGGCGTTAAGGCTTCTGTGCGGAAGAAAACTGAAGGGAAATGAAACAAAGGAGGAAATAACATGAAAAAGTATGCCTGGGTATCGATTCTGACAGCATTGATTCTGTCACTTGGCTGTATCGGAGCTGTTTGCGCTGAAATCATACCGCCCTGTGAACCGGGACAGCAGATCGGCTATCCGGCTGTGGTGCTGTGCGAAAAACTTACCATGCGTGAACAGCCGCGTTCATCTTCCAAAGCGGTTCAAACCCTCAATTATGGGGATCAGCCGATCGTGGTAGGGGCAGATACTTCTACAGGGCCGCAGAAGGAGAACGGATTTGTTTATTGTACGCTTGGAGATTCCGAAGACTCGCCATGTGGCTGGATCAATGCTGATTACATCATCATAAATCCTGCCTGGTATGTGACCGAAAAGGAAACGGCGGTATATGCCTGGGATGATACCGCTGCCTGCAAGGTCGCTCTTCTCGACAAAAACACTCGACTTCCTATTCTGAAGGAAAAGGGCGACTGGTATGTTATCAGCCTGCGCGCTGCGGTCGGGTGGATTCATAAGTGACTGGAAACAATGAAAGACAAGACATGGGATCTATGGAATTGTCCGGAGACCGAAAGTCGGTATTGTTTGTTTTTCTGGCGTCTGTGTGCTTCAGCACCGGCGGCCTGTTTATTAAGCTGATTCCCTGGTCAGCGTTGGCAATCAACGGGGCGCGGAATCTGATCGGTTCGGCCGTGATCGGAATCTACTTGCTGGTGACAAAGCACAGGCTTGTGTTCAGCCGGCGCGTGTTTGTCGGCGCCCTATCCATGATCGGAGTTACAACGCTGTTTGCTGTGGCGAACAAACTGACCACCGCGGCAAACACGATCGTTCTTCAGTATACCGCGCCTGTGTTTGTGATTTTGTTCATGACGGTGATCTACCGCCAAAGGCCGGGGAAGGTTGATCTGCTCGTCTGTTTTCTGGTGCTGCTGGGTGTTGTGCTTTTCTTTGTGGACGGGATCCGCTCCGGGAATCTGTTGGGCAATGTGCTGGCCGTGCTGTCGGGCGTTTGTTATGCCGGCGTGTTTATGATGAACACGGGAGAAAACGCGGATCCGATTTCTTCCTGCTTTCTGGGCCAGCTGGCGGCAGGGGTCATCCTGACGCCGCTGTGCTTCAGTGAGACGGATTTCTCAGCCCGGACGATGGCGGCGGTGATTGCCCTGGGAGTGATCCAGGTTGGCGGAGCTTATGTCCTGCTTTCGATTGGCATCCGGAACACACCTCCCGTGACAGCGTGCCTGATTACCGGTCTGGAGCCGATCCTGAATCCGCTGCTGGTAGCAGCGTTCTACGGGGAACGGATCACCGCGCTTTCTGTTGCCGGAGCTGTCATTGTTGTCTGTTCCGTGCTGGGATATAATATCTGGCTCGCGCGCAGAAGAAACCCTTTGGACTGATTATTTATCTTCTTTCAGATGAATGTTCCAGCCTGTGTCGATCTTCTTCTTTACTTTTTTCATGGTTTCCGCGTTCAGATCAGGCCAGTCAATCACGGTCCTTGCCTTATTGGTTACCAGATGCGCTTTTTTGCGCATAAAGCAAGCGGTGTGTCAGCCAGAGAGTCTGAATAAAAGTTGTCAATCATCGGGAAACCGTGATCAATGATATATTTTGCCTTTTCCTTCGCATACATCATATTGTTCAGGTAAACTCCGTATTCACGGTCATATTCCGTAGCCATGAAATTCACACCGAGCCGTTTTGCAATCGGTTCGATGATGCAAGACGGAGAAGCACTGATGATCAGGTCGTCCGGCTTTTTTTGAGCCAGGTATCACGGAGCTATCCGCTTTTCGTTTTTATTCCAGTACCGCTCAATCTGCACGTCAAAGTCATCAATCAGCGTCAGGTAACTGAAGAATTTGCGTTGCAGCTCTGCCTCCGTCATTTTCTCTTTCTTACGCAGGATCAGGTATTTGAGCGCTTTCGGAAAAAAAGTGAACCATAACCCGGGATGGCGGTTCATACACCAAATGCAAAATCCGATTGAGCAATCCGATGGAAAAATCGTACCGTCAAAATCATACACATTCATTTCAATTTTCTCCGTTGTTTAATTCCCTGAAGTTTGAAGCATTGGCTTTATAGAGTTTTTTAAACACCCTGTAATTTCGCTCATATACTTCTCTGTTCTCAGGATCGGGCGTATAGGCATGATTGGCTTTTACCAGCTGACGTGAAAACTCCAGCACATCAACACCTTTGATGCCCGCCGCAACAACAAGCGCCGTTCCGGTGGCTCCGACTTCCCAGGAATGATCCACGGTTTCGATCGTCCGGCCGGTAATATCCGCAAGCATCTGACATGTAACAGGCGACAGCGCTCCGCCGCCGACAAATCTGATCGGATCAGAGGTCTTCACCTTTTTCACGATACATTCCAAAAGCCAGCGAAGATGATAACAAATGCCTTCAAGTACGGCGCGGATCATGTCTCTTTTATCGTTATCGATCCTGATGTTAAAAAACATCCCTCCTACGTTGGAGTCTTCAAACGGACTGCGGTTACCATGCAACCAGGGGGTAAAGATTACGCCGTTTGCTCCGGGAGGAACTTTGCTTACTTCATCTGACAGATAATCATAAAGGCTTGCGTATTTGCTATCAACATCCGTCATTTTGGTCTTTTCCGGATAAATGCCGATCTCATCCAGCGCCAGATGATCCATAGCCCATTCAAAGCACTTCCCGGCCGTTCTCAGTTCTGCAGAATAATTGTAGTACCCGCGTTTGACCGACAAAAGTCCGGCGATCATCGCATTGATGTCTACCGTCTGATAATCCAGGTAGGTTGACACCCATCCCGATGTTCCCACATAAATATGGGTATCGCCCGGTCTTGTACATCCGGCGCCGATATTCACGAAGGTGATATCTCCGCCGCCTCCGAACACCGGGGTGCCCTTCACCAGGCCGAGATCATTTGCCGCCTTCTCAGTCAGTCCGCCGACCAGATCCGTACATTCTATAAGATCCGGCATATGATCGGGGTTTATCTTATACATTTTCAGGAGACCTTTGTTCCATCCTTCCTTTCCTTTGCGGGTATCATAGAGGAAGGTGGCGAATGCAGAATCAACAGTTCTTACGATCCTGCCCGTGCAGCGCGCCACAAGATAATCGCCGGCGTCCAGCCATTTGTATGTTTTCCTAAATACTTCAGGTTCATTGTTTTCCACCCATTTGTATTTCCATACCGCATCTTCGGCACTGGTTGAACCGGCATAATTCACCATAAGATTCCGCCCGAGTTTGTACAGGCTGCAGCCGGAAACCTTGATGATTCCTCTGCCCATACATTCCTTATACTCTTTAACGCCCTTATGATCCAGATAGTTCATCGGCCGTCTGACAGCATTCCCATCCTCATCCACAAGAACGGTCCCGCCCATCTGTGAGCAAAACGCAATTCCTTCAATTTCATCAGGCTTAACTGCTGAATGATCAAACAAGGCCCTTGTCGTTGAGCATATAGCCTTCCACCACTCTTCTGTATCCTGTTCAGCGCCGCCGCCTTCAGAAAGATATATGCCGTAATCCGCTTTGGCATTTGCCACAATATGGATTTCCGAATCAATATTGAACAGACAGGTTTTGACACTGCTGGTTCCTAAATCGTAAATGATGATGTACATTCTCCATCCTCCTTCAAGTGCAGCGGCCAATGATACGCGCATCGCTTTCAAAAGTGGTCCGGGTCAAAACGACCCGGACCACTTTTGTCCGCTCCGGAAATTCATTCCGGCCGAAAACACTCAGGTTTTTTTCTTTTTGGCCAGTTCTTCCTTGATGGCGTTAAACCTGTCCCTGCCCATATTGGCTTTGTAAGCGCAGATGATCGAGATAACGAATATCACGATCGGAAGAGAACAGAAGATGATCCTGACCGCGTCCTGCGCCGTCTGAGACTGTATGTATGAGTAAACAACATTGCCCGTAGCCTCATCAAGGAAAGGAGTCTCCTTGTATCCGAACACCTGCAAAAGGAGAGATACGAGCGCCAGCGCGATGCCGTTTGAAAGTTTGTAGACGAAGCTTTGCACGCCGAAATACGCACCTTCTCTCCGCACCCCGTATGTATATTCGTCAAGCTCGACGATATCCGGAATAGAAGCGTAGGGAAGGATCTGGATTCCGCTCATTCCGCATCCGACGATAAATACGGCGATCAGCAGGACGATTGTCGTGCCGGAAGAAAGCAGCTCTTCCATCGAAGCAGTGGCGGACTGATACATTTCGCCTTTAAACGCGGGGACTAACAGAGCGATGATCAGCCCGACGGCAGTGATGATCACCGAAAACATATACACCCTGTGTTTTTCCTTTTTTGCCGATAATTTGTCCCACACAACCGCTGAGAACATTGCCACAACCAAAGGAATTGCGACGAAGATCATTGCAAGCATGCCGTCAGGAGCATATCCCAGACTGTCCTGGATATAGAACATGAACAGCGCCAGGAGGATATCGAAGCCCAGCATACTGGTCAGATAATACGCCGTTGTGTATCTGAACTCTTTCATTTTGATGAACTGGGACAGCGTCTTGAACAGCCCGTACGGGTTTTTCTCCTCATTGCCCGTATATCTTTCCTTGACAGCGAATCCCGAGATCATCATCGTCACAGCGGCGAGAAGACCGAAGATCGCGCTCGAGACCAGATACGAGTTTTTAACCGCTTCAAACTTGTCGTACCCGGCTTCGACAAACATTTCCGAGAACACGGTGTTTTCTCCGGCCAGCAGTCCGAACAAAGCGGCGCCTAAAATCAGGCCCACGTTGGCAAGAATGATTCTTGCAGTCGTCAGGCTGCTTCTCTGGTCATAATCATTCGTAATATTAGCCGTTAAGGAGTTATACGGAACGTACACGACTGTAAAGGTGGTGTTATAAAGGCAATACGCCATCAGATAATAAATCATTTTGAAAATCTGAGACGTTTCGACGTTGAAAGGGCAGAGCCATAACAGAATAAACATCATCCCGAACGGAACGGCCCCGAATATCATATAGACCCGTCTTTTCCCGAATCTGGATTTTGTATTGTCGCTGATCCGCCCCATCCACACGTCCGTTACTGCGTCCCAGATCTTTGAGACCAAAAAGACGAGAGATGCAAGAGCCGGTTTGAGTCCGCCTACGCTGACCATAAAAAACAACAGATAAAAAGATGCCGCGGCGAGCAGAATATTGGCTGACAAATCTCCAAGACCGTAGAAAAACTTTTCTTTTCCTTTTATTTTAACGCTGTTATCCATGCTTTCCTCCCTCATGTAAGATCGCCCGATCTTTTCGGCTCATTATACATTGTTCCGACTCAAATTTCAATAAAGACCTTATGATGCTGAAGGCAGACAGATACTGATTTCGTCATCCATTAAATACCAAACTTCGCCGAACTCAGCGTTTCCTCCGATGCGGTCAAAATGATTTTATGAAACTGCGGCAGGCGGCCTTGCTTTTTCGGAAGCAGGGCTTTTATTTTTTGCGGCGAATATTCAGATGTGGATATGATGATTTTATCAGATCGGAGTGAATCATATGAAACTGATTGTGAAACTTCTTTGTATTCTTGCCTGCGGACTGATCGGGCTCAGCGTTGTGGTCCCGTTTATCTCCGCATCACCGGTCGATGTGACGATTTCCAGGAATCTGATGGAGGGCGGCCATGGAACCATCGTTCTCATTATTGCCGGTGTCGGGCTGGTCTCTTCGTTGTTCGGCTGGTTTTTTCTGTCCGCCTTGTCGGGTGTGGCAGCTTTTGTTATGTTTTTCATCGAGAAAGGTTCGGTCAGGGATATCCTGGGCATCAGGGAAGTTGACGCGCTGATCAATCTGGTGACGCAGAACGGCACCGGGTATTATCTTCTGCTCGTCGGGGCGATCGCGCTGGTCGCGTTTTCCATTGTCGGGATGATCGTTAAAAAAGTACTGTAATCAACGGGAACCGCCGCTTTCAGGTGCAGACATGAAAAGACCGATAGATCTATGAGGGGCGTTCGCTTTTCGGAAATGCGAAAACGGAAGGTGAAAAATGGAAATGGTCCATCTTGAAAAGTGGGGTTGCCTGGAGCTCAGTTACCCGGGCAGAACAGATGGAAATCCTTTTACGGATTATTCGATCCGGGGTATTTTTCAGGGGAAAGCTGAGACAGTTGAAGCGGACGGCTTTTACGACGGGGACGGAATATACCGCATCCGCTTTATGCCGTCATATACCGGAGAGTACCGGTATATGATCCGGGGTACCTTCGGAGAAACACGGGAAGGCCGTTTTACGGTTACGGAAGCCGCTTCGGGCAATCACGGCCCTGTCCGGGTGCATAATCAGTTTTATTTTGCCTATGCAGACGGTACGCCGTTCTATCCGGTCGGCACAACCTGCTATGTCTGGGAACTGCAGTCAGATGTTCTGATCGGGCAGACCATACGGTCCCTGAAAGAAGCGCGGTTCAACAAGATCAGGTTTTGTATCCTGCCGAAGCACTATGATTATAATCTCGGAGAACCCCGCTCTTACCCGTTTGAGGGAACGCCAATGGATTCCTCAGTGCTGACAAAAGACAATTTTCAGCAATATACGGGAAAAACAGAAGGGAATCATTTTGATTTTTTCCGACCCAATCCGGTGCATTTCCGGCATATTGAAAACTGTATTCTGAAGCTGCAGGAGATCGGTGTTGAAGCGGATCTGATCGTGATGCACCCGTATGACCGGTGGGGGTTTTCATCCATGCCGCGGAAAGCCGACGAGCTGTACTGGAAATATGTGCTGGCCCGGTTTTCGGCATATCGGAATATATGGTGGTCGGCAGCCAATGAATATGATCTTCTGTCCGCGAAAACAGAAGAGGACTGGGAATTCTACGGGGGTCTGATGTGCCGGTATGATCCGTATCATCATCTGCGTTCGATTCACCAGTGCCTGAAGATGTATGATCATACGCGCCCGTGGATTACACACTGCAGCATTCAGCGCCAGGATCTGTACCGGACAGCCGAAAATACGGACGAATGGCGGAAAAAATACGGAAAACCGGCGGTGCTGGACGAGATTGCCTATGAAGGAAATATTCAGCACGGCTGGGGGAATATTTCGGGGGAGGAAATGGTCAGACGCTTCTGGGAAGGCGCTTTGCGCGGCGGATATCCCGGGCATGGCGAAACATTTCTTCATCCGGAGGACGTTCTCTGGTGGAGCCATGGCGGCGAGCTGCACGGGGAGAGCTGGAAGCGGGCGGGCTTTCTGCTGGACGTTTTGCAGGCTGTTCCCGGAAACGGCCTGAAGCCGGCTGAAAAGGTTATGCAGGACTGGGACTGCGTCCATGCCATCCCGGCTGTCATGTCTTCTGCCCGGGAAAGCGATTATCATCTGTTCTATTTCAGCTTTATGCGGCCGTCATTCAGAGAATTCCGGTTTTCCGAAGGAGAAAACTGGAAAGTTGAAGTGATCGATACCTGGAACATGACCATTGAGGAGCGGGGGACTCAGAGCGGGGGATTCCGGGTTGAATTAGGCGGGAAACCCTACATGGCTATACGGCTGACGAAGAATACATGAAGGAGGAAACACTCATGAAAAAGAGCATTCTGTTCATACTGGTCCTTTGCCTGTGCTTCTCCGTTTTCGGCGCGGTGTCCGCCGAAGAAGCGGATGAGAGCGGTCTGATTCTGAACGACGGGACGCCCTGGGTTGACTACAGCCTTCGCGAAAACATCGCGCTGGTGGAGGAAAAACCGGACTCCCCGAAGGACGATTTCTATCTGTGGGCCAACTATGACTGGCTGAAGTCCGCCGAAATCGCGCCGGGAACCTCCTATACCAGCACTCCCAGCGCTTCTGAGAAAGAAATTACTGATCAGTGCCTGGAGCTTTTGACTGATACCACGATGAAGAGCGAGGACGCCGCCCTGGTGCAGTATCTGTACAATGCGTATCTGGACTGGGATGCGCGCAACGCGCTGGGTGTCAAACCGCTGCAGGAAATCATCGACGGGATCAGCGCGGTTTCCACCCTGGATGAGCTGACGCAGCTGCTCAGCAGCGATGATTACAACGGGGCCAGACTTTTCCGGTCATGCGTCGTCCTGAGTATGAACAACCCGGGCATCTGGATTACCGATGTCCGGCCGAAGACGCTTCTGCTGGAAGACTCCGCGGAATACCGGGAGCGCTCGGAAACGGGTAAACTCCAGGAGGAAGCGTATACGACGATCATCTCGAAGATGCTGGAGAGGCTGGGGTACACTTCGGAGGAGGCTTCCGGGATCGTCACGAGGTCTTTCGCGCTGGAGGCGGAACTGGCGGACAGCATCATGACCAAGGCCGAGCAGTATGCGCCGGACTATGTTCAGCGCATCAACAATGAGATGGGCCGGGCGGAGGCGGAAACGATCTGCGGTACGTTCCCGTGGCTTGAGGTCATGGACGGTCTCGGCTATGCCGGCGCGCAGCACTACAAGGTTGAGCAGCCCGCCTATCTTCAGAAGCTGGACGATGTTTACCGGGAAGAGCGGCTGGAAGACCTGAAGAGCTGTCTGATAGCAAATACTGTAATTGGCAATATAGTCTCTTTGGACTCTGAATGCTATGACCTTGTCAATGAACTGTATGCCGTATACGGTATCGAAGGATCCACGCCGGATGAGGAGGAGGCCTGCCTGATCGTGCGTACTTTGCTTCCGTCACAGATGGCCCGCGCTTTCTTTGAGAAATATGACCCGACGAAGATGAAAGAGGACATTACCCGGCTCTGTGAGGAAGTAATCGGCTTCTACCGGAAGATGATCAGCGGGGAAGACTGGCTGGCCGAAGAAACCCGGGCGAAAGCGATCGAAAAGCTGGATAAGATGCGTATCATGGCGGCCAGTCCCGAAAAATGGCCGGACTACAGCGGATTATCCTTTGAGGGTCTCGGTTTTTATGACTGCCTGAACGAGATCGGCCGGGTCGAAAGAGCCTTCACCAGAAGCCTGGTGGATCAGCCGGCAGATCCCGATCTGTGGTATAAAACCGGAGACGACAATCGTCATAACGATGTGCTTACTGGAAACGCTTTGTATCATGCAGAAGTAAACCAAATCGCTATTATGCGCGGTATCCTGGGCAGCGGTTTTTACCGGGAAGACATGAGCGACGAGGAACTGTACGGCGCCATCGGCTTTATCATCGCCCATGAGATTTCCCACGCCTTTGACCCGACCTGTTCGCAGTTTGACGCTGACGGAAGGCTGAACAACTGGTGGACGGAAGCGGATAACGCCGCGTTTGACGCCCGGGCGAAAAAAGTGATCGATTACTATAACGGCATCACCGTTTTCAGCGGGCTTCATGTGCAGGGGGAGAGCGTGCAGGGCGAGGTCATCGCGGATATGGGCAGCGTCAAATGCCTGCTGAGCCTGCTGGAAGAAAAAAAGGAAAACGTCGATTACCGGGCGTTCTTCGAAGCTGTCGCGAAAAGCTGGCGGGAGGTGACTACATGGGAAATGGAATACTATATCCTTATGATGGATTCCCATCCGGTGCACTATCTCCGCGTCAACGCCGTGCTGCAGCAGTTCCCGCAGTTTCATAAGACCTACGGCATCAAGGAGGGTGACGGGATGTGGCTTGCGCCGGAAGACCGGATTCTGGTCTGGTAATCATGTGAAGGAGGGGAAAATTCATGAAGAAGTTCATTCTGTTCGTATTGGCCCTTTGCCTGTGTTTTCCCGTTTTCGGCGGTGCCGCTTCTGCTGAAACCGCGGCGGCGGAAAAACCGGCGGCGGAGATGACCGCGGAGGAACTACGCCAGGCCGGCCTGGATGCTTTCAACGCGGAAGACTACGGGAAGGCGATGGAGTATCTTCAGCTGGCCGCGGACCTGGGGAATGCAGCGTCATGGAGAATCATCGGTGTCCTGTATCATTTCGGCCTGGGCGTGGAACAGTCCTATGAGAAGGCGCTTGAGTATTATCAGCGGGCAGCCGATCAGGGCGATGCGGATGCGCTGTTTAACATCGGGGATCTGTATTACTTCGGTGAAGATATGGTGAAGGACTACGGCAAGGCCGCTGAATATTTTCGGAAGGCTGCGGACCTGGGCAACGAGTCGGCGATGAACAATCTGGGTTATCTGTATGAGCATGGCGAGGGTGTGGAACAGGATTATGATCAGGCAGTGAAGTATTACCGGCAGGCCCTGGATCTGGGCGAGGCATATGCGTATGCCAATATCGGGCGTTGTTATCTCAGAGGGTATGGGGTCGAACAGGATTATGCCAAAGCCGTGGAATATTACACCGTGGCGGTGGAACAGGGCGTGCCGGACGCGATGTTCGGCCTGGGGGAATGCTGCTACGAGGGAAAAGGCCTGGAGAAGAATCCCGACAAAGCGGCGGAATGGTACCGGAAAGCCCTCGAGGCCGGATATGAGCCGAGGGAAGAAGAACAGGCGCACCTGAAGGCCGTGCTGGGGGACGACTATACGCAGGGAAAATGAAAAGCGGAAAAAGTCTTGCAAAAACGAGGGATAAAATGTGCTGACAGCGTTTCAAAGGGATTTTCTGGGGAAAATCATCAGTGTGCCTTCGGTCGGAGGAAAGCCGGAGGAAAAAGCTCCTTACGGGAAAAAAGCCAGGGAGGTACTTGAACTCTTTCTGGCAGAGGCTGACAATCAGGGATTCAGGACAGGAATTGTCGGGGACAGAGCGGGCTGGGTGGAGTTTGGAACCGGAAAGAAGCTGATCGGTATCATATGCCACCTTGATGTAGTGCCGGTTTCAGATGGCTGGAACAGCAATCCGTTTACGCTTACATTCGCGGAAGAGGAAACGGACGGCGAGGTTATGTACGCCAGGGGAATCGTGGATGATAAGGGACCGGCCTGCGCAAGCTTTTTTGCCATGAAGGAGCTCTGTGATGCCGGACGGATTCCTGAAAACTGCAGGGTAAGGCTCATTCTCGGAACGGATGAGGAAAGAACATGCTCCTGTATTCAGTATTATGCTGCACATGGTGAGATCCCGGATTTTGCGATTACTCCGGACTCGGTTTTTCCTGTCATATACAGTGAAAAACGTATTCTTCAGCTTAAAGTATACGGAAAGAATCAAAACGGTTTGAAAGCCAGCGGCGGCAGTGCCGTTAATATCGTCCCGAACAGTGCCGGATGTATTATAAACGGAAAAGAGTTCAGTGCCGCGGGGAGAGCCGCACATGCTTCGAAGCCTGAGCTTGGGATCAACGCCATTATACTGATGGCAGAAGCAATGGAGAAGGACGGAATAAACCTGGAAGACTATCCCGTCATAAAATTTGCCAAAGACCTTCATGAAGCTGTGTTGAAAGAAATACAGGCCGAAGACGAATCCGGAAAACTTACATTGAATGTAGGAACGTTAAAGGCTGATCAGGAAGGATGTGAAGTCAGGATCGATTTCAGGG
>Ga0310786_10007207_pt1 | contig 14563 bp, 16 predicted proteins | sample AusTroGonzalo_MG_FD_203881 | JGI IMG/M metagenome (GOLD analysis project Ga0310786, IMG submission 203881) | Bovine rumen microbial communities from tropical cattle in Woodstock, Queensland, Australia - Gonzalo_03 (v2) (version 2) | ecosystem: Host-associated > Mammals > Digestive system >... | reverse complement strand
ATAGGCTACTAATACTTTTTTCATTTCCTTACTCTCCTTTTTGTTTCCTTGTGAGCAAGCACTCAGGCTCATCGTCAAGAGTGCTGCCAACATCATTACAATCTTTTTCATATCTTACGGTAGTTTGTTGTATATCTTGTCTGTTACAGGCTCCAACCATTCGTGGCTTGCACCTTCTTGCACATCTCGATGATACGTCAGATGTTGGAACCAGGAATCTTTGGCGGCTCCGTGCCAGTGCTTCACCTCAGCAGGGATAGTGATGACGGTGCCGGGAGTCATCTCCTGTGGCTCTTTGCCCCATTCTTGATACCAGCCGCGACCTGCGACGCAAATGAGTACCTGCACCTGTTTGTGGTGGATGTGCCAATTATTGCGGCAGCGAGGCTCGAAGGTTACGTTGTTTACACCACCGCCTACGTTGGCCAGATAGCTGTTGCCGATGAAATACTGAGCATAGCCCGTGTTGGGTTCGCCCTTCGGCCAAGGGCTGTTCAATGATTCAAAAGTTGGTTGTTCCATATTGAAGCGTTTAAATAATGTATTCATTGTTTCTGGTGTCAGCGGCTGGAGGTCTTGCAGCTTCAGGTGCTTCACCATGTGGAGGGTTCCTTGCTTATACTTCTGGAAGTGGGCAGTCTGTATGTGGTGCTGGTAGGCCAGCTGCGAGGCGTAGATTTCGAGGATGCGAATCTGACAGCTATCTTCATTTGTTTGTGTTGGGAACAAACAGACCACACCAGGTTCTTCGGCGAGGCTTGCTTTCTGAATCTCGGCAGCGGCAGAGAGGTATTCCCTGAGATACTGCGGATGAACCTCGATTTCGGCCAGACGACACAGCATCGTATTGGCATGAGGTACGTCGGCGGTAGGTTTATCTATGCTCTGCCCAAACAGCCACTTCGCATTGCGACTGAGAATCATATCCTTGTACGGCGCAAGGTCGGGCTCTTTCGAGAGATAGTCCTTCATGCGGGCGAGGCTTTGCGTGAGTACCTGTGGAGCAACGTAAGGATAGTCGGAGCCGTAGAGCAGATGGTCGGGCGTGGTGATGGTGAGCATCATGCGGATGGTCTCAGGGCTGTGTGCGCCAGCAAAGTCGTAGTACAGGGCGCGGAGGTTCGCCTCCCAGTCTATCTCACCCACCATCTTGTTCGTTTGCATCACGGGTGTCAGCGACTTCATGCGAGGCACGGCCAAAGGTAGATAGGCTCCGCAATGGGGCACAACGACCTTTATGTTTGGATAGCGGGCCAGCACATTACGACTGATCATATTCGCGACGGCACGGGTGGTCTCGGCGAGGTATTCCTGCATGGCCAACGGCGTTTGAAGCATCACCTGTTTGTTCACTGGTTCAGGGCGATGGGGATGCAGAATCACCACCGCCTTGCGCTCGTTCAGCACAGCAAACAACGTGTCGAGTTCTGGTGCGCCAAGATACTGCCCATTCGCGTTTGTCGCCAACTTGATGCCGTCTGCTTTCAGCACGTCGAGCGCATACTTCGCCTCCTCAATAGCTTTCTGTACATCGGGCAACGGCAGGGCGGCACAGAACAGGAATCGCCCAGGGTGTTCCTTCTTGATACAGGCAGCCGCCTCGTTGGTCTTGCGTACCACTTCCGCTGATGTCGGTTGTGGAGCCGCTAATGTCAGCACCGATGTTTCTATGCCAGCCTCGTCCATCCATTTCAGATGCTCCATCACGTCATACTTCGGTAAGGGGAATCCCTCGTCCATCAGTCTGCCATCCTGTTCCAAAGCAGACACAAACTCAGGTGTGATGATGTGACTGTGCACATCCATCACGCCCTGAGCCATAATGTTTGTTGCAATCATCATTGCAAACAATGTAAGATTTACCTTTTTCAATGCGGTAGCTAATCGTTTCTTTAGTACGCTTGCCTAAGCAAGAAATTATTCACTTTTCACTATTCACTTTTCACTTGCGAAGCAATTATTCCATCGAGTGCTCCCATCCGCCACGGGTGTCAACGCCAGTGGCATCGGCGAGTTGTTCCAGACGGGCTACTTCCTCGGCAGTCAGCGTAATCTTCGCAGCCTCGGCAGCCTCGATGACGTGATGCTCCTTGGTGGCTCCGATGATGGGCAACGTGTCCTTGGCGATGGCCCATGCGATGCCTACCTGCGAGCATGAGGCATTGTACTTCTGGCCAATTTTCTTCATCTCGTCCGTCAGGGCAAAAAGCTGGTCGAGTACGGGATTGTACTTCTTGCCGCGGTCACTCTCGGCGGGCAGCGGGTTCTCCTTATTATATTTACCAGAGAGAGCTCCCTGCTCCAGCACCATGTAGGCCCAGAACTCGATGCCGTTCTCCTTGCAGTAGTCCAGCACGCCACCCTTCTCACTCGAACGGTAGAGCAGCGAGAAGTGGTTCTGCACGGCACTCACCTTGAATCCCTCGGCCTGCAGTATCTCGTTGGCACGGCGAATCTCGGCGATGTTGTGGTTCGACACACCCACGCGCTTCACCTTACCATTTTTCAGCAGGGGTATCAGTCCGGGCGTCCAGCGCTCCACGTCCATCGGGTTGTGAATCCAGTAGATGTCGATGTAGTCTAGCCCCATTCGCTCCAGCGAGGCCTCGGCCATCTTCTCCACGCTGTTCTCATATACCTCGGCCAGCTGCGGCGTGAACTTGGTGCTGATCTCGACCTGCTCTCTGCGATAGTCCTTTGCCAGCGTAGCCAGAATCTTCTCCGACTCGCCCATGCCATACACGGTAGCGGTGTCCCAGAGGTTCAGTCCAGCCTTCATGGCGGCATCGAATACTGGCTTCAAGTTCTCAACGTTGGTGTTGCTTCCAAACACGGAGTCTCCTCCGAATGCTCCTGCGCCCCAGGCCCAGGTTCCTAATGCGATCTTGCTCATAATTCTTTTCGTTTGTTTTAATTTGATTTCTGAATCTGGGTGCAAAGGTACGGCGAAATCGCGAATCGGGGGCTAACTCAATCATCGAAGAATCTACCTATTTTACGGATTCGTACTTTTTCTACCCATTTGACTGGGTGGATAGCCATAAAACTTCTTGAACATACGAGTGAAATGCTGCGGATATTCGAAGCCGAGCAGGTCGCTGGTCTCGCCAATGGTATGGCCGCTGGTGAGAAGCATCTGCGCCCGCTGCATCAGGAAACGGCGGATGTAGTTCGAGGCCGAGTCGCCCGTCATCTGCCGGATGAGGTCGCCGAAGTAGTTGGGTGAGAGGAACAGTTCCTGGGCGCAATATTTCACCGACGGCAGACCCTGCGACTGATACACGCGGCGGTCGTAATACTGCGTCAGCAGGGTCTCGAAGCGGCTCAGCAGATCGGCTGTTTCCTTCGTCGATGTCGATAGTTGGCGGTTGTAGAATCGGGCGATGTATTCCAGTACCAGCGTCAGGTAGGCCACGAGGATGCGAGGCATTCCCGAGTCTGACGACTCGCCTACCCGTAGCCTTTCTGCATCACCTTTTGCTTCTGTGCGAATACGCTCAAACAGCCCTACGATGATGCCCCGTTCCTCCTCCGACATCAGCAGCGCCTCGCTCGTGTTATACGAGAAATAGGTGTAGGCCGACATTCTGTTCGCCAGTTCTGTGCCGCTCAGCAGCGCAGGGTCGAACAACAGTGCCCAGCCCTGCGTCTGAATCTCTTCGCCCTCGTCGGTCTTGCCGCCAATCTGCCCAGGCGCCACGCACATCAGCGCATGGCGGTGCAGGTCATAGTTCACCAGTCCGTAGGTCAGCGAATCCAGTTGCACGTCAGCGATGAAGATGCCGTACACGTCGTAGTTGTTCAGCGAGTGGCGGCAGTGCTCCAGCTCGTCGTAGTGAATCACGCTGATGAGCGGATGCAGCTCCTCCGCCCCGATATACCGTGCGTAGTCGTTAACGCTGTGTACCTTCAGAATCTTTTCCATGCTTAAACTTTTTCTGCCATCATTCTGTATAGTTATGATCCACCACGATGACGACCTGCTTGGCGGGCACTAACGGCTGAATCTCAGTAGTAAGTTGACTGACAAAAACTGCTTCGTCGTGAACGGAGATATCAGGAACGACATCAACAGAAAGATATTTGTTCTTCTCTGAATAGTAGAAGCCGTGTACCTGAACAATATCCTTGTGGGCAGCGAGGGTCTGCATCACCTTCGACTGCAATTCTGCACGGCGGTTCTCGCCCGTGGCAACAGCATAGACACCAACGGTCATGATGATGCCATAACGTTCGTACATCGCAGTGGAAATGCGGCGAGTCAGACCGTGAATATCGTGGGCCGTCATCGTATCATAAACGTTGATATGCAGCGAACCAATCTTCACGTCTGGGCCGTAATTATGCAGTATCAAGTCGAACACACCGTGAACGCCCTCAAAGTCTGAGACCTCCTTCTGAATCTGTTTGGCGAAGTCTGCCGAAATACTCGTACCCAGCAGCTCGTTGACAGGCGAAGCAAGCATCTCGATACCTGCCTTGATGATGACGAGGGAAATCAGCGCACCCAGTATGCCGTCGAGCGACACACCCCACAGCAGCATGACACCCGCCGAGACAAGTGTTGCCAGCGTGATGACGGCATCGAACAGCGCATCAGAGCCGGAGGCTATCAGCGCGTCACTCTTCAGTTGCTCGCCCTTCTTCTTGACATATTGGCCGAGGATAAGTTTCACCACAATAGCCACGATGATGACCACAAGCGTAGTCGTCGTGTACTCTGGCTCTGTGGGGTCGAAAATTTTCTTCACCGACTCGATGAGCGAGGTGATACCTGCCGAGAGCACGATGACGGCGATAATGATGGCGCTGAAATACTCGATGCGCCCGAAACCGAAGGGATGCTTCCTATCGGCTGGACGCTGCGAGAGTTTTGTACCTACTATGGTAATGACGCTCGACAGCGCATCACTCAGGTTGTTGACAGCATCCATCACGATGGCCACACTGCTGGCCAGAATTCCAACTGCGGCCTTAAAGCCTGCCAACAGCACGTTGGCGGCGATGCCTATCCAACTGGTGCGGATGATTTGTGAGCTACGATCCATTTTATTTAAAATTTTATTTAACTTTCGTAAGCTTTGCTTGCCTTGTAGATAAAAGGAGATAGAAGAAGATAGAAGACAATAGTTTTGCCGCAGATTCTCCGCTGACAGAGTATCGTCCTCTATCTTCGCCGCTGAAAAACGGCATATCTTCCTTTATCTTCCTATATCTTCTTAACATGCGAAACTTGAATTAGTAATATTACAGCACAATTTCCATAGTCGTTTTCTGGACTTTCATGCCCATGTTCCTGTAAAAGTTTAGTGCCGCATCGTTGCCGTCCCACACATTCAAGGTGACGTTGTTGCAGCCTACGGACTGGGCATAATCGCGCGCATACTCATACAACGCCTTGCCAACATGCTGGCCGCGCGCCTTCTCATCCACGCAGATGTCATCAATATATAGCGTCTTGATGTCTTGCAGCAATTTATCGTCCTTGACTTCTGTCACCATGCAGAAAGCATGACCTAATACCGCTCCATCTTCAAAAACAAAGATAGGTTTGCTGTCATCACCAATCAGGGCCTCCAGTTCCTGCTCGTTATACTTGGTAGTGTGGGGTTTAAACAAGTCGGGGCGCAGTACATGATGCACCATGTTTACCTGATGCAGCAAACTGATGATACCCGATATATCTTTTTTTTCAGCTCTTCTAATCACATTATCTGATACTTTTCTCATAGTTATAGTTCTTATTCCGTTATCTCAATCTGAATACCCTCTGGGCCGAGGATGCAACTCTCGTAATAACCGTCGCCAGTGGTTCGAGGGCCGCTTACTATCTGATAGCCTGCATCACGCAATTCAATAGTCTTTACATCCACAGCCTCCTTGCTTCCTACGGCAAACGATACATGGATAAAGCCGATATTGGGCTTCGATGGGTCTGTATCAATAGTGTCAGGACGCTGCATCAACTCTAACCGCGCTCCTTCATTTGGAAACGTAAGGATATATGTTCTCAGTCCTGTTCGAGGATTGTGATACTGCTCGTTACTTACTGCATCGAAGTAATCGAGGAAGAATTGGCGCATCGCCTCAAGGTCGCGACAGAATAATGCTACGTGCTCGATTCTCATTTTACTGTTGATTTGGTGAACAATTTGCCTTTCAGCCACTCGCGGATGGGCAGGTCGTAGAGTTTCAGGGCGGAGGCGTCTCGTTGATCAGCGGGAACGTGCTACAACTGCCGAAGTAGAACATCACGGCGCCAAACAGCGTACCGAAGATCACCATCGGGTGCAGACGGATGAGTCGGCGTTTGAAGAATCCCCAAGTGGTCATCTTGCCCATACGTTGTTTCTTTCTGATATATTCATTTGTACTCTATATGTTTATCACTTTTTTTATAATTTCCAGTATTAGCCCTGCAAAGATAAGGCCTCCTCCTACGAGGAAGCCTTCCTTAAATATCCTGAGTTTAATCCATATCAGATTTCTATCAGTTTGCCGTTCTTCTTGGCTTCTTCTATCCACTTGGGCTCGATTTCCTGTAGGAACTTCTGCTTGTTCTCGTTCAACTTCTGCATGTCGAGACCGATGGCAGCCTGAGCCTTAGCCTTAGTGCTATAGTCGGGCACTGGGATGGCATCGGTATGTCCGTGCTTAGCAGCAACGCGAGCAATGAGCAAGCGGGCCTGCTGAGCATAATCGACAGAGGCTGACAACAGACGAGTAACCTCCTGCGGCGCGTGGAAAGTAGCACCATGCGATGCAATAGCATAATCCCAACGCCACTGACTCTTGCGGAGCAGGGCCTGGATAGGTGCCATCTCGGCCTCGGTAGCGCCCTTGTCGATGATGAACTTGGCCTCGAAGTGGGCACGGGCCAGTTCCTGCTCGGCACGGTTGCGCACCTCGTTGCACTTCTCCTGACGGTCATAGACGTTCTGGCGCAGCACCTCGGCATCCTGACGGTGACAGGTCTGACAGGTGCGGTCGATCTTGGCCAATGGTGACTGAATCTGATGGTCAGAGAACTTCACACCGCCTTCCTGTTTGTATGGCATGTGGCAGTCGGCGCACGATACACCACGCTGGGCATGGATGCCGTGCTGCGACATCTCCCAACCCGGATGCTGAGCTTTCAGAATCTTGGTCTTCGATAGCGGATGGATATAGTCGTAGAAACCTATCTCGTCGTAGTACTCCTCGGCAGCCTCGCAGGTCAGGCCCTTGTCGTGCGGGAATACGAGATAGTTAGCCTTGCCGGGATTCTTCTCATCGTTAGGCTTGATGAAGTAGTACTCCACGTGGCACTGGGCGCACACCAACGAACGCATCTCCTGATGGGTAGCGTTCTTCACATCCAGACCGCGACGGGCGAAGGCCTCATAGAGGGCAGGACGGGCAGGGCGCAGATCCATCGTGCGGGCATCGTGACAGTCTGAACATCCGATGGTATTTACCTCCTCAGCACCTAACTCGCTCCACTTTTTGGCGTAGAAGTTGGCGGGATCGAACTGATCCTTACCATTACCCAGTTCGCGCATCATGCGAGGCACATCCGGACCCTTACACGTCCAACAGGTAGCGGGCTGCATATCGCCAGCGATAGAGTCTGGCGTGATCTGGATGCCAGGATTACCTGTACGCAGAATCTTGCGCATATCCTCTAAGGCGTGCTTGTGGCCGCGAGGGGTGTTGTAGTGGCGCGAGAAGGCATAGCCAGCCCACAGCACCACCATCTCTGGACGCTGCTCGAGCACATCCACCTCCTGCGAAGAGTTGTACTTCGACTTGAAGGTCGTGTCCTCGGTCATCGCCCATGTCTCGTACTCGCGAGGATAGTCGGCCTTGAACTTCTCGTTCTGAGCCACAATCTCATCCTCAAACACAGTACGCTTGTTATTAAACACACTGGCCACCTCGGCTCTGCGCTCCATCAACGACGAAACGAGCAGTCCCAGGATAAAGACCACTACCATTGAGCCTCCAAACAGAAGCCAACCTTGCCATTTCTTCAATTGCTTTGCCATAATATTTCGTTTTTTATTAATTCGTGAAATTAGTGGACTCGGCTTTGCCGCTTGGCTTGTCCAAGAATTCGTTGTTTAGTTCATCATCTTTTGCAGCCACTCAGGTACTGGCGATGGTGGCAGCGGCGTCACGCCCTCGGCATTCGGTGTCGCCATCAGCGAGTTCATACCTCCGTGAGGCACGTTGCGGTGACAGTCCCAACACACCTTGCCGCCCTGAGCCTGCTGCTGCATATAGCCCATGCGGCCCGTCTTTACAAATTCCGTATTCAACTGCGTGTGGCAGCGGATACAATTGTCCATCACCACCTGACCCGTCAGCGTTTCGGCCATCGGAGCCTGACGTTCTGAGTGCATCACGAAGTATGCCGTGTGCTTCAGACCGTCCATCGCCTTGAACCCATACTTCAAGGCAAAATTCTGATGGGGCACATGACAATCATTGCATGTGGCACCGTTCTTCTGATCATCGATACGTCCGTGCGAGGAATGGCTCCACGTAGCATAGTAAGGTGTCATGATGTGGCAGTTGACGCAGGCCGACGGGTTGTCGCCCACAAAATAAGTATGCGCCCTGAGCAGATACATAAACAATCCGCCGAGGCCGCATACGACGCCCGCTATCACCAGCAAACCCACCTTTTGGCGATACGATAGCCAGTCCTTGAACGCAAAGAAATCCTTCAGCTTCATCCGTTTTTGATTTGTTTGGGTTCAAATATACGAATTATTTTTCAATCCAACTGTTAATGATAACGAATTTTAACCAAAAGAGTGTTGGTTTAGAGATTATTATGTAAAAACAACCTTGTTACATCGTTATCTCGAATGGGAGGATCCCAAGGTTAAAAGCATGTAATTGTTTGGCTCTGCCCATCGGATCCATCTTGCTATTCATTGTTACTTTGTCTTATTTCAGTTCTGGAAAAAGGTATTTCATTAGTGGAGCGACCATTAGTGACTGCATCATTTCATTGTTACGAAGTAAACTGCAAACCTCTTCTCTGGTCAACAGATGAACTTCAAGTTCTTCCGTAGCGTCAAGGTGCTGCTCTGAAATCTTTTCCACTCCAATAGCCAGGAAACTATGTGCAAGGTTGGTCATCGTACTAGGATTAGCAGATAGTACCATCAGTTCTTTCCATTCACCGCCACCATAGCCTGTCTCTTCCTGTAATTCACGTTTAGCTGCTTCGAGAGGCGTTTCTCCCTCTTCCATCACACCACAAGGAAGCTCATAGCAAGTACAACCTAACGCATGCCGATATTGGCGTTCCATGACAAATTGACCATCCTTAGTGATTGCAATAATGTTCACCCAATCTGGATATTCCAGCACATAGTATTCAGGAACGATGCGACCATCAGGTAACTCACACTTATCTCGTCTTGCTGTCAGCCACGGTCTTTTAATAAGATATTCTGTGTCTAAGACCTTCCATGTTCTGCTATAATCAATCTTCTTCATATTTTATATCGTTATCTCAATCTGAATACTTTTTGGGCCGAGGATGCAACTCTCGTAATAGCCATCGAGGATCTCATAACGCGGTTTCGAGGCATGATAGACATCTCTTCTTTCCATATTTGTTGTTATTGTGAATTAATGGCGCAAATATACGAATAAAATCCCAAAGGGCAATGATTCTTTCTTGGGATTTAATAATTATTGAGGTAATCAGCTGTTTTTCTTATAGCTCCAGATGGCGAGGGTGCCAAAAACCACAGCCATGGAGACGGTAAAGTGGTCGAAAATAATACGGGAACTCGTCGAAAGTTTCTTTGAGACCATTGTGTTTTGATCTATCTTTGCACCGAATTTGAAACGCGAATGACAATCAAAACAATGAAGATATGAAACAGATGAGTTTATTTTTCGTAGAAATGCTGCTGGTGATACCGACAGTGATGATGGCACAAAGGCTACCAGTGGGCGCGACAGCGGGAATGAGAGACAGCGTAGGTGTAGATTCCATAACCTGGTCAAAGGAATTAGACGGTGTAACTGTTGTCCACCAGAAACGGTTGGTGAAGATGGAAGTAGACAAGATGACCTATAAGGTATCGGAAGACGAGGATGCCAAATCGAGTACCGTGCTCGATATGCTCCGCAAGGTACCGATGGTGACCGTCGATGGGGAAGACAACATCACCGTCAACGGCTCTTCGTCGTTTAAGATTCTTGTCGACGGTATGCCTAATGTGCTGTTCTCCCAGAACCCCTCGATGGTATTCAAAAGCATGCCGGCTTCGGCAGTGAAGAGCATAGAGGTGATCACCAATCCCGGTGCAAAATACGATGCTGAGGGTGCAGGCGGTATTCTGAACATCGTGATGAACAAGGTATCATTCGGTCCTGGTGCAGGGAGTACTCAGAATCTGAACGGCTACAACGGCACCGTGCGCGTCTCCGCTGGCAACAGACAGTTGGGCGGCAGCGCCTTCCTCAACGGTCAGCAAGGCAAACTCTCCTACAGTGCCAGCGTGATGACTTCATATAACAAGCCCGGCACCACGACGACCGAGATGGAACAGATACAGGATGCCGGAGGTAGTCAGCTGATGGCCTCAACCAATGATGTGAAGACACCTTTTACGATGGGTAGTCTCACGTTTGGCCTCCAACTCAACGAACTGAGTGCCATCAATGCCACAGCCCAGATAAACAGGATGACAATGAAGAGCACAGGTACATCGACCACAACCATGGAAAGTCCCTACTACGGCGGGGGCAGCTTCGACTTCGGCAGTAGCACCGATATGAAGAACACGCGCACCTCGTTTAGCGGTAGTGTCGACTACCAGTGTTTCTTCAACAAGGCACGCACACACTCGCTGGCCCTTACCTATCAGCTGAATTATAGCCCAGGCACCACGGAGATGACCAGTATCTTTAGCAACAGTTCGACTTACATCGACCTTTCGAACCGCTATTCTGAGAACAAGGACAAAACGACGAGCTACATTTTCCAACTCGACTATACCCTGCCCCTTGCCATTGGACAGAAGTTGAGCCTGGGCGGTAAGTACCAACTGCATGATGCGACCTCGGATGCGAAATATTTTCTGACTGAGGTATATGACCCTAACAGTAGCAGTGAGTATGAATACAAGAACTCTATCCTGGCCTGTTATGGTGAATATGCCGGTAACTGGCAAAAGTTCGGTATCAAAGCCGGTGTACGCTACGAAAACACGTGGCAGGACGTGATCTATCACTTAGGCAACGGCTTTGACTTTAGCACCAACTACGGCAGTCTGGTGACAAATGCCAGCCTCCAGTATAACATCAGCATGACCAGTAATCTCGGCCTGACCTATAACATGCGTATCTCGCGCCCCGGCATCACCTACCTGAATCCCTATGTGGACAAATCGAACCCCATCGCCGTGTCATACGGCAACTCCGAACTGGATGTAGAGAAGACGCACAACCTGTCGTTGGTCTATAATCTGTTTACCCCCAAACTGATGTTAAACCTCACGCTGAGCCATCACTTCACCGATAATGGTATCTCACAGTACAGTTTCTACGATGGCAACAACCTGTTGAATACCACCTTCGGCAACATCTTGCAGAATCATCAGACAGGCTTGAACGGCTATATCAATTACCTGCTGACCACCACGACCCGACTCTTTATGAACGGTGGTCTCAGCTATGCCGATATGCGCAGCGATGCCCTCAATCAGAAAAACGGCGGATGGACAGCTAATGTGATGGCAGGTGTACAACAGACACTGCCTAAAAAACTCAATCTGAGTGCATTCCTCATGACATCCACCAAAAGCTACACCCTTCAGGGATGGAGCGGCGGATTCAACATGCTCACCGCCAGTCTGTCGAAGTCGCTGTTGAGAGACAAACTCAACCTGAGCGTCAGCGGTACAATGGGCCTCAACAATGGCGGCAAATTGAACATCGAGAGCTACAACCGAGGACAGAATTTCACATCGAGGACGGCCGTCAAGGTGCCCATCTCTCAGGTAACCTTCACCGTAAGCTACACCTTCGGCAACACAATGATTATGGCCAAACAACATGTGAACCGTATTCAGAATGACTTCATCGAACAGCAGTCACAAGGCGAGATGATTAACAGCGTTGGCAATGGTAATGAAATGAAAAGTGAACAGTGAATAGTGAATTATTAAAAAAAATGTGTAACTTTGCAGCCGTATGAAGAAGATTGAAAAAAGTGACATTTGGTTGTTTCTGGTGCAGGCGGTCGTATGGGCAGTCGTGATAACTGCCCTGCCCTTGGCTACCTTCCTCAGCACCCATAACTGGGAGACGACATCAACCTCGTTGCTATTGATGTGGCAGGAGTTCCGCGGACCGCTGATTGTGTATTTCATCAATTTCTACATCCTCGGACCCTATCTCTTCTTCCGGCAGAAGTATTGGTTCTTCGCCCTCTGCAACCTGTTGCTTATTCTGGGCGTCAACTACGGTTTCTTTTTCAGCTACCTCATGATCAAGGAACAGGTGCCCTATATGACCAACGCTGCCTGGATCGGCTTCTTCTCGGGTGCCTTCCTGTTCCTGTTACTCAACGCAGTGACTGCTGCCATCGCCATCGGCATCCTGCACTTCATCCGCGTACGTCAGATCCGTCAGCTGCTGTTAGACGAAAAGGCCAAGAGCACAGAGGCCGAACTCGCCTGGCTGAAGAGTCAGATAAATCCCCATTTCCTCTTCAACACCCTGAACAACATCTCGAGCCTCACCCAGATCGATGCCGATGCGGCGCAGAATGCCATTGCCCAACTGAGTGACCTGTTGCGCTATGCCATGTATGAGACGAACAAGAAGACGGTGCCCATAGCGGGGGAAGTGGAATTCATGCGCAACTACACCGCCCTGATGAAACTACGCTGCAACGAAAAGACCATAGTCAATTCAGAGTTCAGGGTTCAGGATTCAAAGTTTGAGATTGCACCGCTGCTATTCGTCTCACTCATCGAGAATGCCTTCAAGCACGGTGTCAGCAGTAACCGTCCCTCTAAAATCGATATCCGGCTGGAACAGTCAGACAACCGTCTGGTTTTCAGTTGCGACAATACCAACTATCCCAAGGATGACGGCGACCGCAGCGGTTCGGGCATCGGCCTGGAGAACACCCGTCGCCGCCTCGACCTCCTCTACCCAGGTCGTTACCAATGGGAGCAGACCATCACGCCAGAGAATATCTATCACGTTAGAATCACCCTTCAACTATGAACTATGAATTATGAACTATGAACTAACTTGCATTATCGTCGACGATGAGCCATTGGCAGTCAAACTTCTGGAATCGTTTGTTACCAAGACACCCGGCATGGAACTGCTCGGAAGCTATACCGACTCTGTAGAGGCCATCAATGCCGTGAAGGAGCAACAACCCAACCTGCTCTTTCTCGACATCCAGATGCCCGATCTCAACGGCATGGAACTGGCCCGCATGATTCCTGAAAATACCCGCGTCATCTTTACCACCGCCTTTAAGGAGTACGCCTTTGAGAGTTACGAGGTGAAAGCCCTCGACTTCCTGCTTAAGCCCATCCGATACAATAAGTTTATGGCAGCCATTGAGAAGGCGAAAGATTGGTTCACGACTCACGGCGCGAGTCGCATGAGTCCTCAAACCATTTTCCTGAAGGTCGACGGCGAATACCGTCAGGTGGCGATTCAGGACATTCTCTATGTCAGCGGCCTTAAAGATTATGTAAAGTTTTATCTCACTGAAGGACATAGACCTCTCATCACCCACCTCACGATGAAAGCCGTTGAGGAGATGCTGCCATCAGAACAGTTCATGCGCGTACACCGATCCTATATCGTAGCACTCGACAAGATTCGCAAGGTCGACCGCAACGATTGTATCTATATCGGCGAAGAGATCATCCGAGTCACAGATGCTTTCCGCGACACCTTCCTTCAATATATCAATACGCGCAAAGCTTAATCACGTGCCAACAACAGCACACAGGGCAGCTCATCTATCGTGATGCTAACGGCATCACACGCAAGATAGTCAGATAATCAGAATAATAATCAGCCGAGAGTTTGTCGCTCTCGGCTGATTTGATATTATGGCTGCAGATCAGCATACTCTTTAGCGACGTTCTCGATACATGGACAATCCTTCTGAGGGTTCAGATCGTGATGCCCTACGATCACGGCGCGGGGGTAACGCGCGTGAAGGTCTTCTAAGAGTTCGCGGAGTGATGCCTTCTGTGCTTCAGTGCGGGTGTCGGCGGGTTGACCGCGGATGTCGAGCCCGCCCTCGTAGCAGACGCCTATCGAGTGGGCGTTGTGGTTCTTGCAGTGGGCGCCGATCATCCATTCAGGACGGCCTGGCTCTATCGTTCCGTCTCGTCGGATTACGTAGTGGTAGCCGATGCCGAGCTTCCAGCCCCGCTGGCGATGCCACGTGTCTATTTGAGCGGCCGAACTCGTCTGGTCGGGCCTTACTGCAGAACAGTGAACAATGATTAACGTAATAACTCTCATCTCTCAATTCTCAACTAAATCGTGCAGCTAACGGCACCTA
>Ga0310786_10007204_pt1 | contig 14564 bp, 14 predicted proteins | sample AusTroGonzalo_MG_FD_203881 | JGI IMG/M metagenome (GOLD analysis project Ga0310786, IMG submission 203881) | Bovine rumen microbial communities from tropical cattle in Woodstock, Queensland, Australia - Gonzalo_03 (v2) (version 2) | ecosystem: Host-associated > Mammals > Digestive system >... | reverse complement strand
TGCCCTCGACGATGATGATCGCCTCGGAATCCCTCACGTTGGGTCCTGCGGGGCATCTGTCAGGTCCGTAGGTCGTGATCTCCTCCACCTGAACGCTCTGCTTAACGCTGTTCATGAGGTTGGAGCTGGAACCCTCGGACTGTTTCATGAGCTCGTTGAGCAGCTCTTTGGCACGCTCCACAACCTTCTCTCTCTTGGTCACACGTACATCCTCGATTCCGAGAACGTGCACGCTGGCCTTGCAGGGACCTACGCGGTCTACTGTCTCGAGTGCGGATGCGAGGATGACGGTCTCGACCTGATCCAGGCTCGAGGACATGTAAATGATTCCCTCTGATTTTCCGCCTTTCGTAACCGTCTCGACCTCTATCCTTCCGATCCTTCCGGATTTCTGGAGATCCCTGAGATCGAGCTCATCACCGAGGAGTCCCTCGGTCTGTCCAAAAATGGCACCGACCACATCCGGCCTGTCAATGATACCGTCTGCTGTGATCTTTGCCTTTACCATATACTTTGTTGCATTGGGGTCAATGTTCATTTGCACCCTCCATGGGGTTTCTGAGAGTGTCTGGCCCCTGCTCTGCGCATCCCTTTCAGCGACCCCTTTTACTACTCACGGCGGTCGCTCCCAATTTTCTAACCTACCCGAAGAATCATGCATGTGTCGGGTCGGCGCTCCGTTGCCCGGATCCTCTCGGGGTTCGTCCTTAGGACGAGTGATGATCTTGAATTGTATGTGTGAACAGGAAGTCAGTGCTCCCTAATTCCTATATTTTAAAAGTTGTATATAAATTAAGGAGTAGGAAACCTCAGGCCATCTGTGTTACTCTCACACCCAGCTTCTCAGCGATCTCGGCCACATCGTCATCGCAGGTGAACATGATCACCTGCATCTCATTCGAAAGCGAAGAGATGGCCTTGCATGCACCTTCCTTCCTTTCTGAATCGAATGGCAGCAGAACATCATCCAGTATGACCGGTACCTCCCCTGAGCCCATCTCCCTGGCGATGGCCAGTTTGATGGAGAGCAGCACCTGCGCACGGAGACCCGAACTGCACTGCTTGAGATTCTTAGGGCCTTCCTCCGATACTATCGATAACTCGGTCCTGCGTGGATCCACATCGAAACGGTAGATGCCCGACGTCATCTGCGAGAGGTACTCGTCGGCCCTCTTTATCACATCCGGATGGACGCTCTCATACATCTCCGCACAGGCATCCTGGAGTATCCTCTGGGAAAGCATGATGACCGCGCTCGATCTCAATACCTTCTCCTTCTCGGCATCCAGCATGTACCTCTCGTTGATGAGTGAATCCAGCCTCTTGGTGTCCAGACATTCCTTCATCCTAACTTCCAGAGAACCTATCTGCGAGGCTATCTCCGACTGCCTCTGCTTGTCCGTTTCCACGTGCTCGGTTTCCGGGAACGGCGAATCGGGATCGATACCGGAGGTTTCCAAACTATCTCTGAGTGTCTTCAGATTGGAATCCAGGACGCGAAGATCCTCTGTATTCCTGACCGCCTGGTTGTATCCGTTCTCCCCGTTGTACTGAGCTAGGAAACCCAGAAGCTTATTCTCGGCCATCATCCAATCCATCTTCAGCTTGTTGCAGTCTGATGTGATCGTATCGCTCTGACCGACCGCGGGTATCAGATCGTTCAACCTGACCAGATCGCCGTGCACAGTGGTATGCGTAATGCCCAGGGATTCGGACAGCGACCGTACTTTGGACTCATAATCCTGCATCCAGGATTCATCTCTGTGATTCCCTGCTGGGGCCTTCATCTTGGACACGACGATCGGTATGACGGCTATAGCCGCACCTGCCGCGCAAAGCGCCATGCGGATCTTGATATCCAGAGGCGCTAGCCCGGCCGCCACAATGAGCAGTGAACCCAGGATTATGAAGATGATCTTGCTTCCGAAGGATCTGTCGTCTGTGCTTGTCGGAAGAGACTTCATCGATTCGTAACGCGGTTCATCATCAGACAATGACCGTATGTCCTGTATCCTCCTCCGGATCTCCTCTGTCCTTCCCGCCGGGATCTTGGATTCGATAGAGATCCTGGATTTCTCCATGGCCTCGTATGCCGCCTTCTTCTGGTCGGCATCCTGTTTGAGCTGATCGTGGGTGCGGATGATGTCGGGGGAAACGGTCTGACCGTTCCCGAGCTTCTTCCTTTCCTCTTTCAGCTCCTGGAAACGTAGGTATGACGGCTTGAGTGATTCGATACGGGCCGACCTTTGATTGACCTCGTCCGCCTGATTGTTGGCCCTGATGATCTCATCCAATTCCTTCTTCAGAGCGTCGTGCTCCTCCACCAGACTCTGATATGTCTCGGTCTTGGCCTTGAGTTCTGCGATCTCCGATGAGACCTGTTCCTCTTTCGATCTTATGTCGTTGAGTTTTGAATTGGAAGCATTCGTCTTCCCCAGATGCGAATCGGCTTCCTTCTGCAAAGAATCGAGTACGCTGGGGACGCTCTCTCCTCCGGGTATTGTGAGGAACTTGGACCTCAGTTCTCCGCTGGATACCGATTCGTGGTCATTGAGTCCCTCCGGACCCATGGCGAACAGCGATCTATATACCTCCGGATCCAGGTTCTCGGTGCTGGCCGGGATATCCCCTTTCTGCTCGCGGCCCTCCAGGATTATGGTCCTCTCGGCGCCTGCTTCGGAATACGTGATCGAACCGCTGTCCTTCTTCGACCTCTCAGGATAAACGGCACGCTTGCTCGTGGGGACTATGGCGCTGCGGATGAATTCCATTGTTGTGGTCTTGCCGGACTCGTTGGGCCCGTAGAACACGTTGAATCCCGGATCCAAAGTGTAGATCTTGTCCTTCACTTTTCCGAAGGATTCGATGTGGATCTTCGATATCCTCATCTTACCGCCTCCATCCTTGCCAGTACCTCATAGATGGAGTCCATGACCAACGAGCGGAGCTCCTCGTCGCTCATCCCTTCGTAGTAGTTGCGGTACTTGGCGGCCATCTTGTTCTCGCAAATGATATCGATGATGTCATCCCTGCCCAGATCCCTGACAGCCAGCCCGCGTTCTGCGACTGCTGCGGGCATATCCTTTCTCCCCACCAGGGAATCCAGATCTGCGGTGGATGTCGTCTTAACCGAAATATCTGAGACGATGCAGCCCAACCTTTCCGAGATCATCATGGCCACATCATCGCTGGAAGATCTGAGCATACGGTCCAGGTCGCCGTGGCCAATGAATGTGAGCCTGCAGATGACGTTCCTGCCGGTCTTTTCCTTCAGCTCGGCCAGAACATCCTCGATGGTCTTTCCGGTGATATCCGCCGTGAGATTCTCCCAGATGTAGGTCTGGGTCGGAATCAGGTCGGCAGAGACCACGTTCATATCCGATACCTTAACCAGATATGCGCCCTTCTTCCCTGTCTCTTTGAAGCTCCTGCCCTGGATATTGCCAGGATAGACCACGTATGGTCTCGTCGATAGTATTCCTCCCTTGTGGATGTGCCCGAGTGCCCAGTAGTCCACTCCCCTTCCCGAGAGATCGGCCATGGAGCAGGGAGCGTAAGGATATCCTTCGGATGCGGTATCGATATCGCAATGCAAACATGCGATTGTGAATTTGGAAGGGTCTCCCGAAAGCAGCTTGGCAAGGTTGCGTTTCTCATGAGGCTCCGAATAACTGATGCCCACTATCTCGACCCAATCGTTGATCTCTATGCGTTCAGCTTCCGTCCCGAACTCATGGACATTGGCGGGATACGGTATCGCCTGATCCCAGGAAGCCGAAGAATCGTGGTTTCCCCTGCAGATGAACACGGGGATTCCGGCCCTGGACAGCTGTCCGGCGAACCACATCCTTGTGGAAGGGAGCTCGTTGGCATCGTCGTAGATGTCGCCCGAGATGATCAGAGCATCGGCTCTGTTATCGATTGCAGAATCCACAATGCGCTCGAACGAATCCATTACCGATCTTCTCATCCGGTCCGCAAGATCGGAGTTGCTCATTCCCAGACCTTTGAACCTCGAGCCCAAGTGCAGATCCGCACAGTGTACGAAACAGAAGTCCCTTCCCATCGGTGAAGAATCATGCTGTAGGTATAAGAACGAAATCACGGGGTCGCCGAAAGTGGACCGTTCGATATCGGGGCATCCAGATTTTCAGTCATTTATATACTTCCACTTTCGGTCCCGACCGAATCTAACTTATCTCATCCCGTCGATACACTGTCGATAGCATGGAGAAGATCGCGAAGAAGGTGAACGAGGAGATTGAAAGGGGTTGGATCGGGTCCGACCATTCATGTCCGTACCACCCGTCACATTTCAAGGGCCAGGATTGTTCGTTCTGCTATTGTCCGTTCTTCCCATGCAACGATACGACATTCGGCTGGGAGCTCGAAGGAAGGCACGGTCCCGTATGGAACTGCTCCGACTGCCTCTTCATCCATCGCACCCCGGTCGTCAAGTTCATCTACTCCGAGATCGAGCGTCTCGGCATCAAGGACGCGAAGGATCCGCGTCTCGACGGCATTCTGAAGGATGCCAAAGCGAAGTTCTGGAAGAAGGGAAGGGCGTTGATGGTGGTGGGTGCCACCTCGGATGCCGGGAAATCGGTGACGGTGGCCGCGATATGCAGGATACTCCACAACAGAGGGTATCTGGTGGCCCCGTTCAAATCCCAGAACATGAGCCTTAACTCGAAGGTCACCAGGCACGGCGCCGAGATTGCGATGATCCAGGTGCTGCAGGCAAAGGCTGCCGGGATCACCAACCCGGACGCCCACATGAACCCGATCCTGCTGAAACCCAAAGGGGACACCGTGTCCCAGGTCATGGTCTGCGGCAAGCCGTTCAAGGACTACGACGTGGAAGGATACTACAACGAGTTCGTTCCGGGCCCCGGGATCGAGATCGTCAAAGAGCATGTGGAGTTCCTGAAGGACAGGTACGACTGCGTGGTCATGGAAGGGGCCGGTTCGCCTGCGGAGATCAACATCTACGACAAGGACATTGCCAACATGCGCGCCGCACGCATCGCGGATGCCAACGTCATCCTTGTGGTCAATGTGGAATGGGGCGGTTCGTTCGCTTATGCGCTCGGTACCGTTGAGCTCATCCCTGAGGAGGACCGCAAGCGCATCAAAGGAATTATACTCAACAACGTCCGCGGGGACACATCCAAGATGAAGTCCGGAACGGACGAGCTGGAACGTCTCACCGGGATACCCGTTCTGGGGATAATCCCGCATGCTGACGTCGTACTTCCCAGCGAGGATTCCGAGGCCCTGAGGGGCGTCAGGAAGAAAGGGGACGGGAAATCCCTCATCGGGGTCATCAAATTCCCCCGCATGGCGAACTTCACCGATCTGGACCCCCTGTTCCTCGAGGACGTGTCCACTGTCTTCGTGGAGAAGGTGGAGGATCTCGACGGCGTCGATGCCATCGTCATGCCCGGGACCAAGAACACTGTTTCAGACTATCTCTGGATGGAGAAGAACGGGATCGCCGACGCGATCCGCGGCCTTTGGAAGAAGATCCCGATCGTTGGGATCTGCGGCGGATACCAGATGATGGGAAAGACCATGGACGACAGCAACGGCATAGAGAACGGCGTGTCCGCGGTGTACGAGGGACTCGGATTCTTCGACAACACCACGAAGTTCGGGGAGTATTCCAAGCAGATCATCCAGAACGAAGGCAAGCTGGCCGTTGGCGACTGCGGAGAGATCACCGGATACGAATTACACATGGGCATCTCGGAGGTCAACGAGAAGCCGCTGGTGATGCTGGACAGATTCCGCTCCGATCCGCAACCTGAAGGATCGGTGCGTGAGGACGAGCTCACTTTCGGTACGTATCAGCACGGCATATTCGACAAACCGGCGTTCAGGAAGTACTTCCTGTCCTTCGTCAAGCACGACGGGAAGCCCATCCAGACCGAGATCGGCAAGGATTACGATGAGATCCTGGAAGAGAACCTCGAGGCTCTGGCCAAGGTCTTCGAGGACAACATGGACGTCGAGAAGCTTCTGGATATCGCGGGGGTGAGGGAATGAGCATGCTCGTTCTCGGAACCTCGTCGGGAGCCGGAAAGACCACGGTCTGCGCGATGATGTGCAGATACCTCAAGCGCGAAGGGATAGACGTCGCGCCTTTCAAAGGATCCAACCTCTCGCTGAATTCCATAGCGACAAAGGACGGCGGGGAGATAGGTATCGGACAGGCCTTCCAGGCTTGGGCCGCAGGCATAGAGCCGGAGACGGACATGAACCCGGTGCTGCTGAAGCCGTCAGGTAAAGGTGTGATCCAGCTTGTCCTCAACGGGAAGCCCCATTCGGACATCACCAAGGATAACCCGATGGACTACGCCATGGCATTGCAGGAGGTCAAGAAGGCGTATGACAGGATGGAATCCAGACATCAGACCCTCCTCTGCGAGGGATCGGGATCCCCTGTGGAGCTGAACCGCATGGACGTGGATATCGCCAATATCGGACTCCTCAGGGTCACAGGCGTCCCTGCCATAATCGTCGGAGATATCGAGAGAGGAGGCGTCTTCGCGGCCATATACGGCACATGGAGACTGATCCCAGAGGAGCTTAGACCTCAGATCAAGGGTTTCGTCATCAACAGATTCAGGGGCGAGGGATCCATCCTGAAGCCCGCATTGGAGAAGATAGAGAGCATGACAGGGATGAAATGCCTGGGCGTGCTCAGATACGAATACCTCAGGTTCCCCGAGGAGGATTCGCTTTCCTCATCGGAAGGTAAACTCGAGGGCGACGACGTCCACTCGGCCTTCCTGGCCAATCTGGACGAGATGATAGACCATGCCGTCGAGGACGGTTTCGACTTCGACGGGCTGAAGAAGATCGCCGGACTGTGATCATCCGCCCGAGGCCACTCTCATGGCCTTGACGGTGCTGTCCCCTATCACAGTATCCATCGGCACCGGTCTGCCGTCTATCAGATACAGGTATGCATCCGGATGCAAGCCTTCGGCCGAGACGGCCTCTTGGATCGTGTATCCTGGGTCGACCTTCAGCTCCTGTCCTGAGACGATGATGACTCCCATGCCTCTGCGACCTCGTTCTCGGTATAAACAATGGTCGGTTCGGAAGTCTCGTACTCAGCACCGTATTCCATGGGGGTCATGAGCGAGGCCGAGACGGCATCCATGATCTGATCCTTGTAGGACGGTACCCTGGGGAGCTGCTGGTAGTATTCCCTGATGCTCTCGTTGGGGATGGTGGTGATCTCGCGAGAGGTGTAGAAGACCTGCCAGGGGCTGCCTGTGGCGAATGCCATGATCTGCAACTGTGAGGTGGAGAACGTGTTGAGATACAGTGCGACATCCATGAGAAGATCATATTCTTCGGGTGTGAAGACCCTGGGGTTGAATTCCCTGTGGACTTCGATGGGACCGTTTCCCGCATCTTCGTAGTAGAAACCCAGCTTGGAGACGGCGGGTCCTGTGGGGTAGGCTCTGATCTCCTCTGCGAACATGGGCCTGCCGAGACGGCAGAGACACTCGGCCTGAGTGAAGTACACGAAGGCCTGCACACGCGGGAGGGTCATCGGGTCTACTGACCTTTTGAAGTAGTCTACGAAGAAATTCGAGACATCGATCACTGAGTGTAAGGAGGACATGAGTGTAGAATATTGACACCTCAATATAAACATTTGGATTATACATCCAATTAGACCTTTTTCCGAATCGGATATATTAAGGTGATTTCTGCCGACCCTTAGGGTTTAAATTAGTGAACAATCGGCCGAGAAGCCCTATAAGTAAGTAAACTAGGAGGAAAAAGGTTAGAAAATGATTTAATCAGAATCCATCATAAACCACCCAGTTAGAGCCCAGCGAGGTCCGTTCATGAGAAAGGAATACGCATCATTCATAGAGACGAAGATCGAGATGTGCAAGGAGAACGACACCTTCCTTGCCAGCGAGTATTCCAAATATGACGTGAAGAAGGGGCTTCGCGACGTCGAGGGGAATGGAGTCATAGTAGGGCTCACCGAGGTCTCCCAAGTAGACGGTACCATCGTCGAGAACGGCGTCAAGAAAGAGGTCGAAGGTATCCTCCGTTACCGCGGATACAACATCGAGGACCTCACACAGGGATTCCTCAACAAGAGATACGGGTTCGAGGAGGTATCGTACCTCATCCTTTTCGGAAGCCTGCCCAACGAGGAGGAGCTGAAGGAGTACATCGAGATTCTCAACTTCAACCGCAAGCTTCCCAAGACCTTCACCAGGGACGTCATCATGAAAGCGGCCAGCAAGGACGTCATGAACGCCATCTCCAGAGAGGTCCTGTTCCTGGCATCCTACGACGACGATGCCCTGGACAACAGCCTGGACAACGTCCTCAGGCAGTGTCTCTACCTCATCACGGTCTTCCCTATGCTGACCGTTTACAGCTATCACGCTTACAACCACTATCTGAACAACCAGAGCATGTACATCCACAATCCGGACCCCACGCTCTCCACCGCGGAGAACTTCCTCCGCATGCTGAGGCCGGACAAACAGTACACCAAATTGGAGGCCACTGTCCTGGATCTCGCCCTTGTCCTGCACATGGAGCACGGAGGAGGGAACAACTCCACATTCACAACCAGGGTCACCACGTCCAGCGGATCGGACACCTATGCAGTCACCGCCGCCGCGATGTCGTCCCTCAAAGGTCCGAAGCACGGAGGAGCCAACCTGAAGGTCATGGACATGATGTCAGATATCAAGAAGCACGTCAAGGATCCCGATGACATCGATGCCCTGAGGGATTATCTGAACCTGATTCTCGACAAGAAGGCCTTCGACGGCTCCGGTCTGATCTACGGAATGGGCCATGCCATCTACACCAAGTCGGACCCCCGTGCGAACGTGTTCAAGTCATTCGTGGAGGACCTTGCCAGGGACAAGGGCCGCCTCAAGGATTTCCAGTACTACCGCAACATCGAGAAGATCGCGCCCGGCCTGATCATGGCCCACAAGCACAACAGCAAGAGCGTCTGTGCCAACGTGGATTTCTACAGCGGTTTCGTCTACGACATGCTGGACATTCCGAAGGAACTCTACACCCCGCTTTTCGCCACCGCCAGGATCATCGGATGGAGCGCACACCGCATAGAGGAGCTCATTACTTCCAACAAGATCCTCAGGCCGGCCTACGTGAACATACACGAGCCCCGCGCCTACGTCCCGCTCGAGAAGAGATGATCGTATGACTGAAAGGGAGGCTCTGGCCGACAGCAGGTTCTCATGTAGCAAGAGGGAGCGCGCAGTTTTCGAGGCCGGCATTAAGATGGCCACGATCTACCACCAGTTCGTAGGCACACCCGTCAATCTGAATTCCGTCGAGAAGCTGGAGGAGTCCATATCCTCGTCCATCGAGGTCCAGCCCTACGTGGAATCGGCGAAGGTCAGGATAGACAGGTCTTTCTTCCCCGCGAACAAGGATACCTACTCCTACCTGTCGCTGACCGGCGATATGATTGACGCGGTCGTGACGATATACCTGGACGGAATCAGGGTCACGGCCGAGATGAGATACGACAGCGAGCTGAAGTATCCGCTGATGTACGTCTCGAAGATCGAATGATCAGAATTCTACGTTGTTGACGCCGACCAGCACGGTGGCGTTCACTTTACCGGTGATCCCGAATTCCTCGTTGAGATGGTCCGCCGATGCCGCGCACGGATAGTATACCCTGGGCCTGACATCGCTGGGCAGACCGTCGATGTGAAGGCCGAGGGAATGGATGACCGTCTTCAGATGGTGCTCCGTCACAAGGGTCATGTCAAAGAAGAGATTGCTGGTGAGCCACACATACTGGTCTCCGATGTACCTTATCTTGTCCTTCTCCATGATGTCGTGCCCCACCAGATTGCCTCTGCTGTCCACAATGTCCATGAAGGATTCCGTGAACATGGGGAACCTGCTGCTGCAGAAAAGGATGAGTTTCAGATCGTAATCGGCCACCTCTCCCAGTCCGGCAGGGTCGACCTGAGTGAATCCGAAATTCAAAGGAGAGTACTCTATTCCTCTGACCTCGTCCAAGATATCATCTGTCAGCATCTCGATGCGGACGACTCCCGGATGCAGGAGTAATGCCTTGGAAAAATCGGAATAATGCACGGACGTAACTCATTATTCACCCTTAAAACATATTGTCAGGATGGATACGTAATAGGTCAGTTATGACGAGCAAAATATGACCATCGGATGGGTCGATTCATTGTTTCCCGCTTTCTGTTATCAGGTCTATAAAAACATTCAACTCCTTCATAAATTTATATACATTGTTGACGATTATATGTTAGCCAGTCTATCGACTACGGTGGTAATATGATCGCGAATATCAAGATCGGCATAACTGGATTGCCTGGTTCGGGTAAGACCTATGCTCTCCTTCGTGTCATTGAAATGCTCAAGGAGGAAGAGCTACAGATAGGCGGCATGGTCGACGAACCTATCGAAGAGGCCAGGAAGAAGACTGGATTCACTGTCAGGAATCTTCTGACCAACGAGCAGCAGGTATTCGCAAGCACCGAATTCGAGAGCAAGATCATGGTAGGCAAGATAGGTGTGAACCTCGACAAATTCGAGGAGGTCAGCATCAAGGCCATCAAGGATGCCGTCGATCAGTGCGACATCATCGTCATAGACGAGGTCGGGAAGATGGAGGTCGAGAGCGAGGCCTTCGTAGAGGCCGTGAAAGAATCGCTTGAGGCCGACAAACCCATGATCATAACCCTCCACAAGAAATCCAGGAATCCTCTGCTCCAGGACATAAGGCGCAGGGACGATGTCAGGATCCTGGAGGTCACCCCCACCAACAGGAATCTCCTGCCGTACAAGATCGTACGCTTGATGCATGGGGAGAATGTTTGATGCCTGATGGCGTGGTTATACACGAAGGCTCCACCGATATCCTGGTCCCGGCAGTCCATTCTTCAGGCGGACCGGGCAAGATCCAAGGCGTTTTCTTCAACGAGCAGATGGCGTTCAACCGTGACGTCAGCATAATGCTCCTCAAGGCTCTGGACAGGGATGTGACGGTCGCGGACGCGATGGCGGCCACAGGCTCCAGGTCAGTGAGGATAGCGAACGAGGTGAAAGGCTCGCAGGTGACAGCGAACGACATCAGTGCCGATGCAGTCTCCTACATAGACGCCAACATAGAGCTGAACCATCTTGACAACTGCAGATCCTCCAACAGGGATCTCCACATATTGTTCGCCGAGGAATCCTTCGACTACGTCGATCTGGATCCCTTCGGATCGCCGGTACCCTTCATCCAATCTGCGATAAGGGGATGCAGGAAGAACGGGATCCTTGCTGTAACTGCCACTGATACGGCCCCTCTCGCAGGAGCCCACGCACCCAAATGCAGGCGCAGATACCAATCCGAACCCGTAAGGGGATTCATGTGCCACGAGGGCGGTCTGCGCATACTCATGTGCTCCCTCGCCAAGGAACTCGCCAAGTTCGACCGCGGGATGAAGCCGCTTCTGTCGTTCTATGCCGACCACTATCTCCGCACCTACGTGCAGGTGCTGGACAGTGTGGAGAAGGCCGACGCTACGCTCGATCAGCTCGGATACATGCAGTACGATACGGCCACCATGGGGCGCTCCGCGTCGAAGAGATACGACGATGTCCACAAGTACGGGCCGTTCTGGCTCGGCCCTCTTCATGACCAGGAGTTCCTGAAGAAGATGGACCCAACAGGCATGGCAGCGGAGAAGCGCTGCGGCAAATACCTGGACCTTTGGAGGAATGAGCTTGACTCGGAGATATTCGTCTACGACATGAGCGAGCTCTCGTCCCACACCAAGATGTCACCGGCCAAACTGTCCGATTTCATCAACCTGCTGAACGAGCATGGGAAAGCATCGTTCACGCACATGTCCCCCACGTCCTTCAAGACGGATATCCCTCTAGACGAGGTGGTCTCCCTGTACAAGGAGATCAGTCCCGATTCCCGCAGGGCGTGACCCCCCTTTCATTATAATTATATGTGGCCTCCCCCTTAATCGGGATAGGTGCCAGAAAATGCCCAGTCTAGCTATCATCGGATCCCAATGGGGGGACGAAGGAAAAGGAAAATTGACAGACTATCTCGACGAGAACTCAGACATCATCGTGCGTTTCCAGGGTGGGAACAACGCGGGACACACCATCATCATCGATGACAAGGTGTTCAAGCTGCACGGGCTTCCGTCGGGAGTCGTCAGACCGGGAAAGCTGGCTGTCATCGGCAACGGTACGGTCGTCAACCTAGAGGAGCTTCAGGAGGAGATCGACCAGGTGCTGGCCAACGGCGGATCCGTCGACGGCCTCAGGATCTCCGACAGAGCGCATCTCATCATGGGATACCACAAGAAGCTGGACGGAGCCGAGGAGAAGTACCGCGGAAAGAACAGCGTAGGCACCACCAAGAAGGGTATCGGCCCAACTTATCAGGATAAAGTTGCAAGGATCGGATTCCGTGCCGGGGATCTCCTCGAGGACGACCTCCTGAAGGAGAAGATCTCGTTCATCCTTCCGTACAAGAAGGACCTCATGGCCATGATGGAATCGGAGCAGTGCTGCTGCACCGTCGAGTCGCTGTACGAGAAGATGCAGGGCTGGAAGAACAGCGTGGGCAAATACATCTGCGACACCTCGGTCCTTGTCAACGATGCGCTGGACCAGGGCAAGAGGGTCGTGTTCGAGGGAGCTCAGGGAGCGATGCTGGACATCGACCACGGTACATACCCCTACGTCACATCCTCCGCCACTTGCGGAGGCGGAATATGCACCGGTGCCGGAGTGGCACCCAACAGGATAGACAAGGTAGTCGGAATCGTCAAGGCCTACACCACCCGTGTCGGAGAGGGACCGTTCGTGTCCGAGCTCACCGGAGAGATGGGCGTAGAGCTCCAGAAGAAGGGCGGAGAGTTCGGAGTCACCACCGGAAGGGGAAGGAGATGCGGATGGCTCGACCTGGTAGTTGTGGAGCACGCTTCCAGACTCTGCGGATTCACATCTCTCGGAATAACCAAGATCGATGTCCTCAACGACATCCCCGAGCTTCCCGTATGCGTCGCATACGAGATCGACGGAGAGGAAGTGAAGCACTTCCCCGCATCCATCGCCAAGCTCAACAGGGCAAAGCCCGTCTACGAGACGTTCAAAGGATGGAAAGGCTGGAAGGACACCATGGAGGTCGTCAAGGGAGGATACGACAACCTTCCCGGCGAGATGAGGGAATACATCGAGTTCATCGAGAAGTACCTCAAGGTCCCGGCGGACCTCATCAGCCTCGGACCCGACAGGGACGAGACCATCGACCGCAAGAAAGACTGGTGGAGCTGATCCCATGTGCCCCACGGTCGCAAGGGTTGAAGCCGGAGTCTGCGGGATGGTCAGCAGGATCACCGCCACCATGAGCGAGGACATGATGTCCGTAAACGTCACAATTGAGAGCGACTGCCCCATGGTCAGGAAGCTCTCGCCTATCGAGGGGATAAACCCTTACAGCGCCGTCGGGACACCGTTCACTGAATCGGACATCTACGTCAAGGCCGCAGGCTGCGTCAAGCACACCGCGTGCCCCGTGCCCTGCGGTATCGTGAAGGCCATCGAGGCGGAAGCGGGACTCGGTCTCAAGAGACCCGTGAAGATCGAGTTCGAGTGAACTCAAAAACAATAAAAGAGCCCCCGTGAGGGGGCATTGATTCTCACTGGTTGGACTTCCACAGTCCGTGCTTGTTGCAGTACTCCCAGGCCTTGATCTCCTTGGCATCTGTCTTGAAGAATGCCTCGGGTGCATCGCCGGGCTTGAGGTACTTCCTCATCATCATTCCGTCGGCGCAGATCTGTATGTACACGATGTAGTGGTCCTCTGCCATGGGGTGGGCTGCTTCCTTTCCGACCTTGACGAGGACTCCACCGTCGACCTTCTCGATGTAGGGGACGTGCTTCTCGTTCTTGAAGTCGTCAGTCTTGGGCTCGACGGGGACCATTGCCTCGCCGCAGCACTTGGGGATGCATCCGCCTTTGTAGATGAGATCCACCGTTGTGGCACACTTTGCACATTTGTAGATTGCCATGAATATTCCTCACGGCGGAATCGGTTTGGAACATATATAAATCAAGAAGTTAGACAGATGCGTCAATGCCTATATACGGTCACCATAATCTGGTCCCCATGGAAATACCGGCATTCTTCACATCCTTCCGTGACGATCAGATGGTCGTTTCGGACGGCCGTTTTTCGAAGGGTATCGTGAAGGAAGGGACAAGATTCGCCGAGTATTCCAAGACGGTATATGATGCATCCAAATCAGAGGGCCGTCCCGCGGTCGTCATCGACTGCAACAGCCTGATCGCTCAGGATTTCTCCGAGAAAGTCATGAAGCACATGAGGATCCAGAGCACCGAGCTGTGGCTGATGACCTGCATAAGGACGGTTGACGACGTGTTCGATGCTTTCAACAAGGATGCGGAATTCGTTCTGTCCCCTTATCACTACATAGAATCCGATGCCGAGCTCAAGGACATATGCGAGGTGT
>Ga0310786_10007203_pt1 | contig 14565 bp, 14 predicted proteins | sample AusTroGonzalo_MG_FD_203881 | JGI IMG/M metagenome (GOLD analysis project Ga0310786, IMG submission 203881) | Bovine rumen microbial communities from tropical cattle in Woodstock, Queensland, Australia - Gonzalo_03 (v2) (version 2) | ecosystem: Host-associated > Mammals > Digestive system >... | reverse complement strand
GGGTGGACTGGGCCAATACGGAATTCGAGAAGTTCGATCCCGAGGAGGTCTTTACCAGATACCTTGTGGAATATGTCGACATTGATGCGGATACGGTCATGAAGATCAAGGAGAAGCTTACTGGAGGAATTTGAAACGTATATCGCCAATAGCCGTCTCAATTGAGTATACCTTGAACTCTGAAGAACGACATAACGCTCCTCCCAGATAATCCGATTATTTGCTCTCGACAATGTTGTAACCTGTTAGCGTATATATCCAATGCCAATCTTTCAATGTATCAGAGCCAGATATGTAGGAATCACACGACATGTCGGCCTTGTAACGAATGAATGTATCTGCATCCCTATAATCGGTCACATCTATTTTACTGCCGTAAGCATTGGTAACCACGGATTTGATCACAAGTACGTTCTTGATCCCCCACTTGGTATCCATTGTCGAGACCACGGCATCACTGTATTTGAACTCCTTATCTTGATCCACAGTAGTGGTCAGGTGCCTTGTCTCTGTCTCTGTTTTCCCGGTTGAAGGATCGGTATGAGTTTCTTTTATCGTAGCATCCCTTTGGAATGTGAATTGCGATTCGGTAGTAGATGTTATAGTATGATGCTCTGTGGATCCTTCAAGACTATAGATGACATCATATCCAGAATCGTTGTGTATGAAACTTCCGTCGATATCGTAACTCATAGAGGTGCCTGGACCCCAGTTGAAAATGAATGTCCCACTTTCACTCTTGTGTCCCTCTCCATTGAAAGCGATAGCACAACCAACAATAGCCACTGCCACTACAGCAACAACTGAAATTATTGTGACTTTAGCATTTACCATGAATATGTTAAGGTCCTAAGGCCATATTACTTTTACCGGGCATCGCTCATCTTCTGTCTTTATGCTTTTATCTTTGTTCGTTCTTCTTCCTTCTGTAAGGTTATCTACTTTTCATCAGACGATAAGGTGCAGATGCGACTACTTTATAACTACGGATGACCTGTATTCTTAAATACAGGACTGACAGAATCAAGATAGTGAACCCCGCTCAGTTCATGACTATAGAGAGGTGAAAAGAATGTATACCGATTCCGAGAACGCAGCCAGATGCATGGATATACTGAAGGACGCAGTCGGCACTGTCGATATGGAGCGCTTCATCTCATATGTCATCAGGGAGAGTTCAGATTACACTCTCTGGAGAAGGCAGATCTACGATGACATGTCTGTTGAAGAGGTTCTTGATAACGCAGCAGAGTGTGCAAAGAAGCATCCTCTTCCAGAAGAAACTCGTCAGCGTGTAGAAGTCTACAAGAAGGCGCACCCCCACTCTAATTGATGACAATTATCTCATCAATAGAATTTGAATCAATGGGGGGGTTGGTAATGGGATTAGTTGTGACTTCAGAGAAACGAAATAACTCTGAAGATGTGCCTGGCCACATGAAATGGGCATTGTTTCAACCGCTTTGATACCTCCAAAACATCACATAGGTGGACCTCAAGCACTGCCGGGCCGTATTGGCGACGATCCGAAACCATGATATGCCATTACGTGCTCTCTCGTCTGCAGAGTGTTCACTGGTACAAGCACTGATGGGGCGCTCTGCGGCCTTCTCAAATTCAGTGGAATCGTTCTGGCTGATAATACGGATCGAATATCGTGCAGAGTATCTGGGCCGTGAAGAACTTGAAACTCTTGCGCTGTTCGTCGGACTCCTTCCGCAGTCCGCGGACATCGAAGTTCATCCAGCGCTTCATCGCGCGATGGATTGTCTCGCAGACGTGCCGTCTGCGAGCGTAACCGGCAGAGATGCGCCTTCCCCTGCGCATATCCAGGTTCCTCAGGAAGACGCCGACGGATTCCTCCTCCCCTTGCCGATGAGATACCTGAGCATCCCTCCATTGCTTATCCGGGGCGGAAGTCCGATTCCTTCCAGAGCGATGCGTACGCATCCTTCAGACGCTTCAGGTCCACTTCTTCATGGAAGACCGAATCCACGGACGGGTTCGATGCCATGACCACTCCCAGCTTCGAGAACACCAGCGAATTCGTCCATGAGATGTCCCTGGCCTCTGAAGCTGTTTGCGGAAAGGAGATCGAAATCTTCTAATCCGTAGCTAAGGTGTTTCGTAAGGATGTTTGATACCGCGTTGTTTCCTTCGCGGTGATTTTCTTTGTATGCTTTTCCTGCGTACATGTTTTCCACCGGGTCGAAACCCAAAGCGGCTGTCCGAAGCCAGGCCATACGTGACTTGCACCGAACAAAGAAATGTTCAAACATTCAGCATGAAGAGAAGAAGTGAGGCGCAAGGCCGATAGGTCCTGGCAAGTTAGCTGAAGGGTGAAGGCCCAGGGTGGAAAACATAGCAGATTTCTGTCTAAATAATATATTGTAATAAATTATTTTTATTATTTTGTAAAAAATGTCTATCACAATAGATTTATAATTATACATCATACAGATTTCCATGGAAAGGAGGGTCAGAAGGTCGGATTATCTCGAGCAACTGCATGAATCCAAGGATGCTACCAGCGTGGTCAAGGTCATTACAGGGATGCGCAGGTGCGGCAAGTCAACGCTCATGGATCAGTTCATAGACGATCTCAGGTCGGAAGGCGTCGACGACGACCACATATTCCATGTGAACTTCGAGACCTTCGAAGGATACGACATCATCTCCCCGGACGAGCTCCGTTCCAGGCTCAGAGCCCTTCCGAAGGAAGGCATCGTGTACATACTCCTGGACGAGATCCAGGATATCGAAGGATGGGAGCTCATAGTATCATCTCTGGAAGAGGTCAGGAACTACGACGTGTATCTGACGGGATCCAACTCCGATATGCTGTCCACCGACCTCTCCACGCATCTGTCCGGAAGATACATCGAGATCAACATGCTCCCGCTGTCCTTCAAGGAGTATCTTGAACTCCATCCCGGTGACAGGGAATCCAGATTCGAGCAGTATCTCAGGTACGGCGGCCTCCCGGACACGGATCCGGACAGAGGCGAGAGATACAGCTTGGGATATCTGGAGGGGGTATTCAGCACCGTTCTGGTCAAGGACGTCCTGGCAAGGCTCAGGACCGATGACGTGAACAAGATCAGATCGATAGCCAGATTCCTGTATTCCAATATCGGGAACATCACCAACATAGCCAATATCGCCGGAGGTACAGGGCTGAACCCCGGCACGGTGGAGAGGTATGTGAGCGGGATGGAATCCGCCCTGCTGTTCCACCATGCGGAGAAATACGATATCGTAGGGAAGAAGCTGTTGTCGACCAACGGCAAGTTCTACGCTTCGGATCTCGGTATGAGATATATGGCCATGAAGGGGTCCGGCACCGACGACATGAGCAGACCTCTGGAGAATGCTGTATACCTCGAATTGATCCGCAGAGGATATACAGTGAGGGTAGGTTCCTACCGTGATAAGGAAGTGGATTTCACCACGATCAAAGGCAGCGAAGTGGAATACTATCAGGTCGCGATGTCCATCCTGTCGGAGGATACGAGGAAAAGGGAATTCCGCTCCCTGATATCCATAAGGGATAACTTCCCGAAGACGGTACTGACTCTGGATAGGTTCAACCTCGGGACCTATGACGGTATAAGGGTTGTGAACGCTATCGACTGGATGCTCGGGGCCCCTGGAATGTATTAAAGGGAGATCCGGGAGCGGTCCGATGATCCGATATCCGCATAGGCGCCCATCGATTCGTCAGACTCCATCTGGTTTTGTATAGTTCCATACGATTGTCGAGCATCCTTATCGTTGCAATCCTGCAGTATTCCTGCATGTTCTTGATCGGGCCGTTCACGCGTATGAAGTAGTTGATCTTCTCCAACTGCTTCTCGGTGACTATCAGGGTCACTGGTGTGTAATCGCCCGAGTCGTATTCGATTATGGTCGTCTTCATCTCTGCGAGGCCAGGCCTTACCAATTCATAGATGAAGTCATCCATCTTCAGGGCGTCTTTGCATTCCGAAGCGTGCATCTCGTATTCGATGCACCATCTGTTGATCAGCTGATCCGTTAGATTCCTTACAGCGGTAGCTACAAACTCGGGTCTTGATGTGTAATCATTCAACGCTTCGTTATCGATGCGATCTATGATCTCATCTGAGAAATTGATGACCTTCCTCACCGTCGGCGGTTTGGGCATAGTCTTCTTCATGTGCATATAATTGTAAAATCTTGTTAATATATGCTTTGTTACATTTTATATTCAAATTATCTAAATTTATGTAAATACGCATAATTATATACTACAAGCACAATAGAAGTATTGACGCCACCGAACTCCGGCGCCATCGAAACAATTTCCCCGAAAGGGTCAAGGCCCTTCCCGGAGGAAAGGAGGGTACCATGTATCCGGAAAATCACAACAGACAGGGAGCATCGCGCTCCAGGGAGGACCTCGAAGATACCGCCCATGTATATGGGTTCGAGGCGATCGCTTACAGAGTAGGTATCAGGCAAACGAATGAAACAGCGGTCATTGAAGCGATGATGATAATCGAGAGGGCAGTACTATGACGAAGAACCAATTCAGGACTGACACCGAGAGATACCTCGATTTCATCAAGGATAACTTCGAGGGCACGACTTACGATGAGAAGTGCCGTAAGATGGGGCAGTACGCCGACATCTTCTACGAGCTCTACACTCAGGGCAAGATCTCCACTTGCAATCCTAAGAATCTGAAGAAGGAGGACATCTACGCATATCAGCTCTACAGGAGGAAGACGGTTAAGGACACAACGATCCTTAAGGACTTCTCCATGATAAGCGACCTTCTGGCATTCATAGGAAATACCGCCATGCTCGAATACAAGGCGGTGTACGGAAAGAAGAAGCCCAAGAGCTACTCCGGCAGGAAGGATCCTCTTCCAGACGACGTCATCGACAAGGCGTATAATCTCGCCAGGAAGATCGATAACTGGACCATCCTGGAGGGTTGTGTAGCGATAACTCTCGGATGTGCAGCCGGACCAGGCCTCAGGAGATCAAGCAGCTCTACGCTCACGATGTCCACCATCTCGAGGCTGAACCGTACGTATACGTCGAGCACGTCAAGGGAGAAGGTTCATGGGGTCGCAAGAGGAAGGCTCCGCTGAACGACGGTGTCAGCGACATCATAGAGAAGTACCTTCAGATGCGTGAGAGGAAGCTCGAGGATGCAGGCATGATGAGCGAAGCGATGTTCCCATCCTTCAGGACCAACAGGGAATTCGTAACGCAGCAGTCCATGAGCAGGTTCAAGGGAAAGGTCCAGAAGGTCCTGGACGTAAAGCCGTTCAAGCTCAAGGACGCCCGCCGTTCATACGGTCAGAGGATGTTGGATCGCGGTGTACCGATTGCAAACGTCTCCTACTGCATGGGGCACGATTCGATCGAGACCACTCAGAAGTTCTACGCGAACTATCGCGAGAAGCAGATGCTCAAGGGAGTCTACAGCACCCCCGGGATACAGGAGAACATGAGGGGCAGCTGATACCATTGAACGGGTGTGGGTCCGACGCACACCCTTGGGACCAAACCGTTTACGGCATCCTACAGGTCATGTCCAGTGAGAAAAACAAGCTCATTGGAAATGCGTGGGTCGAACATAAGCCCACGCAGAAGGTGTGACTTCAACAGGATGCTGGCAGTCGGATTTGAACCCAATCAATGGGTTCAAAGCGGGTTCGGGTCGACCTTTTGGTAAGGTTGGACCCACGCCCTCTAAAAAACCCCTTAGATCATACGAAAAATCACAGCCAGACTTCAAAGTCAGGCTCTCAGATTATGTAGATATGCATAAGGATGAGTGGGCCTACCCGGATTTGAACCGGGGTCAATGGCTCCCAAAGCCACAAGTATACCAAGCTAGCCCATAGGCCCACTGTTGACTCCGATTTATGAGCGATTATAAAAGTCCTTGTCCAGCTCCAGTACCGTTCCGCAACCGGGCCTCTTTAAGGAATCGGCGGCAGGTCGAAAACCCGGATCATGAGGTGGGTGGGCCCAGCCATCCGGCGAAGGGCGGTCGGCGGGAGAGGGCCCCCGCCGGGTTTTCCATCACACCAGATCAAGCACCAGTTCCACGGAAGACGGGTCCACAGTCACGTCGTAATGGAGCAGCTTTTCCTCGATGGATTTCACCGTCTCCGGATCGTATGCGGTTATGTAGATCACGATGGAGTGCCCCTCCTTCAGTGTGTACACGGTGGGGTTCATATCAATCACGTAGTCGTAGTATGTCCCCGGTTCGCGGTCCTGCATCCTCATCGAATCCAGATCGATGGTCTCTCCGTAGTAGCCCATGCCCACATAACCTAAGGATATCATCCTCGTTGTCGTATCCTTGAGGGTGAATTCCGAAAGCAAACGGTCGACCACCGTGGAACCGAACCACACCGTGTTCCTCTCGGGATGTTCGGGATCCACCAGATTGGAGTCCACAACGGAATGGCTGATGTTGTCATAGGCCATCATTCCAGGTTCGTATCTGTCATAGACTATCATCGTCACCGGTTGGTCGGGGACGCCAGCGGTCTCGGATGTCAATCTCAGTCTCAGTTCGCCGCCCAGTATGGTCATGTCTCTGTCGGCCGTCATCAGTTCGATTTCGAACCCGATGTCTTCCTTGGTATCGGAGCAGAAGGTCTCAGTTCCGACCGCGATCAGGACCAGGATCGCCGCGACGGCAACGATCACGAGAAGCGTCCTTCTACTCTTATCCATGGACGATGATTGTCATCCGACTTTATAAAGCGAGCAAATCTGACATTCTTGACGAAGAACAATGTATATTCTATATTTTTTAGAGCCAAATTATTTATACCAGTTAACCGATAGTAGTAGTGCCTATAATACGCATATTCCCACAAAGAATATTTCGCCCAACCCCTTACGGGGCTGGAGATAGGTATTCCTGTGATCCGGTGCGACTCCGGGTACGTCATACGCTGTGCGGTTAACACCGCAGGTCCATCTGCTTCGCGCAGTCATGGATGAGCGCCTTGCACCACGACACTTTGAGGTGTCCTGGTGGCACCGCGCTAACACTGCATAATAATATCACATATCCATTATACAGTTCCAGGCGTTCAAGCGTATCACACACAGACAGCCCTGTCATAGGGTCAACCCGGGCGCAGAACCCGGGATTTAGGTTTTTATTTCTTTAATTTCTCCATTTTTTCGTTACCGATAATTCATATGAGGAACGGTCATGAGCTCAAAGGAACAGTGGCATAACGATGGCTCTCTGAGCACCATTGCGGACAATAGGATGTGGAAGGAGTTCTTCGCCTCGAAAAAGGGGTCCTATGCCGCAGGCAAGCAGAGATATTGTCGCAGGCTCCTCGATGACCGGGAATCCCTGGATGTCATCCGGGACATCTCCACCGGCGAGCATGTTTTCTCCATCCCTAAGAAGAAGCTAGTGGGCAAGCCCAATTCTTACAAGAAGAGGGCGATCTACACCTTTGACGAGTCCGAGACCATGGCCCTCCGTCTGGTGGCCTACAACATGCAGTCCTATGACCATCTGTTCTCCCGCAACTTGTTCTCGTTCCGCAGCGGATACGGCATGACCGAAGCGATGGCCGCACTTCGCAGATCCATCGGTATCGGCGGGATGTACGGGTATAAGATGGACATCCACGATTATTTCAACACGATCGATACGGACATCCTGCTGGACGATCTCGACAAGGTCCTGGAGGACAGGCCCCTGTACAACATGTATCGGAATCTGCTCTCGGGCGATGAGGTCCTGTTCGAGGGAGAGATCATCAGGGAGAAGAGAGGTGTCATGGCAGGCATACCGGTCGCACCCTTCCTTTCCAACTTCTACCTCAGGGAAATGGATGCCCATTTCTCCAATGAGGACTGCTTCTACTTCCGTTATGCCGACGACATCCTGCTGATGGCCAAGACCGAGGAGGATGCCGACAGGCTTCACGACGATCTTCTGGCCTTCATCGAAGGGAAGGGGCTTACGATCAACCCGGACAAGGACAGGCATTTCGTCCCAGGGGATGTCATCGAGTTCCTGGGGTGCACCATTGTCCAGAAGGGTCAGACTGTCATCGTGGAGACGAACTACAAGCCGCCCGCACCTTCAAAGAAGCCCAAGGGCGCTTCGGCACACAAGAGGAAACCGTCGCAAAAAGGCACCAATCGCAAGCGGAAGAGGGTATGCGGACACCGTAAGAAGAAGATGAAGAGGAGGGCCATGCTGGAGGCCCAGCAGAAGTCGGAGTGATCTTCTTCGCGGTCAATCGCCCTTTAGGGTCCTTTCATGTATCTTCCGCGTTACCCTCGGTTCTCCCAGGGGTATCTGGGGTCCAGGAGCGCCGTGAGGAGCCCTGTGTCCGCCGTGGCCAGCGTCTGCACGTGGTCGCGGATTGTCACGGTGCTCGGATCGATGTTCCTGCCTATGCCGGCGATGGCCGTCTCCTTCTCTAGGAACTCTGTGGCGGTACGGATGTGCCTTGGGGCCTCCACATACCAGTATCCGCCCTCCTCGTAAGGCTTCCCATAGGGATTGTCCTTCCAGAATTCGCAGAAGTCCTCGGATGCGTTACGGACCCTCGTCGGTGGTCCCCTGTGCTTGTAGGTCTCTGACAGGATGTCGTTCTCCAGCTCGAATATGACGCACATGTCGTACTTGCCCAGACTATGGACGGCATTCAGTACCTTGAAGTCGAATTCCTTGAACTTCTTTCCCAGGGCATATTGGGTCCTCCAGAGCTGTCCCTGGAGGTTGTCGTCCACCACGCCCTCGGGCCTGTCGAAGTACACCGATGCCAGTTTGACCCTCTTCTTGGCGCATATCCATTCGAGCTCCTCGGGGGCCAGCGGTTCCCTCGGATTAGGGAAGAAGAACCTCTCGCTCGGATCCTCAAGATATGCCGTCGCGGCCTGCCTGAACAGGTCCAGGGTATCCTCGTGGATCGAAGATGCCGCATTCCTGTTCTTGTCGACCGGATCGTAGACCACAAGGGCGGAATCGAAGTGGGGGCCCAGCTCCTCGACGGCTATCGTCTCTCCGTCCTTCCAAGCGGTCGCCGCTTCCAGGACCTTCTTGAAAGAACCGTATTTGGCGATGAGGACCTCGCACATGTATCCGGAGAATCCTCTGGAATCCTGCTCCGCGCCGTAGGCCTTGATCCCTTTCATGAACTTCTTCAGCAGGCGGACCTGGTCCTTCTGCTCCGCGGTAAGATGGGAGTTGATGTACTCCGTATGGAAGGGCGTGCGGTCGACCGCGGTCTGCAGATGCTCAGTCGAGGTCAGGCGGTAGCATGGGACCATATCCACCTCCACCCCTTCGAAGTATCCTGTCGTGTATGGGTGCTCGGAGTAGACCAGCTCTCCTCCGATGAGGTCCTTTCCAGCCTGGAGGCCGATCCTCTCGACCTCCTTGCGGGGCATGTCGGGTGGGAACATCATGAAGAGATCCAGATCCTGATCGGAGAGATAGCTCCCCTTTGCGTAGGATCCGGCCAGCTTGACCGTGACATCCAGCCCCTTCTTATCGTAATAATCCTGGACCATGGATACCAGACGGTTCGCAATGCCGTCGAGGTGCTCCATCGACTCCTTGGAGGGCACGATCTCGCCCAGGACCGACAATTCCACCAGTTCCTCGTCCATCTCAATCCCTCCCGAACGCGCAGCGTCCAAGCTCCATCGGGGCGTTGGGGTCGCCGGGCAGCATCGGCAGAACGTCCTCGTCGTGGTCGACATCCACCTGGACTATGCAGGTCCTTCCGCATTCCATGGACTCTTTCAGGGCGTCCCTGAGCTCTCCGGGCCTCTCCACATGGATGCCCTTGGCCCCGAAGGCCTCGGCCAGCTTGATGTAGTCCGGTTGGGCGTAGAGGGTGGTGTTGCTGTAGCGTCTGTTCCAGAACAGCTTCTGCCACTGCCTGACCATACCCAGCGTTCCGTTGTTGAACAGGACGACGGTCACAGGCAGGTCCTCCGCGATGGAGGTGGACAGCTCCTGCATGATCATCTGGAATCCTCCGTCGCCGGTGATGCATACGACATTGTGGTCCGGCCTTGCGGCCTTGGCGCCTATCGCCGCCGGAAGGCCGAATCCCATGGTACCGAAGGTCCCTGAGGACAGCAGCTGCCTCGGGTGCTCTATGTTGAGATGGTGCATAGCCCACATCTGGTTCTGGCCAACGTCCGTGGTGATTATTGTATCGTCCCTGATGATCCTGTTGATCTCATGCATGACCTTCTGCGGGAGTATGGGGATCCCGTCAAGGTCCGTGCTGCAGTGGCATCTCCGTTTCAGTCCGAGGGCCCTGTCCGTCCATTCTTTGTTCGGAGTGTATCCGCTTAGCCCTTGGGTCAGCATGCGGACGACCTTGGCCATGTCGCCCTGGATGTTAATGCCGTTCATCCTGTGCTTCCCGAACTCGGTAGCGTCCAGGTCGATCTGTATGATGGTCCCGGATTCGTCCTTCATGCGGCTCCTTGCGCTCCATGTCCTGTCCGAGAACCTGCTGCCGACCGATATCACCACATCGGCCTCGTTCATCACGCACTTGGCCCCCATGCGGCCGTGCATCCCGAGCGGACCCATGTTGAGATCGTAGGAGGACGGGACGATGCCCATTCCCATGAGGGTCATGTCCACGGGGGCCCTGATGAGCCTTGCGAGCTCCATGACCTCCGCGGAGGCGTTGATGGCGCCTCCTCCGACAAGGATGACCGGCCTCTTGGCGTTGCGTATGCATTCTATGGCCGCCGGTACGTTGGACAGGTCCTCGTACACCGGCTTCACGCTGAATTCCTCGTCCAATGTGGTCTCGTCGATATCGGCGTTCACCTGATCCACCGGCATGTCGATGTGGACAGGTCCCGGGCGGCCCATCTGGCAGATCTTCCACGCCTCCGAGATCGCATGGGGAAGCCTTCTGATGTCGAGCACACGGAAGTTGTGCTTGGTTATGGGCATGAGCAGGCTGTACGCATCAACTTCCTGGAACGCCCCCAGGCCAATCGATCCGGTGCCCACCTGTCCGGTGAGGGTGATCATTGGGACCGAATCCGCATATGCGGTGGCTATGCCCGTCACCAGGTTCGTGGCCCCTGGCCCGCTGGTGGCAAGGCAGACGCCGGGTCTGCCGCAAGCGCGGGCGTAACCGTCGGCCATGTGGGCCGCGCATTGCTCGTGGCGCACCAGGATGTGCCTTATGTTCGAATCGTAAATCTCATCGTAGATGGGGATAACGCTGCCGCCGGGGTATCCGAACATCGTCTCCACTCCCTTCCACTCCAGCATCTGGACCAGCGCCTTCGTCCCTTTCATTCTACGGTGCCTCCCCAGTCGCATCATCCTTCTGTTTAAAAAATATGTAGTGGGAGAAGATTTTTGGGTGGGTCCTGCGGAATCGGGATTTCTTTTCCACGGATCCCAGCCAGCAACGAAACGGCCGGCGATGCGCCCTATCGTTAGGAGGTTCGCGCCTTTCAGTTATCATCCGCAATGATTTATTAGGGGCAAGGGCATGACCCGCACAGGTTATAGTATGGCGAAGATCAGGGTCGGAGTCAACGGTTTTGGAACTATCGGAAAGAGAGTCGCTACTGCAGTGTCGGCACAGGATGATATGGAGCTCGTGGGGGTCACGAAGACCAGGCCCTCCTTTGAGGCCGTGTCCGCCGTCAACAAGGGATATGGGCTCTACGTACCCGCCGATAACGTGAAGGCGTTCAAGGATGCCGGGATCGAGGTCAAGGGCACCATCGACGATCTGCTCAAGAGCGTGGACATCATCGTGGACTGCACTCCCGGGAACGTCGGCGAGGAATACAAGGCCAAATACCAGGCGGCCGGCGTCAAGGCCATATTCCAGGGCGGGGAGGACCATGCGCTCACAGGCATATCGTTCAACTCCACAGCTAACTATTCGGAGTCCTGGGGGGCCCAGCTCTCCCGTGTCGTGTCATGCAACACGACCGGCCTTCTGAGGACCCTCAACCCGCTGGACAAGAAATTCAAGATCAAGAACGCGTTCGTCACCATCGTCAGGAGGGCGGCCGATCCCGGCGATTCCAAGACCGGTCCGGTCAACGCTCTCGAGCCATCGGTCAAGCTGCCGACCCACCACGGTCCCGACGTGCAGAGCATCATGCCCTGGCTCAACATCAACACCATGGCCGTCAAGGCCTCGACGACCCTGATGCACCTGCACACCGTCGTCGTGCAGCTGTCCACCGAGACCACCACCGAGGAGGTCCTGGAAGTGTTCAGGGGCGCACCCCGTGTCAGGCTCGTGTCGAGCAAGTCCGGCATAAAGTCCACAGCTAATGTGATGGAGCTCGCCAGGGAGCTGGGCCGCGACAGGTCCGACATGTACGAGATCGTCGTCTGGGAGGACGGCGTCAAGGTCGTCGGCAACACCCTGTACTACTACCAGGCCGTCCACCAGGAATCCGATGTGATCCCGGAGAACATCGACTGCATCAGGTCCATGTGCAAGCTGGAGTCCGACGCTGCCGCTTCCCAGGCGAAGACGAACAAGTCCATGGGAATATCTCAGTGAAGGTTTGAAGATGGCCAAGGACTTCAACACTCTCGAGGACTTCAACTACAAGGACAAGACGGTCCTGCTTCGCGTCGACATCAACTGTCCTTTGGACAAGCAGTCCCTGCAGATCGTCAACGACTCCAGGATAAGGAGGGTGGTGCCGACCATCAGGGAGCTGATGGGGAAGAGGGCCAAACTGGTGATACTGGCTCATCAGAGCAGGAAGGGCAAGTGGGACTTCATCAACCTGGAGCAGCATGCCGAGCACCTGTCCAAGCACCTCAACGCGCCTGTCCTGTATGTGGATGATGTCCTGGGCGAGAAGGCCGAGGAGGCCATCAAGGCGCTCGAACCCGGGCAGGCGCTCCTTCTGGGCAACGTCAGGGCCATCGACAGCGAGACGGCCAAGGGCGACACGTCCATGCATTCGGAGGGTGAGATAGTGCAGAAGCTCGCTCCCCTCATCGACTATTACGTTTGCGACGCATTCGGGGCCTCCCACAGGTCCCAATGCTCCCTCGTCGGATTCTCCCCCAAGGTGCCCTCGGCATCCGGAAGGCTCATGGCCAAGGAGGTCTCCGCTCTGAAGGCCATCTTCGAGGATCCCCGCAGGCCATCCGTGTTCATCCTGGGCGGAGCGAAGTTCGGGGACGTCTCGGTCATGATCGAGCGCGTCCTGGGCAACGGCACCGCAGACACGGTCATACTCACCGGGCTGGCAGGCAACGCATTCCTTCTGGCCAGAGGTGTGGATATCGGAGAGGCCAGCTCGAAGGCCCTTTCGGAAGAGCTCACCGAGGAGAATCTGCAGGCCGCGAAGGATGTACTCATGAAGTACGGTCAGCGGATCCTGCTCCCTGTCGATGTTGCGGTAGAGAGGGATGGCAAGCGCGTCTCCATAAACATCGGGGACCTTCCGTCGGAAGAGCCTGCCCTGGATATCGGCGATGCGACAGCGGAGAAGTTCGCCAAGGTCATCGCCTCCTCGAGGACCAGCTTCATGTCCGGTCCTGCCGGGATGATCGAGAAGCCCGATTTCGCCATCGGCACCCGCATACTGATGACCGCCATGGTCGACAGCGGCGGACAGTCCGTCATAGGCGGAGGGCACACCGGAGGCGCTGCGGAGAAGTTCGACCTCGCGGACCGCTTCTCGTACGTCAGCACCGGAGGCGGAGCGCTTGAGACATTCCTTCTCGGAGAGCCTCTCCCGGTCATTGAGGCCCTGAAGTATTCCAAGCAGAAGTTCGCATCCGAAACCCAAAACCTTTAAGTGCAGAAGTTAGGATGCGGTCGCGATGGCTAAGAAGAAGAGGCGCATTATCGAAGAAGCCGAAGAGGAGTATGAATTCATCCCTACCGAATTCAACGAGAGGGAGTTCATCCTCAAGGAGATGTACTCCACCAGGATATTCGGAGTCGCGATGGTCCTCGCCGTCATAGTGGGAATCGTCGGCGCCATTCTGATCAAGTGGAACCCGATGGAGAACGATGGTTGGTACCTCATGTCGATCGTCGCCACAGCCATATCGTTCGCCGTGATGTTCCTTATCAAGAAGATCTCCTCGCTCCTTGGGCTTCACCCGGAGCTTATCGACATCAAGTCCCTCGCAGGGACTTACCTCATCTACCTGGCTCTGGCCCTCGGTGTCTGTATCCTTGGTGTACAGTTCTGAGGACCGGTCCAAAACCACTTAAACCCTTATTTTTCTTTGCGTCCATCGCCATGACCGCATCTATCGTAATATCTGACCCCATTGCTCTGACAGGATCAGGGGCCACCATGAAAACATCGGCTGACCGATTTCCGTATCCGGAAAGGCGCCCAACCGTTCTCATCTTTGATCAGGAGGGCGGGTTTCTGAGCTCATCGATCAGCAGTTTCACGGCGTTACCGCGATGGGACATCGTATTCTTCTCGTCGATCGGTATCTCGGCGAACGTCAGTTTCCCGTCGGGAGAGAAGATCGGATCGAATCCGAATCCGCCATCGCCCTGTTCGGAGTCCGTTATGACCCCG
>Ga0310786_10007201_pt1 | contig 14566 bp, 15 predicted proteins | sample AusTroGonzalo_MG_FD_203881 | JGI IMG/M metagenome (GOLD analysis project Ga0310786, IMG submission 203881) | Bovine rumen microbial communities from tropical cattle in Woodstock, Queensland, Australia - Gonzalo_03 (v2) (version 2) | ecosystem: Host-associated > Mammals > Digestive system >... | reverse complement strand
TGAACGACCAGCGTTGCATGTCTTCATAGAAGCTGTCCAGATAGGGGTTGTGCTCGACCTCCTCATAGTGGGGCGTCCAGTTGAAATGCTTGGCTAGAAGGCCCGTGAGGGTCGTCTTTCCCGAGCCTATATTGCCTGCTACTGCGATATGCATAGTGATTAAGTTTTTAGGATGAAATGAAGTTGCTAAAATAAGTAAAAGTCGGCAATGTTGACGCATTTTTTTGCGAAAAAGCACAATCCACCTTATGCAAATCCTATAAAAACAACTTAATCAATGAGTTAATTATTTCGGTGCCCGTTTCAGGAGGAAGATACCCAATGCGCAGAAAATGAAATTGGGAATCCAGGCAGCGAGGGCGGGTGACAGGCTACCCGAGATGGCGAACGACTTGGAAATCTGCATGAACAGAATATAGGAAAATGCGATTGTGATGCCGATGCCGAGGTGCATGCCTATGCCTCCCCTCACCTTCCGGCTCGACAAGGCCGCACCGATGAGCGTGAGGATGATGACCGCCGCCGGAGCCGACATGCGGTTGTGCATCTCCACCTTATACGCCTTGACCCCCTCCGAGCCTTTCTCTTTCATGCTCAGAATATGGTCGCGCAACTCGAAATAATCCATCTCTTCGAAGTCCTCCTTCATCTTGTATAGGTCGGTAGGATACAGGTTGATGATGGTATCGTAGTTGCGCCCTTTCAGTAGTTGCTCCTCGTTACCGTTGATATGGCGGACCGCATAAGGGTCGAAATACCAGCTGTTGGGAGCTATGGTATCATGATAAAGCACATCGCCCATCGCCTTGTATTTCAGCTCGTTGCCATCGTACTTCTCCCATGAGAACTTGTAGCCGTATTGCCTTGCGATGTTGTAGCTCTCCACATAGATGAACTCGTCTTTGGCAATCTGCACATGCACGTTACGTCCTGCGCTCTGGCTCAGCCGCTCCATATATTCGTCCTTGAACTGCCGCCTGATTTCATTGGTCTTAGGTATCAAGAAGTTACCGAAATACAATGACATCAAGGCAATGGTCACGGCGGCCATCATATAGGGGACGAGGAAACGCCAAAAGCTGATGCCGCTGCTGAGGATGGCCACAATCTCGGTGCGCGCCGCCATCTTGGAGGTGAAAAACACCACGGCGATGAAGGCGAAAAGGTGGATGAAGAGGTTAATATAATAAGGTATGGACATGATGTAATAGTCCACAACCACCCTTCCCAAAGGCGCGTTGTGCTTCAGGAAACTGTCGATGTTCTCCGACAAGTCGAAGATGATGACGACCAAAATCAGCATCGAGATGGCGAAAAAGAACGTCCCGATGTATTTCTTGAAGATATATGCGTCAATTTTTCTCATTTACAACCTTCTATTCCCGACATCAATCATAAACATCATAAGTCATCGCAAGGCGTAATCCACAGTTGGAGACTCCTATCACATTCGATATATAGTTCCTTCTGCTCACCCTGCAAAAAGTCTGGTCGTAGGTCCAACTGCCTCCGCGCATTATTCGATGTGCTCCCTCGTCGGGTCCCGCAGGGTTGGTCTGCTCTTCGGGCTGATATTGTCCTAGCCAGTCGTAGCACCACTCCCACAGGTTCCCACTCATGTCGTAAATGCCAAGTTCATTCGGTTTCTTTGTGCCGATTTCATGCGTCACCCCTCCAGAATTGGCTCCATACCAAGCCACCTCGTCTATATCATTGCTGCCGGAATATTTGTACCCTTTGCTCCTGTTTCCGCCCCGTGCCGCATATTCCCACTCGGCTTCGGTAGGCATCCGTATTTCAAATTGATAATCCAAGATCTCGTTCAGGGCAGCAATAAATTCTTGGCACATGTCCCACTTCACGCAATCGACAGGCAATGGCACATAGCCATGAATCATGGACGGGTTGGTACCCATTACGGTTTTCCACAATTCCTGTGTCACTTCCGTCTGACAAATGTAAAACGTTGACAAATTGACCACATGAACGGGATATTCACTTTCATCCGGATCCTCAAGCCCCTGTTCCGCCGTAGCCCCCATTTCAAAAGCACCTCCTTCCACCAAAATCATTGTAAATGTGGAGCCATTAACGGTAATGACAACCGTGGTGTCGGTACGAAGCACTTCATAAGTCTTTTGAATATCCGGTTCCTTTGTGCATGAACACAGGAAAACCGCCGTTACTACGACCAGAAACAAAAGCCATACACGAACAACACGACTCTGCATAACGCGACTATCTATTAAAAGTTGAGATGATATGATACTGTATCGAGAACGACAAAAGGCCCAAGGCGTTGAGAAGCAAGTTCGGTATATATAACAAAACGGCAAACAGTGCATGACAGCGATAAATGTTCTGCATATTGCCTAGCGAAGGGAACATCAGGCTTAAATACGAACGACGGCGTTGTTGCCTCTTGCTGATGAAAATGAATTCCCAGTAATAGCGTCCCAAACGGAGTCCATGGCCAAGCTTTTTCGGATGAGCCTCCATGAAACCAATATAACGCAGAAAACGCGCTCCGTCCTTGTCAGGCATCAGCTCTGCGATATTGATACGACTGATGACGGAGGGGAACTTGGATTGTATTCGAGCACAAACGGCTCCGACAACACGTTCCAAGTTATAATGCTTTGCCCTGTTGATTAAGATTGCCAACTCGTTGTCATCAAAACGATCCATCAGCAGGACCAAATCGCGGTACCACTTGTCGCCTTCAAGGAAATGAAATGTCAGATGCGACGCTAGATACAGCCATCGGTCAACGTCATCAAGCACCGACACCACTTCATCGGCAGCTTTTATCCTGGATATCGCATCTTGGTTAAAGCCATTAATGGTAGTGGAAAAGAACTTTTTGGTTATAAGTGCCAGATGCACATCGACATTGGGTTTTCGCTCCGATTGAGAAAGCATGGAGACTTTTCTTTTCTTTAGCAATGCCGCTTCGTCAAGAGCAAACGAAAACTCCGGCTGATAGCCGTCATCCTGCAACATTTCTATAAAGTCCATCGCCTTTCCCGCAGGGACGACAAGCAAATCTATGTCTTTCAACTCACGATCCAAGGTGTCCGAATAGAGGAAGCGCATCAGATCTATGCCCTTTAGCGGGACTATCCCGAAACGTCCCTTTGCCTTTGCGCATATTTGGTCAAAAGCATCAAGACAGATCAGTGCCTGCGCCTGTTGAGCGAAATCAGTTGCCGTTACGTTGTACGTAGTTTCCATTTTCTATCTGAACAATATTGAAATCTTCGTTCTCAATCATCATCAGGTCATGGCTAACACAGATCACCAAATGCTGCTGGGCAAGGTTATTCATGACCTCGCGAATCAGGGCCACCGTATCGCTATCGATATTACTCGTTGGCTCGTCGAGGATGATTACCGATGGGTCACCAACCAAGGCACGTATCAAGGCCAAACGTTGTTTCTCACCCGACGAGAGCGCGCGACCTTTAGCTCCTATACCCAGCGACAAACCACCTGAATCATCAATCAGATAGTCCAAAGCGAACCGATGAAGATAATCTTTGATGACCTTGTCGCTTATGTCACGTCCCATGGCGATATTGTCAAACAACGAGCCTTGAAACACAAACGGCTCCTGCTCAACGATGGCGAATTGCGTCAGAAGCGATGCCGCAGCGTAGTCATTGATGTTTTTCCCGTTGTAAAAGACAGCGCCCTCTTTGGGTTTAAACAAGCCCATTATCAAGTTGATGGTCGTGCTTTTCCCTGTGCCGTTTGGACCTGTTATTACATTGAGACGGCCTTTGGAGAGCGTCAAATCGGCATGATCAAGAATGTTGGTGCGTTTGGAATTTTCTTCGTTTTTCTCTTGTCTGTCATACCAATATGAAAGGTTGCGGAGTTCAATGTCCTCAATTTGTTCGTTCCATGAAAGACCTGCATCCGAAGGCACCTCCATCTGAAGCACCAACTGCAACCGTGAGATGGAACTTTCAGTGTTGGCAAGTTGTTGGTATCCGCCAACAAGTTTGAGAATCTCGCCTCGTATCAGAAGAATCACGGCAGGAAACGACAGCACAATCCCAATATCGATATATCCATCGCCGTTCGACAGAAAAACCATAAACACGATGAACGCGATATAGGTCAGTATCTCCACCAAAATCGACTGCGCCGAGCCGTACAATTTATGCCTTTTGCTCACCTCCGAGATGGTGTCGAAGGTCTTGGTCATTTTCTTTTTATAATAACCCTCGGCGCCGTATACATGAAAAATCCTATTCCCGAGCAGCCATTCGTTGAAGTATTGCAACAACGAACTCATTGCATCATTTTGCTGTCTATGAAAATGCTTCAATTTGGCTCGCATCAAAAGGCTGACACCAACGACCACAAGCATCATCACCGACACCAACGCCACCATACGGGGCGACATCACTATCAACAACACAATGGCAGAAACTATGGTGACAGGGGCTTGGATAAACGAACGGTAAATCATGGGTATCAAGCCGCTTGTCATCGACGTCTCTTTCGTCATGCTGAACGCCGTGCGATTATCCAGATTATCCGAAATGGTGTCTATGGAAAAGGCAAGCATCTTCGAAAGGTATTTCATGCGTATGTTGTATTCCACGTCGATCACCGCGAATGTGGTTACGATGCTAACCCCTTTGTGCAACAACAGATTGATGAACAGAATCAAAATGATGAGAAGGAAATTCTCTCGAGTTACAAGACTTAAGATATCGCGTCCCGCTCCGCTGATGGCACCTTGGAAAAAATAGATTGCCACTGCCGGGAAAAGGCCTAGAACGATTTCCAACAGCATGACCACCAACAGCAAAAGATGATAACGCTTTGCCATCTGCCAAGCGAATCTCAGGACACCCCATTCACGGCGCAAGCTTTCGCGCGACAGCTTGTCAGAATTGGAAGAACGACTCGATGATTTGCTTTTTCTCATTATACTCCTTTTTTAAGAATCCAGACCTATGCAGGGTCACCGACATAGGCGCATACCTATCAAGCAGGCAGTCCTTGCACAACGGCAACTCCGTGTCCTTGTGGCGCCAATGCAACATGCGGAAGTTGCGGGCGGCGCTGTTATTCAGGACTTCGCTGTATGTGTTGTCAAGCAACGAACCCACGACACACTCTCCCGTATAATCAAAACTACACAAGGTTGCATCTCCATTCCACAAAATGCTTAGTCCTTCGAAAGCATGCATGCACCTTTGATGTCCTGGCCCGAGATGGCCTGCCAAATCGCCTGTCATGGGCATACGAGGCCAAGGGAACCGGCTGCCCAGAAGAATCCCATTCAACTGTGAATACCGCTTATAAAGCATATCGCAACACGCGACGACATCATCGACATGGTCAACAAAAACACTATCCATGACGATAGTTATGTTGAAAAACATCTTATGACGAGCAAACACTTCATTTATTGCATCCAAATTGTTCAACGTTTCGCCATAGTGTGCGCCGACTCTAATACTCTCATAATACGTCTGGCCAAGCAGGTCGGCTGAAAAGTTGACCGCGACACGCTTTGCATCAAGCAAGGCATCCCATTTCGCTTCGTCAGCGACAGTACAATTGCTATATAAATTAACTGCTACATGCCTTTGGGTCAATTCCTCCACAAAGCTTGTCAGGTTCGGGTTCAGTAATGGCTCGCCATGCATGTGCAAATAGGCAAGCTTGAAAGGAATGTCCAGATTTGCCAAAACACGATGGAAAGTATCCATGCTCATGATACCCGACGGTCGCATCGAGCCCGCCGAAACACCATGAGGGCAGCATGAGCAGCGGAGGTTGCAGATGCTGGCCGTTTCTATGTTGATATGTTGAGGCTTGTTCGGCTCGTAGCCCGGACGCAAATACTTCCCATTAAGCGAGCGTTGCCAGCTGCGCATCTTGTCTTTTAGTTTCCGCATGGCACACCTCCATTTCTACTGACTTGTTTATATGAAAGGCAGGTCCCCTGACATAAGCGCCGATGATATAGGAAACAGCCACTGCAGCGTTCCAACAAAGGCTGTGACTGCAACGCACCGACTGCCTTGCCGAAAACGCCACGCAGGGTTTCCCAGTCCAGGTCATCGTCAAAAGGCATACTAGGTTCATCAACGCCCAAACATGGAGAGAAGCGTAAATCGGTCGACAGCGAGAGATTATGCATGCCTCCATCTTCATTGACATTGCAAAATGTCGCATTATGATTATGCCGTAGGATATCAAGCGCCAAATCTTCAGGAAACACGCACAATGGAACAGGCTTCGCTATAGAGACACGAATATTGTTTTCGCTGCCTTGCTCCAAAACACTTCTCAGATGTGGCACCATCGCTTGAATCGCCTCGACATGGACAAAGCTATTGCTGCCCGTATGGCTCGGTATGGTAAACGCAACATTGAGGGCGTCTATGCCATGCTCTTTCGCTATCTTGAACCATTCATCATAATGGTTCTCTTCACCATCGCCAAAGATGTTACCACGCAGTATAATGTCAATGCCTTTTTCGTGGCACAGCCGCAGGTTGTTTCGGAAAGTGGACATCAAACGCTTGTCACGGAACAATTCATCTGTAAGATGCACATGCAGCTGACCTATGGCATCATTCCCTACATTCAACACCGCATCGGGTAAACGCACACTGAGATTGGTGGCAAAATACATCTTCATGCCACGTCGCTCGGTTTCCCGAATCAGCCAATCCATATTCTCATACAGCAACGGCTCACCCCCACATGGCAGCAACGACTGCACATTTTGGCGCTGCGCCCACAACAAGACACGTTCCATGTCTATCTTTGAAATGGACAGCTTCTGCAACTCCTTGGAAAAGCAATACGGACAATGCAGGTTACAATGACCGGTGACAAACACCATCAGTTGTCGGTGTTCTTCCGGCATCCGATGATACACAACACCATCCAAGTCAGCCCTCAGGCCAGGAAAATGATACCACAATGATTCGATGACATGTTGGGAACTTGTCTTATCCAGACCATCAAGGTCTTTACGCATTTCATCGATAAAAACCGAATAAAACTCCGCAAGACCACCAAACGTGGAATACTTCTCGGGCGATGCAAGCGGTGTCACCTTCTCATCATAGCCATCGCGCAATACAGGCATCCACTGACGGGCGGCATCGGCCATCTGTACGGTCAGTTCGCCGTCATCATGAAAGGCGGCAAAAAACAAGTCGGCATGTGCCGGAAACGACATGACGATTTCGTCAATGGCCACACGCCGGAAATTAATGTCTCGACTATCCAGCAAGGTCTGTATTTCGTCTCTGGTCATGATTCAAAAAAAGAAAGGTTTATTCTGTTGCAGTCGCCATAAAACAAATAATGGCACGGAACCGAGTCGCAAATATAGGAAATCGTATCGACAAAATGACGCGCATCGGCATTGGTGTTGGCCTTGTTGGTCAGTTTAAGCATTTTTTCAAACAACGTATCTCTTTGCATAGGCTTGAGATACAGCTCTACAATAGCTCCGTCCCGTTGCAACAGAAAAACAGATTTCAGAGGCACATTTAGCGGCGGACGTTGCGGCAGCTGTGACACCACGTCTATTTTCTTCTTGTGGTCTTGCTTCTTGTCGACGTAACATTTAACCGGAAACAGCAAAGAGCCAACCATCGCCTGTTCTCCCTTCAAGTAAACCAGCACCAGATCGTCCCCTATGTAAGCGGCCCCTTTTTTGACGAGTTCCATACATAAAGAGGACTTCCCCATGCCGCTGTCTCCAGCGAACAACAATGCCTGCCCCTCGATTGCCACCGAGGAAGCAAACAACAGGTAGCACCCATACTGACTTCCTATGACATTGACCAGCATCGACGGCAGGCCATCGGACATTTCGTTATGTCCGTCGGAGTACACATAGGTAACATGCTCTTTTGCATCATGTTTTATTTGCCATTCGCCATTCTCTGGCACGAAATAATCCACCTGTTGTGACACATCTTTATAGCAATGCACATTGCATGTCCCCGAATACTTGGGTCTCTCTTTGTTGCGGCCAAAGAAAGACCAGCGGCGGCGAGGCATCGAGCCTGCCACGCCAAGACATGGCGCAATCCACCGCAGGGTTGCTTCCGACGGGATTTCACATTGGTTGGATGCACATACCACGATGCGGTGAACCACTTTCGTATCGCCACTCACTTCATGATGAGCAAATACTCGTTTTAAATCCTGCAAACACGCAGAATCCTCGTCATTGTATCCGCAAATCTCAATACAGAGATGGGCAATCTGCACGACAAATGACGTTGACGAACACATGCTATCAATTGGTTTTTAACAATGAAGTGTCTAATGTGGAACGGTCGCCAAAATTAAAGATGGAGAAAGGCACCCGCTCGCTTATCTCGTACATGGTGGCGAGCCACTGCTGCTTGTCGTATTGCATCATCATCCCGTTTGATGCATCCATAAGTTGCTGAAGAAGTTCTATCGAAGGGCGTGGTTCAACTGTAGATGTCGGCAACCCGCTCTGTCGCACCAAATACGCCGCTGCCAATGGTGCCGAAAGGCAATAACCGGTCTGCATTTCCTCCGGGACATCGACATTGCTCTTTTCTTCAGCGTTGTTGACATGCAATTTTGCCTGAAACAAAAGAGCGCCTACCATAGGTACGCCATCTTTCATATAAATGAGCACGATATCATCGCCCATAAAAGAAGCTTTTTGCCTTGCCAAGTCAGTGCTCAGCGTCGACTTGCCGCTACCACTCTTCCCAAGAAACAAAAAAGCTCTGTCACAAAAACTGACTGCTGCACCGTGGATAAGGAATCGTCCATAGATGGTACTGACTACATGTATGAGCAACGGTATCGCACTAAGCGGACTGGCAAATTCGTTTTCTCCGGTCGTGCCTTTTCTGGACGGATGGTGATGCAGCACATAATTGATTCTATGTTCCGATGGCCGACAACAAATCCATGATTTATCCTGCATCAAGCCATAATAATATTCTCCGCGTTTTCGTGATACATAGCAAGACGCGAGGCCAAAAGTGTCGAAATTTGTCAAAACGCTGATGCGTCGTCGACCAGGGTGCACTTCCGGTTCGATGACACCATGACGTTTTGACTGCCAAAGCAACTCTGCATCCTTTGGCATGTAAAACGATGCCTGTCTTTTCAATACCACGGTACAATCTGTTTCCTTATCGGAATCAGCATGATGATATTTGAAAAAACCATCAAGATCACTTATATCACTTTCCAACTCGCTTTCAAAACGGATTGCAATATCTGCGATCTGCACCCGCATTGAATATTCTGCCATGATGGTGAATCAATGGTAATAATACAGCGTTGTATAGTAAAGTTTGTAATAAAGCGTGGTGTAGTACAACTTGTAATAAAGTGTGGTGTAGTACAACTTGTAGTAACCACTTCCCTGAACGAGGTTCATTGAGCTGTGCTTAACAGTCTCTGGCTGTACGTAGCACTTTTTTTGTTTTACTGGATTCATGATAATATAGATTTAAGTTGTTAAGCTGTTATTTCTTGTATCAGGATATCAAATTCATTTCCTTCCATTTGGCTATTTGAGCTTCCGCATCGCTACGCACCGCATCCGCATCGGCAATGTCATACTCCTCCAAAATTTGCGCAACAATCTCATCCATAGATTTATTATCGCAGACTGCAGCCCAGATGGTACTGGCCACTTCGTTGAAGGTATAATAATCACCAGTGTTTGTATCGACTGCCACCACACGGTCGCCAAGTTGTTTCCAAGAAACATTCTCTAAAACGTTCATAGTATTATAATTTTACATTTTTGCAATCAATTAGATTTTTGGCCAGACAACCGGCATTGCATGATAAGGAATTATGCAGGTTGCAAGTGGCACATTCAATTCGACGGCCTAACATGCGATAAGGCGCGAAACGCATTTCAAACCAAATACAAGCGTCGTTGTAGCTTTCGAACTCCGAAAAATGTTTCGATCCGAGTGTCGCCAGCGGAAGGCAATAGATGACTTCCCCGTCAGGTGTGATATCAAGTCGGCTCTGGCAGCCCGATTGCAACTTTGAGCCACAGCGCCACAAGATGCCCAATTGCTCGTCGGTAAAGGCACAAGTAGGTATGCCGCATTCGTAGTCCAAATGCACATCCACTTTTGCCGCCTCTTGTGCCAGACGAGTCACCTTGGCTGCAACGACAGCGTATTGGTCGTCCTCAAGCGCCATGTTTGTCTGGTTATAGGTCGGAAGCAAAAAGCCCACTTTTATGTTGTTGTTCAAATGGAACCGTTGGGTGTATTCCAATGCCCACATATTGTCATCCTCATCAGGCATCACATTGAATGTAAGACTGGCTTTTTCTTTCAGCACTTCAAGCGCAGCCGTTATGTTTTTGCGTTGTACGCTGTTCCAATGTGCAGGGTCGTTCACGTTCACCACCCAGTTTACGGGAAGGTCAGCGACTTTATTGGCCAACTCGACCGCGCGGGGTGTTGCAAGATTCGAGAAGACGGTGATTTCCATGCTCTCTTCCAGGAGACGTGCAACCATCCATTCGATGTCAGGATTCAAGGTGGGTTCTCCTCCCATCAGGTGAAAGATACGGTCTGACGGTCCTTTTTTCACCCACTCCACGATGCCGTTAAAACAATCCCGCGTCATCGTGAGACGAGGATTTTTGGGATACATGATGTCTTTCCCGAAACAGTAGCTGCAATTATAGTTGCAGTAATTTGTCAACATTAAATTCGGCATATCCTTTCCTCCCTTATTTTATTGATTTGAAACTACGGCAACCGCCCTGACACAGGCCATGCAACATGAATTCACAGTCTTTACACTCCGGACGCACACCATATTCGTTGCCGATTTCCTTAGCTACTTGCTCCTGCAGCAATTTGGTAAGATCGTTTTCGTTGTCTGCATCCAAGGCATTGACATAGCCTAATTGGAACAACGGGAAGCAATTCCATGTCTGCAGCCCCGGCCCAATGTCAATGGCTGAACCGCAGCAGAACTCCATCTGCGAACCTTGACGCAACAGGTGTCCACGTTGTTCGTCATTGAACATGCAAGCCTGGAATCCGCAGTCCATGTTCATGGTTATCTGACGTGCCGCGGCCTGGTCCACACATTTTATGAAATACTCTCCTGCCTTCTTGTATTCGTCAGGCATGATATACTGGTTTCCGCCTTGATAGATAGGCAATGCGATTCCCGTACGGATAGTGCGGCTCAACTGATATTTGTCAATCATGTCGAACAGAAACGTCGGGTCGGCATTAAGGTCAAAAATGGTAAACGACAAAGCACTAATCTCATGGAATTTCTCAAAAAACAATTCAAGATTACGATACTGGTCGTCTCTGTAGGTATTCCTTTCCCCGACATTTACGATAAAATTCATGTACTCAATCGACGCCGGCAATGCCTCGACATCTTTGGGCAAAGGATTGGTCGCACTAGTAAAAATTTTACATATGATATGACGGTCGTGCAGGAGATTTATTACCTCCGCAAGGTGCGGATACAAAAACGGTTCTCCACCCAACAGGCCGACAGCCTCGAAACCATTATGGTAATGGTCCAACAGTTTGGTAATATCCTCCACTGTCAAGATCTCGTTGCTGTCTTTTCTCTGCGCCAGAACTTTTCGGGCAAAGCAAAACGGACAGCCGCGATTGCAACGATGTGTCAAGTATAAATTTGCCATAACTACCTTTTTATTCTTTAGGGCCCTTGTCTTTACGGTGTTTCAATTGACCTTGAAGAACAGAAACCCAATAACAATATTTATCATTTTCACCTATTTTGTCCATCGATTCCAGGCGATGAGCCGGTGTCAAAAACATATCTTTACCGTTACACGTCACCCATGCATGCCCTCGTTGTCGAATATCATCCCCCCGCACATGCTGAATGATATTAATCTTAAAATCGCCTTTCAGATGCAACATCTTACAAACCGCATACACGACTTCCGATGCAACTCTACATCGCCCCCAATGTTCATTATCGTTTTTTTTCATCATTCACACCTGTTGGGACTACTATTTATGCCAAACTCTCAAATCATGTAGTATCTGCAAAATATGATTATGACGCTGCAAATATATAATATAAATATTAAAAAAACACCTTATTTGCTTTTTTTCTTTCAGAAAATTTGGAAATAGCTGAAAACCGTTGGCGTCATCCGATTGACGCATATTTACCTCACCCTATTTCCCTTGGTTTTATTTCGGGGCCTTCTTCAGCAGAAACACCCCTAACACCAAGAAAATGATATTGGGAATCCACGATGCCAAGAAGGGCGACAGGCTTCCAGAGATGGCGAACGACTTGGAGATTTGCATGAAAAGGATATAAGCAAAGGCAATGGCGATACCGATACCCAAGTGCATCCCGATACCGCCCCTCACCTTGCGACTCGACAAGGCCGCACCGATAAGGGTGAGGATGATGACAGCCGCAGGCGCCGACATGCGTTGGTGCATCTCCACCTTGTATTCCATCACGCCCTCCGAGCCCTTCTTCTCCATCGCCTTGATGTGGTCACGCAACTCGAAAAAGTCCATCTCCTCAAAGTCTTCCTTCATTCTAAAGAGATCTGTAGGATAGAGATTCATCAATGTACGGAAGTTACGTCCCATCTCCAGTGTCTCCTTGTCGCCGTCTATGGTACGGATGGCATAGGGGTCTATGTTCCAACTGTTGGGAGCCACCGTGTCGTGGTACAACACATCCGACATCACCTTGCTTTTCAACTCGTTACCATCATACTTCTCCCAAGAAAACTTGAGGCCGTAGTCCTTTGAAGCGCTGTATCTCTCCACATACACGAACTCGTCCTTCCCTATCTGCACATGCAAATGGGTCCCCGCCGTCTGGCTCAGCCGCTCCATGTATTCATCCTTGAACTGTCGTCGTATCACATTCGTCTTGGGAATCAAGAAATTGCCAAAATACAGCGACATCAAGGCGATGGTCACTGCCGCCATCATATAGGGCACAAGAAAGCGCCAAAAGCTGATGCCGCTGCTGAGGATGGCCACAATCTCGGTGCGCGCCGCCATCTTGGAGGTGAAGAACACCACGGCGATGAAGGCGAACAAATGAATGAAGAGGTTGATATAATAAGGTATGGACATGATGTAATAGTCCACGATCACCCTGCCCAAAGGCGCATTGTTCTTCAAGAATCTGTCGATGTTCTCCGACACATCAAAAATGATGACAACTAGGATAAGCATCGCAATAGCAAAGAAAAACGTGCCGATGAATTTCTTGAAGATATATGCGTCTATTTTTCTCATTTTCTTTTTGACTGCGGGACGCGAGACTTATAACCTCCTGGTTACTTTCTGCAGCATCACGTCGCGCCACTCGGCGAAGTCGCCAGCGATGATGTGTTTCCTCGCCTCGCGCACCAGCCAGAGGTAGAAGCCGATGTTGTGGAGGCTGGCGATCATGGGGCCGAGGATCTCGCCAACGACGAACAAATGACGCAGATAGGCCCTCGTATATTGTACATCGACGAAAGTTTCGCCGTTGGGGTCAACGGGCGAAAAGTCCATCTTCCACTTCTCATTTTTCAGGTTGATGATGCCTTCGGAGGTGAAAATCATGCCATTACGACCATTACGTGTGGGCATGACGCAGTCGAACATGTCGACACCACGCGAGATGCCTTCTAGGATGTTGGCTGGTGTGCCCACGCCCATCAGATACCTTGGCTTGTCTTTGGGCAGAATCGTGTTCACCAACTCAATCATCTCGTACATTGTCTCGGTTGGCTCTCCCACGGCCAAACCTCCGATGGCGTTGCCTGCGGCGTTCTTCGAGGCGATGTATTCCGCCGACTGCTCGCGAAGGTCACGGTAGACACAGCCTTGAACGATGGGAAACAGCGCCTGCTCGTAGCCATATTTCGGCTCGGTGGCGTTGAAACGCTCGATACAGCGGTCAAGCCAGCGGTGCGTGCGTTCCATCGATGGCTTGGCATAATGGTAGTCGGCGGTGCCAGGCGTGCACTCATCGAAGGCCATCATGATGTCGGCGCCGATGCTGCGTTGGATGTCCATGACGTTCTCTGGCGTGAACAGATGCCTTGAACCGTCGATATGCGACTGGAAGGTGACGCCCTCCTCTTTCATCTTACGGATGCCCGTAAGCGAAAACACCTGGAAGCCGCCGCTGTCGGTGAGGATAGGACGATCCCAGCCGTTGAACTTATGCAGGCCGCCCACCGTTTCGAGCACCTCCAAGCCAGGACGCAAATATAGATGATAGGTGTTGCCCAGGATAATTTGCGCTTTTACCTCGTCGCGCACATCGCGCAGATGACAGGCCTTTACCGTGCCCGCCGTGCCTACCGGCATGAAGATCGGGGTTTCGATGGGACCATGGTCGGTAAGAAGGACGCCAGCACGAGCGTTACTTTTCGGGTCATTGGCTGCAATAGTGAAATTCATCGCTTTATTTTTGTGCAAAAGTACGACTTTTTTCCCAACAAATTCTTATCTTTGCAAATCAAAATCTAAACGAGCCGTGCAAATCAGTTTTTTATACAACAACC
>Ga0310786_10007199_pt1 | contig 14568 bp, 6 predicted proteins | sample AusTroGonzalo_MG_FD_203881 | JGI IMG/M metagenome (GOLD analysis project Ga0310786, IMG submission 203881) | Bovine rumen microbial communities from tropical cattle in Woodstock, Queensland, Australia - Gonzalo_03 (v2) (version 2) | ecosystem: Host-associated > Mammals > Digestive system >... | reverse complement strand
ATAGGCGCATTCCAGTGCTCTCGCACTCGTCGCTACACTCAACATTCCCAACAATAACAATACCTTCTTCATCTTCCTCCTCCTTGGTTTTTTGGTTTAAGCCCCAGTCGCTTTACATTTACAGCTCTTGGAATTTTCGTCGAAATAGAAGCCATTACTGCAAGTAGGTGTCGCAGCACACTTTGTGTGATCCGTTGGATCCAGCCCACATGCACAACCTGGTGCATCACTTTTTTCTGCAATAGTGGAACCTCTGCTCACACACTTCATTCCTTTGATGATACCATTTTCCTTTCTCACCATTAAAATCTGGTTGGCTGCACAAGTCATTTGATACTCTGAAGCATTCTTACACGAACAACTCTCTGAGCCACTAGATAAAGAGGATAACATCGCCTTTCCGGATCCCTCACAAACATTTTTATCGGCAACACACATACCCCCTAGAAGTCCCACATCCTTACAGGCACATCCTGTATATGTTGAACCAGATTTCGTGTACACAAGCTCCTTCTTGCCACTACATGTGGGTATTAAACCGGAATAGCTTGCACCACAAACTCTGGTAGTTTCCGGGAGGCAAGCACATGTGATCTTGCCGTTTGTGGCCATCTCACAGGCACGACGATAACCCGTTCCACAAGCACCGATCTCATTGCACAAGCCTGTAGCTGAATCAATACCCGCCAAACACGGCTTTGAACGACACTTGCAAGTTCCCTCATTCAGATGACCATCCAAGTAGTAACCATAGGTACAATCTGGCTTGGCCTTAGGCGTACACGTCTTACTTTTAATAGTGCCGTCACCATTGAAGGTTACATTGATGTCATATCCACATGGGAATCCATCCGGCATCACTGACTCTGGTGTTTTACATGTCCCGCCTTCGGTCACACCGCATGGGCACATTGACTCTGGCGTTTCATTATACATAGTAGAACTACCCATTTCTCCATCCTTCACACATAACGGATAGAATAACTTACAAATATTGGTTGGGTGGTTATTTCCACATGTACTTGTCACACGTAATGAATCGCATGTTTCTGGTAATTTAGCATCAATCCAGAACGTTCCATACCCTTCCACATACCATGAAGGCAGAGTCTTACAATTTTTGCCATCCTCATCACAAATATCGCCACGAGTACTACTTCCAGAACCTTGAACACCCGTAACATTTGGACAATCGTGACCAGAATCCGCATGCAAAGTCTTCAAACATGCCTCTTCCACCTTAGCCAAGCGCAATCCCATCTCTTTGCAGAAATGCGCAGCGGCAGGCCATGTCATTTTCCACGTGTCACCTGGAGGCGTTGTATAATAAGCTTTTTTATTTGTGATACCTGTAATTCTATATAATTTTGGTCTATTTACACACGTTCCACTTATGGGTGTTTGCGTCAACTTACAATTTTTCCCCTGCAATGTTGCAGAACAAGTATTTGCAGGCACGCAAATCTTATCACCCTGATTAGCACACTTAGATTGACAATATGGATGATCAGTATCCGCATCTTTAATCTCACCACAGATACAACCAGAACACATCGTATCTGTCTTGTACCGAATTGGCTTACTAGAATCCAGTTGTTTACATGGTTTACATGTACCTAATGTCTGACCATTCATACTCCCAGCATTAGAATCCGCAGCACAATATTGATGTTCTGGACAATCGGTATTTGCCAAACATCCCGCCTTACATGACCAACCATCGTGAGGACCCAAACCGCACTTATTGCCAAAGACATCGGCTGAGGCGCCATTCTTACAAACCTTATGATATCCTGGTTTACACACACAATAGGCCGAACCCACACTGCGCACAGAATTTTCGGGGCAAGCATTACATGTTCCCAGGTCGCCCTTTTTCCCCTTGTCCATATCCGTTGTACAATATGTATTTGGCGGGCAATCTGTTGAAGTAATATAACATCCACATTTACCTTTACCATCGTTTGCACTCTCCTGACAAATAGGATTTTTTTCAGTACATCCGAAGTCTGGCTGGACATCTAAAGAGCCAGCAACCTCTTTGCGTTCACGCATCATACATTTCTTACATGTATAAGCATCTGTATCGCTATTCGTAATTTTGGTTACTGTATTGCCAGTAGCTCTCATAGTCATCTGTGTTCCATCCTCTTCCGTATGGGTATAAGCCCAACCATAAGTGGAACGTTGGCTTGCCATATAAGTACTCTTACAAATTGGCAAATCTTTACCACATTGTCCCGCTGCAAGCACATTCTTCTTCAGATCCACTGAACTATAACTAATACCGCTAATAGCTGTAAAGTTATGATCAAAGACGCACTCATGGCAACCATGCTGTTTCTGGGCAGGCTCAGTAACGCTACCTATACAGGTATCCAATGGCTGACCTGCAACCTGGCACTTGTCATTTGGTATATTGCCATCTGTCCATTCAGTACAAGGTTTATTGCACTTATATTCAATACAGTCTTTTCCATTCGCAGCATATTTAGCACACTCTGGAACTTCGCCACTTGGACAGACACATTGTTGCTGACCTACATTCCAGACCAAGCCTTCTGGACACTTAACACAGTCCGATTGCTCGGTATTTGGCGACTTACATACAGGGAAGTCTGCCGGACATTCGCCAGCCTTATCCGTCGCATGATAGCTCAAATTACATTTGGCGCATTTGAGTTCTGGCTTACGACAAACACCTTGCCACACAATAACTCTATCTAATTCAATATCTTTCTTGTGCATCAAACAATTGTCATCCTCAAAACACTCTACACACTTTTTCTCGGTCTTATTACATTGTTTTTTGATCCAATCATCATCCCATGGAGAATCCTGGTTAGGAAGCATCTTGTCTTTTGGAGCCAAATTATCACTTGGAGCACTACAATGCTTATCATCCAAACACTCGACACATTTGTGAATGGTGGTATCACAAATATGACGTGCAAACACATTGTTTGGACAATCACTGTTCTTCGTACATTCCACACATTTATACGCGTCACAATCATCCTCAGTAGCATTAGCACACGCTTCAGCTGTACTACCTGCCTTACACTTAACACAGATTGCTCGGCCATTATTAGGACACTCACATTTTGTACAATTCGCATTTGGCTCTAACTCACTTTTACATTTTAATGGGCATATACATTGCCAATGCTTACAATCTGGCTCGCTCTTCACATTAGCACAGGCCTCTTGGGTAGAACCAAGTGAGCACTTGTCACACACTTGCCGCGTCCCTGTTGGACACACACATTTTCCCTCGTCATTACGAGACAAATTCGGAGTACATGGACAATAACCATTTACCATCACTTCTGGTTTACAGCAATTACCATCCAAATCTTCTGCTTCTCCTTCAGGGCAAGGTGAATGTGGGCAGTAACCATTTACCATCTCATGCGGGAAACAACACTCCCCATTTGGATCTTGTACTTGTCCTTCAATTGGACACAGTTGACAAGACCAATGATCACAACCTAATGTATTCACTACTTTAGGATCTGAATTAAATGGAATCTGTGAACAATTGCCTTGCTTACAAACATCACATTTCGGTGTTGTCTTGTTCAAGCATTCACATGCTGTACATGCGGCATTAGGATATGTATCTTTTGGACAACTAATTCCAGGACAATTACGAACACACTGCCACTTCTTACAATTTTCCCCAGATCCATCGACACACACAGGCGTATCATCATCATTTGGACACAAACAGGCATACTTACCATTAGGCCCTTTTCTCCACGTTAAATCGGCCGTACAGGGTCCACATGAAGATTTTTCTGTACCCGGATAACTACAATGTGGCAAATCCGGAGGACACTCTCCATGTTCAAGGGTGTCAGCATCATGCCCCTTATTATCCATCGTACACTCTGCACATTTATAAGTCGTCTTCAAACACTTACCTGTCCAGCGCACTGTTTTGCCAATGACAACCTTTTCAACAGGACAAGCTACATCCTCCAAGCAACCACAAACACGATCTGCAATCACACAGCGCTCTGCCTTTGGCCAATCAGCATCATATGGGGAAGCCTCCTCCATTTTATCCTTGGTGGCCAAATTCTCACTCTTTGTAGTACACTGTTTATTAGCGGCTCTTTGACCTGGTCCATAACATTCAACACAGACATGGTTTGTCGTATCACAAATATGTTTTGAGAATTTTGTATTCGGACAATGTCCAGTTTCCAAGCATTCCACACACTTGTTCTCATCTGCCAACCAATGCTTTCCATCCGGACATTCACACGTACATGGACTATCACTCACCTTAACTTTTGGAGCTTGACATTCACATGTATCTGGATCTGGCCCATCTCCTGGACACTGCCATGCTGTGCAATTTTCATTACCGAGCGGTGCCACAAATGGAATTGTTGAACAATCCTCTTGTCCCAGACAGCTGATACAAACTGGGGTTGCACCATTTGAGCACTCACACGCCGTGCAAGTTGCATTTGCTCTTGTTGCTCCTACACAGCTCAAATTACAAACACACTCGCAGTCAGACTCCACATAATTTCCCGTACAAACAGGAGGATTTGGACAAGGACTCGGGCACACTTGATTCTCCTCATCAAACAGATTCGCCTCACAACATCTACCGAATCTATCCTCTCTGTAACCAGGTTCGCATTGACATACACAATCTGTATAATTAGCTACTTTATGCTTAGACGCATCACAGGACAGAGAACAATCATCTGGACAAGTTTGCGTCACCGGATCCCAATTTGCAGCTGGGCAACATTCTTCCTTGACCACATCCCATTCTTCATCTGCCGCACAAGCCTTTTGGCCGTTACACAAGCCCGTCTCAGGATCAATCTTACTTGGGGCGCAGCACCTTTCTTCCTTATCCGTTGTTTGACCAGCGACATGACAACAAATCCCCGACTCTGACACAAAACGCGGGAGAGGACAGCAGTTATTATCTCTATCCAAAACGAACCCTGGAGAACAAGCACGACACAAACGCGTTTCTTTATCAAATCTACTTAAAGGACAACAGTTGCCATTCAGATCTTCCACCTGGCCCGGAGGACACCTATAACACCGACCATTGTGAAAGTATGGATTTTCTTTCGTACAACCCCACACTAAACCAATACGAGGAGAAGTAGAACATTCCTTTTGAATTCTGGCACTTTTGCGCCCCTCCTCAACATTACCGATAATCTGAGCCAAAGTTGGCGAAACTGACGTACACGACCCCTTTGCATCATCACAACCAGAGGCCAAACCCACAACATCCACAGACAGTGGCGTACGTTGTGGATCAGATAATTTTGTTAACAACTCTTCACATGTTCCCGGAGTCACTTGTAACTCTAACATATAAGTATTTACACCAAACGAAGTGACTGCGATGAACGAACTCTCATCATCCGGCAAATAGGCTACTTTATCTTCCGTTTTCAAGCCGCGCACAATAGTTTTAACAGGAATTTGTTGGTTTTCAGCATAACGCTGCGCCAAATTGCCAGATCGCATACCTAATGCAACGGCACTCACCTGATCAATAGTCTGACGCCGACGAACAGTCGTCATCAAATAGCTGAATCCGCCCAGCGAGGCTATGGTTAAAATAGCAATAATAACCAATACAGCAATTGTTTCTGTCATTGAACGACCAGATTCTGGTTTGCGATTATGTTGCATGTCTGCCACCTTCATTTAGAGTTATAATATCTGGAATATATACATTCCCCCACGGCTTGTGATAGCATAGTCCAAAATCATTGTCAAGCATTTTTTTGAGAAAAAGTAAAAAAATTATTGTTCATATTTTTTTATGTAAAAAATGTATTTTTTAAGTTATAAAATTGTTTGGTTAAGTAAAGGTAAGAAAAAACCCCTTCGTTGGAAGGGGTCTTTTATATATATTTGACGCGAATTACTGATTACGAACCGGAACCAAGCGTCCTTTCTCGGCCTTCGCCGCCTCTTCCGCTTCTTCTTGCAGCATTCTCTCGCGAGCTATACGAATCCGTTCACGTAATGGCAAAATGCCCTCGTAACCTTTCTTCGTCAGATAACTATTCCGTAATACTGGATTTTGTTCCAAATACCAGAATACATCATGCCCTGCCTTATCTACCGCATGAAAATTTGCATCATATTCAATCAATATATCTATTAAAGATGATGCTGGCGCATAATAGGCCGCAAATAATGGAAACGGTATCGTCTCAGGTGCTCCTGGGATCTTGTATTCTTTCAATGAAACCTCTGCATTGGGATTTAATCCCAAATCTAACAGATATTCCAAATTATCTGAATTACCACGCAAGATCGCTAATTGACCCAATGTTCCCCCGCATGAATATGTCGCATTCATATCTATGTTCTTGGGTAACGTAGCCATCAGGTCCGTCACTATCTCTGCGTCCCTAACTGCCTTTTGGGCCGGGGTATAGGCGCATTCCAGTGCTCTCGCACTCGTCGCTACACTCAACATTCCCAACAATAACAATACCTTCTTCATCTTCCTCCTCCTTGGTTTTTTGGTTTAAGCTTTTTCACAAGAACATGTGCCGTTTTGGGCAACAACTTTCCAGCCATCAGCACACGGCGGTGTCGGCAAACACTTACCATTTCCGTCAACACCACACAAGCATTTCTCTGTGTTACACTTACAGTTATTCAACAATGGTTCGAAATAGTGACCATTTGCACAATTTGGTATCGGATTGGCAGAACAAGATTTCTTGCCATTCTTCACATCAATAGAATAACCACATTCACCCTTTGGAGGTGTAGCACATTTAGACCCATCTTTTGGATCTGCACCACATGCACATCTTGCGTCCACAGCCTCTTCATAAGTTTGATAGGAGCTGCTCGCATTACTCTTCACACACAGTGGATAGTAAGATTCACAAATGTATGTAGGGTGGTTATTTCCGCATGTACTGGTCACACGCAAAGATTTACATGTTTTTGGAAGTTTAGCATCAATCCAGAACGTTCCATAACCTGTACCATACCACGTTGTCATAGGCTTACAATTTTGACCATTTTCATCACAAATTGTACGTTGACTGCTTCCAGAACCTCTAACACCTGTAATGTTCGGGCAATCGTGACCAGAGTCGGCATACAAGTTCTTCAAGCATGCTTCCTCAACTGTTGCCAAGCGCATGTTATAGGCTTTACAGAAGTTACCAGCCTCAATCCAAGTCAACTTGTACGCATCACTTGGAACAGGAATATAGTATGTTCTGTCTTTTGCCGTCACACCGTTGAATTTGTACAACTTTGGTTTTGGCAAACACTTACCTTCCGCTTCCTCAACTTGGCAATCGCCATTATCATCCACCTCTGCACGACAACGACTGTTCATCACACAGATTTGATTTGTGGTACATTTGGACTTATCACAACGCAAAGGTTTACCATTTGCATCACGCAAAATATCCGCACACAAACAACCTGAACACATCAATTCATCCTTCTTACGGAATGGTCTAGTCTTCGGACAAGGTACGCACTTACCCAAAGCTTGACCTGTGGATGATTTGGCATTTTGTGCATGTGTAGAACAATATTGATTTTCAGGACAATCTGTGTTAGCCAAACATCCAGATTCACATGTCCATTCAGCATCAGCCTCCATACCGCACTTATTACCGGCCACGTCAGCTACCTTACCGTTCTTACACACTTTTCTTAAACCATCTTTACATCTACAATACATGGCACCTGGGTCACGCACTGCATTTTTCGGACATGGCTTACAAGCACCAAAACTTGTTTTCTTCAACAAGTTATCAGCTGTACAGTACATATCGGCTGGACAATCAAGACCCGTGTTCCGGCATCCACACTTATCTGCATTTTCATCACAAACCGGCTTGTCATAAGTACAACCGAAATCTGGTTGATATACAGCGCCAGAGCTGTTTTGACGACGCAAACACACTCTACATGTATAAGTGGACTTAAACTTCTCAGTAACACTTACAGTTCCACCTGTAACAGTAATAGATTCTTTCGTTGTCATCTGATCATTGGCATCCTTGCGGCCAAAAGGACCAGCAGGAACAATCCAACCATCACTACCGCTACTACGCAAACCAGCAGCATATTTACTGTTACACACAGGCTTATCAGCTGTACATCTTTCTGCAACAGGCAAATTGCCACGATGAGTTTCTTGGACGTTGTAATCTTTCACACAATCATGACATCCGTGCAAGGATGTATCACCATCTGTGTGAGGTCCAACACAAGTATCCTTAGGATTGCCCGCTGTAGTACAATTCTGATTTGGACGTTGTGTATCATCCCATTCAATACACTTTTGATCGCAAGCATAATGCAGACACTCTTTGCCTTCCCACTTTGTACAACGAGGCTCAGCCGCGTTTGCACAGTGACATTGTTGTTTCTCAACACTCCAGACTAATTCCTCAACACATGGAGAACAAAATGCGTTTGGAGTTCCCGGATTATTGCAGTACGGCAATGACTGAGGACATTCACCCTTTTTATTCGTTCCATGATAACTTTGAGTACATTTTGAACAGGTATGAGTCGTTTCTAAACACACGCCATCCCATTTAACAGTTTTACCCATCACGACCTGTGATGCAGGGCAATCATCATCTTTATAACATTCTACACACTTACGTGCACGAGCATCACATTGCATACGAGACCAATTATCATCACGAGGAGAAGCATCTGTTGTCTTCTTAGCCAAGTTCTCGCTGTTAACTGTACAATGCTGATTTTCCAAACATTCTACGCACTTATGTTCAATTGTATCACAAACGTGTTTTGAAAATTGTGTATCAGGACAATGCTCTGTCTTCAAACACTCAACACACTTTTTTCCTTCTTTCCACCAATATTGGCCCTTTGGACAAGCTTCATCAGGAGGGCATAGACCAGTAATCGGATCAATTTTAGTTTTATCACAACAAACATTATTGGCATCACGTTCTTGACCTTTTGGACAATAATGGCATTGACCGCCATACCAATAGTTGCTAGCGCCCTCAGAACAACCCCAAATTAAAGCTGTTCTTGGTTTGTCCGCACACACGGCAGAAACAACCTCTTCTGATGTCTGAGAATCATCAGCTCCCTCCAATGTTTCCTTTAATGTTTTTACATCGGTGCTACAATTGCCCAATTCATCAAATGTACCATTACAAGTGACTACGATATCTGGATCCAAACCTGTTGCACCCTTACTTTTAACCAACTTATTCAACAATTCTGTACAAGTATCTGGGGTCACCTGAATCTCTAACATATAAGCATTAACACCCAAAGACTTCACAGCAGCATAAGAAGTATTTTCATCATCAGGTAAGGCAGCAGCAAGACCACTCTTTTGCTTTAAGCCCTGCACAATCGACTTCACAGGAATTTGTTCTCCAACTTCATAACGCTGAGCCAAATTACCAGAGCGCATTCCCACGGCAATAGCATTGATCTGATCAATAGACTCCCGTTGACGCCAGGTCTTCATCACAAGACTAAAACCTCCTAAGGAAGCAATAGTCAAAAGAGCAATGATCACCACAACAGCAATCATCTCTGTCATCGTGCGGCCTGACTCAAATTTGCGATTTTGTTTCATCTTGTCCACCTTTCTGTTTTTTCCTCATCACTTGGGTATACAAAAAACAATACACCCAACCGAGCAGTATTATACCCGAACTTTCTAATATTGTCAAGTATTATTTTAGAATGCCACTAAATATACAAGTGTAACAAGTATTTTATCTTCTTTGAGCATCTCTGGTAATAACAGCTGATGGCAAACTTTCTTGATTCATTGTCTGAATTAAAAGCTCTTTTGTTTCCTCATCCAAAATTGACTCTTGGGCAAAAACCATTGCACGAATATGTCTCCCCCCATTGCAAGCACTAACTTTTGCGCCATTTTCTATCAAGAACTGTATCGCTTTTGATTGTCCATGTGCACACGCGCCCTCCAAAGGATATATTTTTCTTTTCAGAGGCTTCACAAACCAGCGCGGTCTTTCTTCCCACTCATATGGCTGATTGAAATCCACCATATGATACTTGAACATATTTAGAGCGGGCATACACCCTTCCATGCAAGCGAGAACTACTGCTTGAGTTTTTTGGTTGTCAGACAAATGTCCCCACAAATAGCTAGCTGTTCCCAAACGTTTTCTTTCTAAAGCACAAAGATAAGCCTCTTCGCTGACTTTTCCGCCTACATCTTCGTGTAAAAACCTACAGGCATCTGTATCACCCAAAAATGCGGCATGCTTCATAGTATCTGTTGCCATTTTTGAAACGGCACCAGGAATTTTCTTTCCAACCACAATTGGCTTTGTTGCAAACATTGCAAGTCCCATTTTGGATTTCATTTCATAGTACACACTGCCCCGTAATGCAACATTGATTCCTCTCATACCAGACGACAACAGAACACGATGTGCTATGGACTCGAAATTTGCTTTGTTTTCTTTTATTTTTTTTAAGCGACGATTATATTCTGCTTGCCGCTCGGGGGATAGCTCATGAAACGTACTTGACACACTTGACTCCTTTTGTTTATGCCTTCACAACATCAAAGATAACCGTTGAATCCCCCAACTCTTCGGTTTTTCCGGCGTTTACTCCTTCAGCAAATGCTGTTGCCAACACCTGCTCCATGATATAAGCTTGATGTTCCACGAAAGCAGCTTTGATATCCGCATTATCACTCGCCCACGTCAAAGTAATTCTGTCTGAGACATCCAAGCCCTTATCTTTACGCAACTGCTGTACCATACGCACAAAGTCACGTGCAATACCTTCCCGTGCCAACTCAGGACGCACCGTTGTATCCAATTGGACCACAGCTGTATTATCTGGCAATGGCTGTCCTGCCAATCCCTCCTTCATTGTCAAGCGTAATTCGAACTCATCTGCATTGAGTGTTTGACCAGCAATAGCTAAAGTCCCATCTGCGTTCAAATTCCAAGCATTTTGTTTATACGCCCCCATAATGGCACCCATAGCAGCCCCTAAACGCTTGCCAATCAAAGGTGTTTTTAGATATAAGAACTTGCTAGCCACAGATTCCACCTCTGTATTTAAGACAATTTCTTTCACATTGACTTCGTCTTTCATCAGATCAACAAAATTTGTCAGCGTATTGGCCTTTTCACCCGCAATAGTCATAGACGCTAAAGGCAAACGATTACGCAAATGGTGTTCTTCACGAATAGATTTAGCGGTTGAAGCAATCGCCCGAACAAAATCCATTTGGACCTTCAATTCATTTTCATCAGCAATCGCAGATAAATCAGGCCACAATTCCAAATGCACCGATTGACCACCTGTTAAGCCTTTATAGACATACTCGGACATAAATGGCATGAGCGGAGCGCTGATCTTGGCTACAGTCAACAAGACTGTGTACAATGTATCAAAAGCCGCTTGATCTGTTCCATCCCAGAAACGGTCACGCGACCGACGAATGTACCAGTTGTTCAAAATTTCTAAGAATTCACCAATTTTATCGCAAGCAACAGGCGTATCATAAGCCAACATTTGCTTTTTAACTTCACTGGCCAAGTCTTTAACTTTTGCCAAAATATAGCGATCCAATGTATCTGTTGAAGTAGTCGTCACATGCGCTTGAACTCCCTCTGCATTAGCATACAAGCAGAAGAAATAGTACGCGTTCCAAAATGGCATCAAAGCCTGGCGCATAGCCTTAGCCACCTCTTTACCCTCATAGTCCATACATACATTGCCACCGTGTACAATACCTGAAGAAATCAAAAACCAGCGCATTGCATCAGAACCTGATTGATTCAATATAATATATGGGTCAGGATAGTTACCCAATTTCTTGGACATTTTAACACCACCCTCAGCCATAACAAGCCCTGTCACCATACAATGCTTAAAGGCAGGCTTGTGATGCAGAGCAGTACCCAGCACATGCAACGAATAAAACCATCCGCGTGTTTGATCCACGCCTTCCACAATAAAATCTGCGGGGAAATGAGAGTCAAACCATTCTTTTTTCTCAAATGGATAATGCACTTGCCCCTCAGGCATAGAACCAGATTCAAACCAACAATCAAACACATCTGGAACACGACGCATCATTGTTTTACCAGATGGATCATCAGGATTAGGATAAACAACTTCATCAATCATAGGACGATGCAAATCCTTTACCTCGTGCCCACAAGCAGCCTCTATTTCTGCTAAAGATCCAAACACATCAGTTCTAGGAAATTCAGGATTATCCGATTGCCATACAGGCAATGGAGCGCCCCAATATCGGCTACGAGAAATAGACCATTCACGCGCCCCCTCTAGCCACTTACCAAACCGGCCATCTTTAATATGTTCAGGGGTCCATTCAATACCCTGATTTAACGCCACCAATTCATCCCGAAATTTGGGTACATCCACGAACCAACCTGAAATGGCTTTATAAATTAACGGCATGTCTGTCCGCCAGCAATATGGATATGTGTGTGTAATTTGTTCTTTCTTCACCAATAAACGATTTTCACGCAACCAATTAACCACATCCTCGTTGACATCAAAGACCTGCCGTCCTTGATACATAGGGACCTCTGCGGTAAAACATCCAGCCTCATCCACGGGACACACGATTGGGAAATCTGGATCTACTGCACGACAAGCATTAAAGTCATCAACACCAAAACCTGGCGCGATATGAACGATACCTGTACCATCTTCAACAGAAACGAAATCCGCAGCCAACACCTTGAAACAACCCTTCTCTTTTAGATTGGCGAAACATGGATACATAGGCTCATAGCTCATTCCAACAAAGTCTTTTCCTTTCATGGTACCTACTTGTGTAGCATGTTCTAATTGTTTAGCATAGCGGCCTTTCAAAGCCTCAGCTAAAACATACTTTTCATCACCCTCTTGCATGATAGCGTAATCTATGTCATTACCAACAGCCAACATTAAGTTGCTTGCCAGAGTCCAAGGAGTCGTTGTCCACACCAACATTTTCATGCCGTTTTCCAGTGTAAACATCACTGTAATAGCTGTATCCGTCTTGTCACGATAGCCCTGTGCCACTTCAAAATTGGAAACAATAGTCTGCGCCGCCCACGAATAAGGTTGTACCCGAAAGTCTTTATAAACCAAACCCTTATCATATAATTCCTTAAAATTATGAATCACAGATTCCATAAAATTAAGATCCATCGTACGGTATTCTTGAGTATCGTCAATCCACCGGCCCAAACGATGAAACAAGTCCTTAAAGACGCCCGTGTATTTCATCACATCACTACGACAATAGTCATTAAACTTATCCACACCGTAAGCATCTATGGCTTTATGCCCTGAAACGCCCAATGCTTTTTCTGCATTCATTTCTGCGGGCAAACCGTGACAATCCCAACCATATGGACGCTCCACTTTCTTACCCAACATCGTTTGAAAACGAGCAACAGTATCTTTGATGTAAGATACAAAAATATGACCATAGTGAGGTTGACCATTTGCAAACGGAGGGCCATCATAAAAAACAAACTCATCTCCGTTCTTGCGAGCATCCTTAACTGCCTCAGGAATTCGATCCTTCTCCCACTCCTTCAAAATTCCTTCTTCCATCTCAGAAAAAGACATTTTGACATTCAATTCTGGATAGTATTTAGTTTTATCAGTCATGGTAAAAAGATCCTTGTTTTAAAAAGTTAAACAGGGCCTTAGTATGCCAAAACTTCACAAAAAAAGCAAGTGTTTTTTATGCAACGCGCAAAACTAAACTTGTCCCACGCGCCTCAAAAGTTAAATGTTGGCCACTTTCTTCTACCAAATGCATCAACCAAGCAGCCGTCACATTTTCCGGAGTACATTGAATAGGGCCGCCCATTAACACCTGAACTACAGCGGGCTTGCTTTGAATTTCTTTGCCTTCCAAAACAACAGCGTTTGCCTCAACTGCAATACTGCCACCCAAACCTAACAATTCTATTCCCAATGCAACCATCGCCAATTGTAACCGTGAAGCAATTTTACCTTGAAGTTGAATTGGGCTGGCCAGTGTTGCAACATAATCTTTAACTAGCCCCATAGAAATCGTTTTATTTTCCAAACCAAAAAGGGCCCTAAAAAACTTCAACCGCGCATTGAGCATTTTACCAGTATCCTCCAACAAGCCCAACCCTTCTTGTTGAAACCCCGCATCCATTTTCATTAAATCTATAGTATTTGAAAAAGCCCCTATTCCTCCAGCCAAATCATGACTGATTTTTACAACGATAGCCTCTGTTAATGTCATTTTTTTTCTTTCATCTGTTCTTTTATTGTTTTACCAATCAGATCCGGGCGATCAATCCAATAGAAACCTGCATCAATTAATGCCTGTTTTTTAGCTTCAATTACATCTGCAAACTTCACTGTCCGCATACCCAATAACGGTCGCTTATCTGATTTTTCCAAACTGCGCCCGGGAATATATGCCCATACTTTTTTCGGATTTTTTTGCTTTTTATAAAACTTAGACAGCTCATATTCCAATTCACCATGCACCTGACCGATCACCAAAATCGCTTGAGT
>Ga0310786_10007198_pt1 | contig 14569 bp, 16 predicted proteins | sample AusTroGonzalo_MG_FD_203881 | JGI IMG/M metagenome (GOLD analysis project Ga0310786, IMG submission 203881) | Bovine rumen microbial communities from tropical cattle in Woodstock, Queensland, Australia - Gonzalo_03 (v2) (version 2) | ecosystem: Host-associated > Mammals > Digestive system >... | reverse complement strand
TTTTTCTGACATGTGGTTAGCTGGAACTAACTATAACAAAACGGAGAAGGGCACAGATGAAAGTGGATTACAAGAATTGGGTACCCGAAGGTATGGCATAGGGAAAATTTTCTTATGACGGAAAGAGAAAAATATCAAAGCAGATCATAGAAGGAACGGCGGAGTACGTGACGCTATCGGAAAATGAAAGAGGACTTGACGTGGGTTGTGGAAGCGGAGCGCTTACGATCACCTGCGCCAAAAAGAACCCACAGGGCAGCTTCGTAGGGATGGACCGTTGGGGGAAGGAATATGCATCCTTCAGCAAGAAGCTATGTGAAGACAATGCACTTGCGGAAGTCGTAAACAAACTCATGACCGGGAAAGAAGCGGCAAAGCTAATGCTCCGCGGATCATGTCTGTTAGTGGGAAGTAAGTAGTGGTTTGCGATGTGTTGGTGATGACTGCACAGGAAAGGAAGAATACGAGATGGGATTATTTAAGGATTACGTAAGTCAGACGAGAAAGCCTTGGATCACCATGATCGCAAGGAAATAGGTGTGACGGATGAACAGAGCTGCGGAGGATTATATTAAAACAATATACATTTTGAAAAAGAAGGTTAGCTGCGTTCACTCCGTTGATGTTGCGCGGGAGCTGGGCTTTTCAAAAGCAAGTGTTTCGAGAGCCGTGACAAATCTGCGTGAAAGCAAAATCATCAACGTGAGGCATGACGGTGAAATAGTTTTTACTTCGAAGGGGAAAAAGGTCGCGGAAGCGATTTATGAAAAACATCTCGTACTCAGTAAGTTTCTGAAGATGGTTGCCAACATAGATGAAAAGACGGCAAGAGAGGATGCGTGCAGGATGGAGCATTGCGTCAGTGATTCTACCTATGATGGGATAAAAAAATATGTGGAGAATAATTTCCACATATGTTCGGGAAGTGAAACCTGATGACATGCTTAAGGAGACGTGCCGCGAAGGAAAAGGATGAAAGGAAGGCGAATGGAGCATGAGTTACAAAACAATCATAAAAATTGACGGAATGGCGTGTTCCATGTGCGAGGCACATATAGCAGACGTAATACGAAAAACGATTCCTGATGCAAAGAAGGTATCCGCGTCTCATTCAAAGGGAGAAGTTACTTTCCTGTGTGATGTCGTGCCGTCTGAGGAAATTTTGAAAAAAGCCATTGCCGATACGGGTTATACATGTCTTGCCGTTGAAAGTGAAACCTATGTGAAAAAAGGACTGTTTGATAGATGAAAATGAAATATATACGAAAGAGAAGAAAAAGAGTCGCAATAAATAGTTGGGAGGACAAGTAAAGTGGGAAAGACAGAAAAGTATGATCACATGAAGCTGATCAGGGAGTATGCCGGAGGGTATCAGAAGCTGATCACGTGGGGAAGATGTCTGGCGGCAGTCAGTGCCGTTATGACACTGATCCCGTATTATGAGCTTTGGAGGATCATAAGGACGGTGGTGAACGGAGAAAAGTTAGATAACATTAAGGTACATGCATGGTCTGCGGTTTCACTGATCGTAGGTGCTTTGCTCGTATACATATTGGCACTGTTTTGTACGCATATCGCGGCATTCCGCGTTCAGGCAAACATGAGAAGTTCCCTGATGCACAGAATCCTGACGCTACCCCTTGGGGTTTTTGACGAGGACGGTACGGGCAAGATCAGAAGAATTGTAAATGACTCAACGGCAGCCACGGAAACCTATATCGCGCATAATCTTCCGGATAAAATGGTCGCAGCGGTCACTCCGATCGGTCTGCTCGTGCTGGTATTCGCATTTAACTGGAAGATCGGTCTGATCTGCATGATCCCGGCACTGATAGGCTTTGTGTGTCTAATGTCCATGATGGGAAAGGGCATGCAGGAAAAGATGAAGGAATATCAGAATGCGCTGGAAACCATGAGCAGTGAAGCAACGGAATACGTCAGGGGTGTTCCTGTGGTAAAGACCTTCGGCCAGACGGTACATTCCTTCAAGCGATTCAAGGAATGTATCGATGGATTCGGAAATTGGGCGACGCAGTATACATTGATGCTTCGGTTCCCGATGTCAGGGTTTATGACTTGCATCAATGCCATATTTGCATTTATCGTGATAGCTGCCTTTGTGGTAACGAAAAACGGCGTGGATCATGCAGCCATTTTGGACATCATGTATTACATTATTATCACACCACTTGTTACGATCGCACTCACTAAAATTGCCTATTCCGGAGAAGCGGAGATGACTTTGATCGATGCTCTTAAGAGGGTGGATAAGATTATAGAGATCCTGCCGCTCGCGGAAGGAAAATCGGATCAAAAGCCGGCTGATCACGGGATTGAACTAAAGAACGTATCGTACCGTTATAAAGACGCAACCAGAAATGCGGTAAGTGGCGTGAGCCTTTCGATAATGCCCGGCGAACACGTGGCGCTGGTTGGACCGTCCGGCTCCGGAAAGACCACTTTGGCAGAACTCATGGTACGATTTTTTGACGTAAGCGCCGGGGAAATTCTGATCGGCGGCGTAAACATAAAGGAACTGCCATCCAAGACGCTTATGGAGCAGGTGTCCTTTGTATTTCAGGACAGCAAGCTGATCAAGAAATCCATTTTCGAAAACGTCAGGATGGCAAGACCCGATGCAACTGAAGCGGAAGTCCTTGAGGCGCTGAAAAAGGCGCAGTGCATGGATATCATCGAAAAGCTTCCAAACGGGATCCATACAATACTGGGAGAAAAGGGAACCTATCTTTCGGGCGGAGAGCAGCAGAGGATCACGATCGCAAGGGCGGTCTTAAAGGATGCACCGATATTGATCCTTGACGAAGCTACGGCTTTTGCTGATCCGGATAACGAGACTAAGGTTCAGGCTGCTTTTGAAGAATTGTCAAAGGATAAAACTCTGATCATGATCGCACACAGGCTCAGCACCGTTATGAATGCGGACAGGATCTTCGTCATGGATGACGGAAAGTGTATCGAATCAGGAAATCATGATAAGTTGATGAATGAAAACGGCTTGTATAAGCACATGTTTGACGAGTATACGAGATCGATCGAGTGGAAGGTAGGTGCATGAAGATGGTAGAGAGATTACAACACAAATACGCACTTTCCAGACAGGGCGCGGTGGATATGATCAAGGCATGCATAAGCGTTACCGTATCCAATATCGTCCTGATGATGACAGCAGGCATTTTATATACGCTGATCAAGGATCTTTTGGAGGATAACTTAAACAGCAGCAGGATACCGTTTTACGTAATAGGCTCTGCAATAGTATTGGTATTTATCTTTGTCACTAACTTTATTCAGTACAATGCAACGTTTTTGACCACGTACCGCGAGAGCGGAGTCAGAAGAACGTCAATAGCGGAAAAACTGAGAAAACTGCCTCTTTCTTATTTTGAGAAAAAGAACATCGCAGACCTTACGACGAACGTCATGGGGGACTGCGCTCAGATCGAAACCGCGTCAAGTCACTGGATCCCGGAGCTGATCGGAGCGGTGATATCTGTGGGTCTTGTTGGCATCAGCCTCTTTTTCTTCTTTGACTGGAGGATGGTGCTGGCAAGCTTTTGGGTAATCCCCGTTGCGTTTATCATTGTGACCACTTGTGCCGGAGCGGAAAAGAGGGCGGTGCGTAAAAATCAGGCAGTCAAGCTTGAAATGGCAGATGGAATCCAGGAATGTCTTGAGTCCATAAGAGATTTAAGAGCAAACAATGCCCAAGACAGGTACATGGAAGAGCTTGACGGAAAGATTAAAAAGGTCGAGAGTTTTGCCCTGTTTACGGAATTAAAAATGGCCGTGTACGTGAATTCGGCGGCAATTATATTAAAGCTCGGCATCGGTACGACTGCGGCTATTGGCGGAGCACTTTTTGCAAAAGGTGACATAGACATTCTTACATTCTTTATGTTCCTGATGCTGGTATCGAGATTATATGCGCCGATGGAGATTTCGCTGCAGAACTTTGCAGCTATCATTGCGACGGGCATACAGTGTGAGCGTTTGGATGAGGTGCTGTCTCATGAGATACAGACGGGCTCCGAGGAGCTTAGGAATAATGGTTACGACATCGTTTTTGATCACGTCGGTTTTAAATATGCGGATGACACGGACGTCCTTAAGGACGTAAGTTTTACTGCGAAACAGGGACAGGTGACGGCACTCATCGGGCCATCGGGTGGAGGAAAAACCACCATTTCCAGGTTGGCTGCGAGGTTCTGGGACGTGAGCAGTGGAAAGATCACGCTTGGAGGAGAAGATGTCTCAAAGATTGATCCGGAAACCCTGCTTTCAAAGTATTCCATCGTATTTCAGGACGTAACGCTGTTTAACAATTCCGTCATGGAAAACATCAGGATCGGTAAGAACGGAGCCACGGATGAAGAGGTCTTGGAGGCCGCAAGGCTTGCAAACTGTGATGAGTTTGTAAACCTGCTTCCCGACAAATACAACACGAACATCGGAGAGAACGGAAGCGAGCTTTCCGGCGGAGAGAGACAGAGAATCTCGATTGCCAGGGCGTTCTTAAAGGATGCGCCGGTAATACTTCTGGATGAAGCGACGGCGTCCCTCGACGCGGAGAATGAGACGGTGATCCAGCAGGCGCTGTCCAGACTGATCAAAAATAAAACGGTCATGATCATTGCCCATCGCATGAGAACCATAGCGAATGCAGATCATATCGTAGTGCTGAAAGACGGTGTGGTTGCGGAACAGGGAAGTCCGGAATTCCTTTCCGGATATGACAGCATTTACAATCACATGACTACGCAGCAGCTGATTTCGCAGAATTGGCGAATGTAAAGGAGAAAAAAAGAGGCCCCACATTACGCAAAAACGTTAAATGAATTCTACGATCCGGCATGGGAAGCATGACTGAGACTTTGAATTGACTGGTAACGCGTCAAGGAGGATAAAAGAAGGAAGTATCTTGGCAGAGGACGGAGAGATCTGTGATTATTGGATCGTCGGCGATAATAAGATAAAAGATCCAAAATAAAAGGGGAGAAAAGGGAAAAGGGCGACTGCGCGAAAGCGTAGCCGCCCAAATTTGTCACACCAAAGCGCGTCCGAGCGATTTACATTGATCAATTATGTCTTCGGTGGGAGCGTAGTTCGCCATGACTGAATCAACTGCTAATCTTGCACCGGCGGCGTTGCACCTGTCTTCCCAGTCACGCATCCATTGTCCGTCACCCCAGCCATAAGAACCGAAAAGTGCAATTTTCTTACCGGAAAGTGCACTTTCCACGTCTGTAAACATGGGATCATATTCACTCTCCTCTAATACCTCGGCACCCATTGCGGGACATCCGAAGGCGATTCCGTCAAATTCCGCCACCTTATCCCGGCCAAATTCAGATGGCCCAAACACGGATACCTCTGCACCTGCGGCCTTCGCGCCTTCTGCAACGGCATCAGCCATGATCTGCGTATTGCCGGTGCCGCTCCAAAACACGATTGCTATTTTACTCATGATAAGCTCCTCCTTGAAAAATATATATTAGATGCTGAATATCGTCATCATCTCCGTAGATGAGTGATTCCAGCGGCATCCCTTTTTGAACGCTTCTGTCATAGATGTCCGTACACCGTTTATATAGATCAAATACTTTTTTAGCTTCGCATTCATTATCGTAGGCTTTCCAACAACCGCAGCACTTTACTCCTTCACAGGGGCTACGCATAAAGGCGTTTACGTCAGCGGGTGGATAGCTCAGAAATAAGCCGATTTCGTGCGGAAAGGCATCGTCAGATTTCAAGCGTTTTATCAGCTCTGCAAGACAGCGATCAGGATTTCCGCAAGAATACCCTCTTTTTTTAAGAATTTCTGTAGCCACAGGATCTTGAAGGTCCTTCTTTAATCGATTTGGTCGGTATAAGTACACCAAGGTGCTTTTCCCTGCTCTTCGGATGGGAATGAGGCGCAATCCTTTTTTTACAAGAAAGATATTCAGCTTCCGGATTTCGCCCTCTAATTCAGCCAATGTGTAGCGTACGGAAAACAGGTTACCGGTTTTGATTCCTGCCAATGTTGGCGCACAGTATTTCATAAGGTAATTTTTTAACATCGTTGCTCCATTATCGTTAGAGAAGACTAACTAAAAATATCATGGAAATCTTTAACTGTCAATGCGAAAAAACGATAATTTAGCCTGTTGATAATATATCTCCATTAAGAATTTCAAACTCACAAAATGAGAAAAATATACTTTTTACGGACTTGCATTTCATGCGAGAAGGATTTATAGTATTTATTGGTTAAAAATAACTAACCTCCTTTGAAAACCCATGTGAGGCCTAGGCTTATCGGAGGGAGGGGCACCCTCCGATGATCTGGGGCCGCGTAACAGCATGTGCATTCTTTTTTTGAGAATAGTCAAAAAACACAGCCTGAAAGTGATAAAATATGCGAGGAGAAGACGGAAATGGAAGAGATTTTTTCGAATGTTCCGGAAATCAAATATGAAGGACCGGACAGCGAAAATCCATGTTTTTCCTGTATGGGAAGCATGAACTGTTTTACCCGCACGTCATAAACTACCGGGCCGTACTGGAGGAAAAGGTTGTCGATTACAGGAAAGACATAAAGGAAATGTGTCATGATTGGGTATTGTGCAGGTATTTTAACTGGGCCGATGCCATTTTGATGAAGTAATCCATATGCAACAAAGCCGCCTTCGGGCGGCTAAAAATATGCTCATGAGTTAGATGATACTAATCAAAAGGAGAGATTATCATGGAAAAAGGATTTGAAATCAAGGATCTTATCACGGTTGGAGTATTCACGGCACTGTATTTTGCGGTCACGTTTATTGTGGCATGCTTAGGATTCATCCCGATATTTATGGCTGTTATGCCGCTTATCGGACCAATCTTCGCCGGGATCCCACTCATGCTGTATTTTACTAAGATTAAGCACTTTGGCATGGTTCTAATTACGAGCGTGATCATTGCCGTTTTAATGTTTATCATGGGACATCCGTATCCGATTTTCATTTTTTGTATTGGCGCAGGGCTTATTACCGAGCTTGTCCTAAGAGCCGGGAAATATGAAAGCATAAAGCATTGCATTGTGGGCTCTGTTACTTTCAGCCTTTGGCTTTTGGGTATGGTGATTGCGTTTTTCTTTGGCTTTAGAGAAGCCTATTTTGCAAGCCTTGCAGATGGGTATGGGCAGGAATACGTAGAACAAATGATGTCTTACACTCCTGCATGGATGTTTTATGCCATGATACTTATGTGTCTGGTAGGAGGAGGCATCGGTGGATTGCTTGGTGCCAAGGTCCTCAAGAAACATTTTCGGAAGGCGGGAATGGTTTAATGGGCCTTAAGTTTGATCCGAGAACAAAATTAATGCTAATGATTACGATCGGACTTATTATGATGAGCGGTAAGCTGACTGGACCAGAGTATATACTAAGACTTGTGTGTACTGCAATTCCGTTCATATTGTTGTTGTCAATCAAGAGTTTTAAATCAGCGATTCTTTATGCAATATTATTGTCCGGAACGGTTTTTTGCGAAGGATTTATTGTTCCATATACAAACGGAGTTATGAATCTTATCGTCATGACGATCTGCGGCGTTATATCGCGCTTTGGTCCGGGTTATCTCATGGGGTGGTATTTTGTGAGCTCCACCTCTGTCAGCGAGTTTATTACAGCTATGAAAAAAATGCATTTCCCAGACGTGGTGACGATCCCGATGTCTGTAATGTTTCGGTATTTTCCGACTTTGAAGGAAGAATACTTATCTATTCATGATGCAATGAAGATGCGCGAGATCGGGCAGGGCGTAAAGAACCCATTCCAATACGTAGAGTACGTCCTTGTTCCGATCATGATGTCAACCGTGCAGATAGCAAATGATTTGTCTGCGGCCTCATTGACCAAAGGACTGGGTGTTAACAACGGCAGGACTCATATCTGCAGGATCAGCATGAAAGCTTATGATTGGCTTCTGATTTTGGCTATGGTATCCATGCTTGTCATATTCTATGCGTTTTGAGGTGAAGCATGATAGAGTTTTCAAACGTGAATTTTGAATATCGTACAACAAAGGCTGATGGCACAAATGACGACATAATCGGAGTGAAGAATATTAACCTGCGAATTAGAGATGGCGAATTTGTTGTCCTTACGGGGGGGTCTGGATGCGGGAAGACAACTCTCGTACGGTTGATAAATGGGCTTATACCTCATTTTTATACAGGTAAGCTTACCGGCGAAGTAATGGTGGAAGGCATGCATGTTAAAGATACCCCAATCTATGAATTGTCTGAGCATGTGGGGAGCGTATTTCAGAATCCGAAAACACAATTTTTTAACGTGAATACTACGGATGAGATGGCATTTGCAGCAGAGAATCAAAGACGAGATCCGGAACATATTGTGAAGCTTATTGAAACAACGGCCGGGTTTCTGAACGTGAGAAAATTGCTTGACCGCAACATTTTTGAGCTTTCAGGAGGAGAGAAACAGATTGTGGCATGCGCTGGGATTGCCGTGCTTTCGCCAAGCGTGGTAGTGCTTGATGAACCGTCATCCAATCTCGATCATGATGCGATAACGCGGCTTGGGAAGATATTAAAAAAATGGAAGGATGAAGGGAAAACAATAGTTGTCGCTGAGCACAGATTGTTTTATCTAAAGGATCTTGCGGACAGAATGCTGCTCTTTCGGAATGGAGAGATTGAGCACGAGTATGATTCGCGAGAAATAAGCACACTGACTCTTGATGATACGGAAAGGCTTGGGATAAGACCTCTGTCCCTTTTAGAAGTTCCATGTAAGCAAAAAGAAAAAGACGCTTTTATAGACTATCTCAGGCTTGAAAACTTTGACTTTTCATACAAGGATAAAAAGCACTCCATACATATCTCGGATTTGTCTGTTCCGAGTGACTGCGTGACAGCGATCATCGGGCACAACGGTGCGGGTAAGAGTACCCTTGCCAGAAATATCTGCGGACTGGAAAAGCACTGTAGGGGGACGATGGAATATCACGGCAGGAGAATGAAGTATAAGGACAGGCTTCATAGCTGTTACATGATCATGCAGGACGTGAATCATCAGTTGTTTACTGAGAGCGTAGGGGATGAAGTGATGCTCAGTATGACGGATAAAACAATTGATGAAGACGAAAAAGAAAAAAGAGCTCATGCGATCCTGCGCGAGCTGGATCTTGACATTTTTTTTGAAACGCACCCCATGGCTTTATCGGGTGGTCAAAAACAAAGAACGGCTATCGCTTCAGGAATTGCTTCAAGCAAGCCAATTCTCATATTTGATGAGCCTACAAGTGGATTAGACCTATATCACATGAAGCAGGTCGCCTCGGAAATTTTGAAATTGAAGGAATTGGGAAAGACAGTTCTTATTATAACACATGACTATGAATTTATACTACAGTGTTGCGATTATGTTTTGGAAATAGAAGATGGGCAGGTCAGGGACAGTTATCCACTTGATGACCATACCATTGATAAACTAAGGAGATTCATAATGCCGAAGGTGAAAGGAGAGGGCAATGTTTAAGAAAGTGGCTCCGTATGTCGGAGAGTACAAAAAGTATACTGTATGGGCGGCGATCATGATGTCGATGGGCATTGTTGCCAATATTGTGCCTTATTTTTTCCTATATCAGATCATCGCGCCGATCACACGGGGAGAAGAAGTGGATCTTTCGTATATTATGGTTAGAGTGATCGCTACACTTGTTTGCGAGGTGATCTATGCACTTGCCTATGTTCAGGGATTGGAGTTTTCTCACGTAAGCGCATATAACACGTTAAAAAACCTGAGGATCTCTCTTCAGGGAAAATTGGAAAAGCAATCGCTGGGAAACATACAGAATCTGGGAACGGGAAGGATTAAGAAGATCTTTACGGACGACATCGACCAGATTGAGTTGCTTCTTGCACATGCAATTCCTGAAGGTATCGCAAACATATTTGTACCGCTTTTGATTATCGTGATCATGTTTATTTTGGATTGGAGACTTGGGCTTTTATCGTTGGTTCCGCTTATTGTGGGAATATATTCGATGGGTATGATGATGAAGGCGGGATTTTCCAAGATGAATGATTATTACGAATCTGCAGCCAAAATGAATAATACGATCATTGAATACGTGAATGGAATGGAGGTCGTGAAGGTCTTCAATAAAGATGGAGATTCTTATAAAAGATTCGGTGAGGTGGTAAGAAATTACAGGGATTTTACCATTGCATGGTATAAGGTCTGCTGGCCCTGGATGGCAGCATATTCTAGCATCCTTCCTTGTCTTGCACTCCTTATGCTGCCAGTCGGTTCCTTTATGGTCTTAACTGGCACCGTGACGCTGGATAAGCTGATTCTGGTGATCTGCATGTCATTTGCAGTGGGACCGCCCTTCTTAAAGGCACTCGGATTTGCCGGAAAGATCCCGCAACTTGATTACAAGATCACGGAACTGGAAAACCTTCTGGAAATGCCTCCGCTGAAGGAAGGAATGTCTACATTTGCGGGAGCGAACAGGAATATTACGTTTGAAAATGTGAGATTCACTTACGAAGATAAAGAGGTGTTACATGGAGTAAATCTTGAGTTAAAGCAGGGAACGACCACGGCTCTCGTGGGAGAATCCGGAAGCGGAAAATCCACGCTTGCTAAGCTATTGATTCATTATTATGACCTTGACTCCGGAGCGATTAAGATCGGGGGACAGGACATTACGGACATGTCACTGGAAGCATTGAATGATCAGGTATCCTACGTCGCACAGGAGCAGTTTCTGTTCAATACTACGTTATATGAGAATATCCTGATTGGGAATCCTAAAGCTACAAGGGAGCAGATTCTGGAAGCGGCAAGAAGGGCTCAGTGTAATGAATTCTTAGAAAGATTTCCGGATGGCATAGAGACAAAAGCGGGAGATGGAGGGAAACAACTGTCAGGAGGAGAAAGACAGAGAATCTCCCTTGCAAGGGCAATTCTAAAAAATGCGCCGATCATTGTACTTGATGAGGCAACGGCATTCATGGATCCCGAGAATGAAGAAAAGATGAATACTGCCATAGATGAGATCGTGAAGGATAAGACTGTTCTTGTCATAGCACACAGGCTGTCTACGATTAGAAATGCCGACAAAATATGTGTCATGAGGGACGGTGAATGCATTGCTGCCGATACGCATGATAATCTCCTTGAAACCTGCGAAGAGTATAGGAATTTCTGGAATCTTTCCGTCAGCGCGAGATCCTGGAAGATCAAGGACGAAGTGAAGGAGGTATAGATGAATGCTTAAAATACTTCACAGACTGGTAGAAATGACCGGAAAATATAAGACAAGGATAAGGGCTTCCTATGTTACGTCTTTCATAAAAGGTATCTTGATGAAGGCTCCACTTATATTGAGTTTCTTTCTGATAGCTTCGTTTATGCAGCAGAATATGACGAAAGATAAATGTCTGTACTATGGCATCGCAATTGCAGGAGCCGTGATTTTTCAAGCTGTGTTTGAGCATATCAATAACGTGCTCCAATCAGCGACGGGCTATATGTTCTTTGCGGACATGCGAATGAAATTGGGTGATCACTTAAGAAAGCTCCCTATGGGTTACTTTACGGAAGGCAATATAGGGAAGATTAGTGCGGTTCTTTCAACGGACATGGTCTTTATTGAAGAAAACTGCATGGGTGTGTTGTCTGAGCTGGTGTCTTTCATCATATCCCAGGGGTTGATGGTCCTAATGATGTTTGTAATGGACATAAGGCTTGGCATGCTGGCACTACTCATTACTTTAGCGTTTATCGTTGTCGGAAATCTCATGTTTAAGACAACGATGAAGCATTCCGCGATAAAGCAGGAAAACAGTGAGTCCCTGACGGAAGAGGTGCTGGACTTTGCGGAAGGCATCGGGATCATAAAATCTTTTAACCTTTTGGGAGAACGGTCGAAATCCTTGTCCGATGAGTTCGCGAAAAGCTGCAAGGAGAGTATTGATTTTGAGATGGCATACAGTCCATGGGCGAAAGCTCTGTATCTGACCTTCGGGATAGGCACTGCAGTCATGCTTGCGTTGGCCGGATTGCTTTTTGGCAAAGGGATGATACCTGACGTCTATATGATGGGGATGGTGTTATTCCTGTTTGATATGTTCGTATCCATCAAGAGTTACTATGGGCAGATGGCGAGACTTACCGTTACCTCGGCCAGTCTTGACAGGATTGAGGAAGTGTTTGCTGCGGAAGAATTAAAGGATGATGGGAAAAAGTACATATCCGCTAATTCAGAAAAAACTGAAGACATTCCTGAAATAGAATATGAACACGTAAGCTTTGGGTATACGGATCAGGATGTGCTTAAGGATGTATCGTTTAAGGTTAGCAAGGGTGAGATGGTAGCGCTTGTCGGTCCGTCCGGCGGCGGAAAGTCAACGATCGCTTCACTTTTAGCGAGATTTTGGGACATACGTTCAGGCAGGATCCTTGTAAGGGGAAATGACATTAGAGATTTGTCCCTGTCGTCCCTCATGGACAATATTAGCATGGTGTTTCAAAGGGTATATTTGTTTCAGGATACGGTATATAACAACATTTCGATTGGATGCCCTAACGCCACCAGAGAAGAGGTGGAAGAGGCTGCAAGAAAAGCGAGATGCTATGACTTTATCATGCAACTGCCAAATGGTTTTGACACCGTGATCGGGGAGGGAGGGGCCTCCCTTTCCGGAGGTGAAAAACAAAGGATTTCCATTGCAAGATGTATCTTAAAGGATTCACCCATCGTCATACTGGATGAAGCGACTGCAAGCGTGGATGCTGATAACGAAAGGGCGATCCAGGAAGCGATATCAGAACTCTGTAGAGATAAGACGCTATTGGTTATCGCACACAGGCTCAATACCATTGAAGATGCAGACCAGATCTGCGTCATTGAAAACGGGAGGATCTCTGAGCGCGGAAATCATGACAGCCTGATGAGGGAAAAAGGATGCTATTATAATATGGTGTCAAAACGAACCGCCTAACGAAAACGACGTTATTGATAAACTATATCGTTAACTCGCAGAAGCAACTTCCCTATTTACAAAATCCTTCAAATGAATTACGATATATGTAAACATTACCGCGAGCAATGAGCCAAGGTGACATGCTTGCATGTCAATTTGGCGAATGCCGCGAGGGTCAACAACCCCGTTGCTTGCGGCGGGGTTGTTGACAGGATTGAAGGAGGGCCTTGACGTGAAGAACAACCAGTCAGCAGAGGATTATCTTGAGGCGATCTTGATTATTCGTGGAAGGAATGGAAACACGCGATCCATTGATGTGGCACATGAGCTAAACGTTTCTAAACCAAGCGTCAGCGTTGCCATGAAAAAATTAAAGGAACGCAATTGGATCGAGATAGATGAAAACGGTCTGATCACGTTCACCGACGACGGCGAAAAGTTGGCCAAGAAGGTTTATGACAAACATAGGCTCTTGACAAAGGTGCTGGTCATGATCGGCCTTGACGAAAGTGAGGCTGCGGAGGAAGCCTGCCTGATCGAGCACGTAATCAGTGACAAGACTTATAAGTGCATCAATAAGTATTATAAGCAGGCAAGTAAGAAGGAATAAATTCAAGAAAGAATAAATTACGGAATAATCCAAATCCCGTCACGAAGCTGGCGGGATTATTTTTTTTAAAAACATCTTGACAAGCAAAGGTTAGATGTGTATAACTATATTTGTTAGTGAACACTAACTATATTTTTTTGAAACCTAGTTAGCTGAAGCTAATTATTTTATTGCACAATGGTTAGCCAAAGCTAATCATCGGGAAGAGGGTGAATGGATGATGCCACTTACGTATGCAACGCCAGGCGAGGAGACGATCGTAAAAAAAGTCGGAGGGAATCCCGACGTAAAAAGACACTTGGAGAATCTTGGATTTACTCCCGGTGGGAGCGTAACGCTGATCAGCGTGCTGGGCGGAAACGTCATCGTAAAGGTGAAGGAGTCCAGAATTGCATTAAACGAAGACATGGCCAGAAAAGTCATGGTATAAGGAGGAGAAAAAGTTGGCTGCAAATCTGAAGGAAGTAAAGGTAGGACAGACCGTTACCGTGGTAAAGCTCCACGGCGAGGGTGCGATCAAGAGAAGGATCATGGACATGGGGATAACGAAGGGGACGGAGGTATACGTAAGAAAGGTGGCTCCTCTTGGAGACCCGATCGAAGTGACCGTCAGGGGCTACGAATTATCCATCCGCAAGGCAGATGCGGAAATGATCGAAGTGAAGTAGGAGGAGAGTACAATGAGCATCAAGATTGCACTTGCGGGAAACCCCAACAGTGGTAAAACAACCCTATTTAATGACCTGACGGGATCTAATCAGTTCGTCGGTAACTGGCCCGGCGTAACCGTGGAGAAGAAGGAAGGAAAGTTAAAGAAGCATGACGACGTGCAGATCGTCGACCTTCCCGGAATCTATTCCCTTTCTCCTTACACCTTAGAGGAGGTGGTTGCCAGAAATTACCTGATCGGCGAGAGACCTGATGCGATCCTAAACATTGTGGACGGCACGAAC
>Ga0310786_10007197_pt1 | contig 14571 bp, 11 predicted proteins | sample AusTroGonzalo_MG_FD_203881 | JGI IMG/M metagenome (GOLD analysis project Ga0310786, IMG submission 203881) | Bovine rumen microbial communities from tropical cattle in Woodstock, Queensland, Australia - Gonzalo_03 (v2) (version 2) | ecosystem: Host-associated > Mammals > Digestive system >... | reverse complement strand
ATGTACACCCAGGACGGCGCGAAGCTGGCGGACAAGTGGGCGCGCAGACTGCCCGACGCGGTAGTCTGCACGAGCGACCTTGTGGCGGCGAACGTGCTGAAGCTGCTCAGGCGGATCGGGAAGCGGTGCCCGCAGGACGTCCTCGTGACCGGCGTTGACGACGTCGCCCTCGCGACGCTCGTCTCGCCGACGATCACCACAGTCCGCCAGCCTTGTGCGGAAATCGCCGCCACGGCCTTCGAGACGCTGTTCTGGCGCTTCGACAACCCGGACAAGGAGAAGCGCCGCATCATGGTCGCCGCCGAACTCGTCGTCCGCGAGTCTACCGCCCGCTGACCGCGGCAGTTTCCGCAACAGAAAGAAGTCGCAGAATCCGCAGACATTTATGCACGACCACAAAAACTCATAAATTGCAAGTGTTGCACTGATTGTCAAGGGCGAATTATGGTATACTACACATCAATATCCATAAATGTCCTTGACACCAAGAGGCCAAGCATGTTCAACAACCGAGTCTATCACAAAATCGACGCGCTGTCCGGGTCGGTCGCGACGCTCCGCGCAGAGGGCGTGAAATACGGCGAAATCGCCGAGGTGGAAAGCCGCGCCGGCACTTCCCTCGCGGAGGTCATCAAGCTCGACGGGCCGAACGTGACGCTGCAGATCTTCGCCGGCGCCAGGGGCGTCGACACCGCCGCTCGCGTCAGGTTCCTCGGCGAGCCGATGAAGGTGCCGTTCTCGGACGACCTCCTCGGCCGCGCCTTCACAGGCGCGTGCGTGCCGCGCGACGGCGGCCCCGCCATCCGCGACAACCCCTCGCCGATCGGGCAGCCCTCGGTGAACCCGTCGAAGCGCATCATGCCCTACCGGATGGTGCGCACGAACATCCCGATGATCGACCTCTTTAACACGCTCGTCGTCTCGCAGAAGCTGCCGATCTTCGCCAAGGCCGGCGAGCCCTACAACGAGCTCCTCGCGCGCATCGCGCTCCAGGCCGACTCCGACGTCATCGTCATCGGCGGCATGGGGCTCAAGCACGACGAGTACCTGAAGTTCCGCTCCACCCTCGACCGCTCCGGCGCGCTCGCGAAGACCGTCATGTTCGTCCACACCGCCGCCGACCCCACGGTCGAGTGCGTGCTGGTGCCCGACGTCTCGCTCGCCGTGGCCGAGAAGTTCGCGCTCCGCGGGAAGGACGTCCTCGTGCTCCTCACCGACATGACCTCCTTCGCCGACGCGAGGAAGGAGATCGCCATCACCATGGAGCAGATCCCCTCCAACCGCGGCTACCCCGGAGACCTCTACTCCCAGCTCGCGAGCCGCTACGAGAAGGCGGTCGACTTCGACGGCGCCGGCTCGATCACCATCCTCGCCGTCACCACGATGCCCGGCGGCGACGTCACCCACCCGGTGCCGGACAACACCGGCTACATCACCGAGGGGCAATTCTACCTCAGCAACGGGCGCATCGAGCCCTTCGGCTCGCTCTCGCGCCTCAAGCAGCAGGTCAACAAGGCGACTCGCGAGGACCACCGCACCATCATGGACGCGATGATCAAGCTCTACTCGCAGTACAAGGAAACGGTCGAGAAGCAGTCGATGGGCTTCAGGATGTCCGACTGGGACAAGAAGCTGCTCAAGTACGGCGCCGACTTCGAACGCGAGATGATGGACCTCTCCGTCAACATCCCGCTCGAGGAGGCGCTCGACCTCGGCTGGAAGATCCTCGCGGACAACTTCGACAAGGGCGAGGTCGGCATCCCCTCCAAGCTGGCCGACAAGTTCTGGCCCGCGGCATGACGCGCGCGCCCGCACCTGCGATTTTTGGTATAATTCGCACATGGCAAAGAAAGGTGAATCCGCGGGACGGTCATGGCTCCTGATCGCGCTCGTCGTCTGCGCGCTGCTGTCGCTCTACCGGGCGAGCCCGCAGGCGCAGGCGAAGACGCAGGAGACGACGCTGCTCGAGTTCTACGAGGCGATGGAGAACGGTCGCCTCGTGGAGCCCGTCACGCGCGTCTTCGACCGCGACGAGGGGTCCACCTACCTTGCCGGCGAGATGGAGCTGAAGGACGAGCTCAACGACGACGGTTCTCCGAAGAAGCGCAAATACCGCGTGCGGCTCGTCCCCGGCGAGAACGAGCGGGTGATGAACGACCTCCTCGACAACTCGATCAAGACGGAGGTCGTCGAGAAGAAGGCTGCGATCTCTCCGTTCATCGTGCAGACGCTCTTCTTCGTCGGCATGCTCGCGCTCCTCTACTGGATCATGTACCGGCGCATGGGCGGCGGCGGCCCGTTCGGGTTCGGCAAGTCGAAGGCCAAGGTGCTCAACGGCATCGAGGCAAAGAACAAGGTGACCTTCGCCGACGTGGCGGGCGTGGACGAGGCGCGCGAGGAGGTGCAGGAGATCGTCGAGTTCCTCAAGGACCCGAGCGCGTTCAAGAAGCTCGGCGGGCGCATCCCAAAGGGCGTGCTGCTTGTGGGCCCGCCCGGCACCGGCAAGACGCTGCTCGCCCGCGCAATCGCCGGCGAGGCGGCGGTGCCCTTCTTCGCGATGAGCGGCTCGGACTTCGAGGAGATGTTCGTCGGCGTCGGCGCGAGCCGCATGCGCGACGTGTTCGCCGAGGCGAAGAAGCGCGCGCCCTGCATCGTCTTCATCGACGAGATCGACTCCATCGGCCAGAAGCGCACCGGCGCCGGAGCGATCGGCGGCTCCCACGCCTACGAGCAGACGCTCAACACGATGCTGGTGGAGATGGACGGCTTCGACGCCAACGAGGGCGTCATCGTGATCGCCGCCACCAACCGCCCCGACACGCTCGACTCGGCGCTGCTGCGGCCCGGACGCTTCGACCGCCAGGTGGTCGTCGAGCTGCCGACGCTCAAGGGCCGCCGCGAGATCCTCGAGCTCCACGGCAAGAAGATCACCTTCGCGCCAGACGCCGACCTCGACCGCGTCGCGCGCGGCACCCCGGGATTCTCCGGGGCCGACCTCGCCAACCTGCTCAACGAGGCCGCGCTGATGGCGGTGAGGAAGAAGCTCGACGGCGTCGACATGGCGACGCTCGACGAGGCGCGCGACAAGGTGCTCTGGGGACGCGAGCGCAAGTCGGCCGGCTACTCGCAGAAGGACCGCGAGTACACCGCCTGGCACGAGGCCGGCCACGCGATCCTCCAGGTGCTGCTGCCGAACACCGACCCGCTACACAAGGTGACGATCATCCCGCGCGGGCGCGCCCTCGGCGTCACCATGTCGCTCCCCGAGCGCGACGTCCTCAACCGCACCCGCGGATACTTCCTCTCCGAAATCCGCCTCTGCTGCGGCGGACGCATCGCCGAGGAGATCGCGCTAGGCGACATCTCCACCGGCGCGGCGCAGGACATCGCGCAGGCCACCCAGATCGCGCGCGACATGGTCTGCCGCTTCGGCATGAGCGGCAAGTTCGGCTTCCAGGCGTTCGTCGCCCGCAGCCCGCTCTCCGGCGACGAGAACCCGCCGGCGTTCAGCGAGGGCACCGCGCGAGAGATCGACGTCGAGGTGCGCCGGCTAGTGGACGAGGCGTACGCCGACGCGAAGCGCGTCATCGAGGAGAACCGCGCCAAGCTCGAGGAGCTCGCCAAGGCGCTGCTCGAGAAGGAGACGATGGACGGACGCGAAGTCGAGCGGATGGTGCGCGGCGAGGACGAGGCGAAGGCAGAGGGAGGCGAGGCATGATCAACGTCTCCGCCATCATCCAGATCGCCATCCTCTACGCGGTCATCTACTCGATCCTCAAGGCCGCGAAAGGTTCGCGCTTCGGACAGGTGCTCGCCGGCGTCGGGCTGGTGGCGGCGGCGATGTTCCTCTTCACCTACGTCTTCCACTTCGACGTCCTAACCGCCATCGTCCGCGCCCTCCTCGCCTACATCGCCATCGCCACCGTCATCATCTTCCAGCCGGAGATCCGCCGCATCCTCAGCCAGCTCGGCACCTTCGGCACCTCCGACCGGCCCAAGTACTCGCCCACCGGCGCCGCCGAGGCCGAATACGTGGCCGACGTCGTCCTCGCCCTCGCCGAGCGCCGCATCGGGGCGCTGATCGCCTTCGAGCGCGGCATCTCGCTCAGGGGCTACGAGGGCACCGGGGTGGCGACCGACGCGCTCTTCTCGCGCGAGCTGGTGGAGACGATCTTCACCCCGCCGCTGCCGCTCCACGACGGCGGCATCACCGTGCGCGACGGCCGCATCGCAGCCGCCCACTGCGTCTTTCCGGTGTCGAACAACCCGTCGCTGAGCGGCAGCGGCATGCGCCACCGCGCCGCAGTCGGCCTCTCCGAGGACACCGACGCAATCGTGGTGGCCGTCTCCGAGGAGTCGGGCGCCGTCTCGGTGGCGCACAACGGCAGGCTCATGCGCTACACCGGCGAAGGCCGCCGCGACTCGCTGCTGCGCTGGATTTCCAAGGGCATGCCCGCGGAGCGCAGACGCGGCCTGTTCTCGAGGGCGTTCGACCGGCTTCGCAAAAAAGGCAAGGGAAAGGCGGCTAAGCGGAAATGAGGCTCTTCAAGTCCAGCAACTGGGGGCTTCGCCTCCTCGCCCTTCTCCTTGCGGTGGTGCTCTACCACGCGCTGAAGGACAACGCCGCCAAGGCCAGGGCGGCCGACAACAACCATGACCGAAGCTTCTTCCACTACCGGTAGCCGCGCCCGCCGCGTGCTGGGGGCGCTCCTTTCGCCGCTCTCGCTCTTCCCGCTCGTCGCTCTGGTCACGTACGACTGGCGCGCCGTGCCCGCGCTCTGCACGCCGCCGCTGCCGCGCACGAACTGGATCGGCGCACTCGGCGACGGCTTCGCCTACTGGGGATACCTCCTCTTCGGCCTCGCGGTGTGGGTCGTCCCCCTGCTCTGCCTCGCGGCCGGCGTCAGGATGGCCCGCGGCAAGCCGGTGTTCTCCTGGCGCCGCGTCCTGAGCCTCGCCGTGTTTCTCTGCGCGGCGGCGTGCGCGGTCCAGGTGGTCGGCGCGCACGGCGGCCTGGTCGAGTCCCTGCGCGCGCGGGTGAACACCCCGCAGGCCGGCGGCGTGGTTGGCTACCTCGTGATGACCCGCGCCCTTTCGCCGCTTTTAAGCGACTTCGGGTCCTCCGTCGTCGCCGTCCTCGCCATGGTCGCCGCGCTGGTCGGGGCAATCGGCCTGCACGCGATCGGCGGCGCCTTCGCCGCCATGTGGCGCTGGGTGCGCGGCGGCGCGGCGGCAGGCGTGCCCGCGCCGCGGGCCGGCGCGGCAAACGAGATCGACGCCGAGCAGGAAAGATACCTCGCCGCGCTCCGCGCCCGCGAAGACGCGCGCCGCCAGCGCGAGGAGGAGAAGGAACGCATCCGCCAGGAGAAAATCGCCGCCAAAGAGGCAAAGCGAGCGGAGAAGGAGGAGGCGAAGCGCGCGAAGGAGGCCGCCAGAACCGCGGTCGCCGCCAAGCCGGCCGCGGCGGAATCCGAGGAGGCGCCGCAGGAAAAGCAGCCCTACTCGCTGCCGCCGCCGTCGGTCCTGAACCCGCTCAAGCTCTCGAAGGCCGACCACAGCGACGTCGGCGAGATGTCCCGCCGCCTCATCGACACGCTCCGGCTCTTCAATGTCGAGGCCGAGCTCGAGGACACGGTGCAGGGCCCGGTCGTCACCAAGTACAAGATCTCCCTCGCCCCCGGCACCCGCTACTCCGCCGTCACCAGCCTGGCGGACAACATCAAGGGCGCACTGCACGCGAAGTCGCTCCGCATCGAGGCGCCGATCCCCGGCGAGGAGTGCATCGGCATCGAGGTGCCCAACCGCGCGCCCGCCGGCATCTCCTTCCGCGAGATCTTCGAGTCCGACGCGTGGAAGAACTCCGACGCCGAGCTGCCGCTCCTCTTCGGCAAGCGCGCCGACGGCAAGGAGCTCGTCGCCGACCTCGCCTCGATGCCGCACATGCTCGTCGCTGGCGCGACCGGCCAGGGCAAGTCGGTCTGCCTCAACTCGCTCATCTGCGGCCTCCTGATGACCCGCACCCCCGAGCAGCTCAAGCTCATCATGGTGGACCCGAAGTCGGTCGAGTTCACCGCCTACGCCGCCATCCCCCACCTAATCGTGCCGGTCATCACCGAGAACAAGAAGGTAGTCTTCTCCCTGCGCTGGGCGGTGAGCGAGATGGAGAAGCGCCTCAAGCTCTTCGCCCGCGCGCGCGTGCGCAACATCTACGACTTCAACCACCGGCCCAACCTCTCCCAGATGGAGATGTTCGGCGAAGACTCCGCCGTCGGCGCCGACATGCCGCGCACCGTTCCCTACATCGTCATCATCATCGACGAAGTGGCCGACCTGATGGCCGCAAGCGGCAAGGAGGTAACCCCCGACATCGCCCGCCTCACCGCCAAGGCCCGCGCCGCCGGCATCCACCTCATCCTCGCCACCCAGCGGCCGGACGCGAAGATCATCACCGGCACCATCAAGGCGAACATCCCCGGGCGCATCGCCTTCAAGACCGCCACCTCGATCGACTCCAGGACCATCCTCGACGACACCGGCGCCGAGAACCTCATCGGCCGCGGCGACATGCTCTTCAAGTCGAAGGAGGGGCTGCTCATCCGCGCGCAGGGCGCGTGGATCTCCGACCAGGAGATCGCCGGCATCACCCGCTACATCGAGGAGCACTCCTCCACCGAGTTCGACGACCGCTTCACCAACAAGCTGTCGACGATCAAGGAGGAGGAGGTCGACATCTTCGGCGACGACGACGGCGACTCGGGCGGCAACGACACCGCGGCCGCGAGGGAGCAGGTCAAGGCCGACGAGAACGCCAGCGACTTCAAGAAGGCAGTCGAGTGCATCATCAACACCAACCGCGCCTCGACCTCGCACTTCCAACGCAAGCTCGGCTGGGGCTACAACCACTCCGCCAAGATCATGGACATGCTCGAGGACGCCGGCATCATCGGCCCGCAGTCCGGCGCCGGTCCGCGGCAGATCATCATGGACCAGGAACAGCTGCTCGCCATCTTCAACGGCAACGGCGGCGAGAGCCCGGCTTTCGCCGCGCCCGGCGGAGAAGACGGCACAGACGACAACGACTTCAACGAGGAGGAACAGGTATGATCGAATTCGGAAAGACGCTCAGGACGGCGCGCGAGGCAAAAGGCCTCACCGTCGAGCAGCTCGCCAAGTCCACGCGCATGCTTTCGCGCGTGGTGAACGACCTGGAGAACGAGGACTTCTCCCATCTCCCCGCGCCTATCTACGGCCGCGGCTTCGTAAAGCTCTACTGCGAGGAGGTCGGGCTCGACCCCAAGCCGATGATTGCCGAATTCATGGAAATCCTCAACAACCGCCGCGACGGCGACGACAGGAGCCGTCGAGACGATCCGGCCCCGATCAAGCCGGCACCGATCAAGCCCGCCCCAATCCAGCCGGCTCCAGTCGCCCAGCCCGAGCCTATCGCCGCCGCCGAGCCGCCGCCCATGCCGGCCATCAAGCCGGCACCGGCCGACGACCTCTTCTCGTTGACCGCGGCAGAACCGGAGCCGATCAGCGAACCTCCGCCCGCCGCCGCGCCCATTCCAATTCCTCCCGCTCCAGCGCCCGCACCTGCCAAGGACGCCGCGCCGAAGGCATCGCGCTACGCCGCCGCCTACGGCGACCTGCTCGCGGACGACGCCGGAGCCAGCTGGGCGCCGCCGCCGTCAATCTGGCGCTGGGCCGTCGTCGCCGTCGTTGCCATCGCCTTCGCCGTTCTCGTCGCCCTGGGGCTCCGCGCACTCTACCGCGCGACCTCTTCCGCCCCCGCGCCGATTGACGACACCACCGCCGCGGCCCTCGGCGAAAGCGAGAATGCCGCCAAGCCGACGCAGGCCGCCGCCGCCAAGGCGCGGACGAAGGCAGCCGACGAGCCGCGCACGCCGATGGACATCCCCTCCCTTTACATCGATTAACCCATCCAGGAAAGGAAAAAGAAAAATGGAAGTAATAATCTGCAAGACCAAGGAAGAGGCGTCCCGCCTCGCCGCGGACATGATCACCGCGCAGGTGAAGAAGAACCCCAGGACAGTCCTCGGGCTCGCCACCGGCTCGACTCCGGTGCTGATGTACAGCGAGATGGCGAAGGCCGTCAAGGCGAAGAAGGTCAGCTACAAGCAGGTCAAGAGCTGGAACCTCGACGAGTACGTCGGGCTCGCTGGCACCCACGACCAGAGCTACCGCTACTTCATGAACGAGAACCTGTTCAAGAAGATCGACATCCAGCTCAAGAACACCCACGTCCTCAACGGTCTCGCCAAGGACCTCGAGAAGGAGTGCCGCGCCTACGAGAAGCAGATCAGGGCGGCAGGCGGCATCGACCTGCAGGTGCTCGGCATCGGCTCCGACGGGCACATCGCCTTCAACGAGCCCGGCACCTCGCTCAAGAGCCGCACCGGCGTCGTCTACCTCACGCCGTCGACGATCAAGGACAACGCCCGCCTCTTCTTCAAGGGCAAGGAGAAGGAAGTGCCGACGCGCGCGCTCTCCATGGGCGTGGGCACCATCTGCGAGGCGAGGAAGATTGTGCTGCTCGCCTTCGGCGAGAACAAGCAGAACGCGGTCAAGGGCTGCGTCGAGGGGCCGGTGAGCCAGTTCTGCACCGCCTCCGCCCTGCAGGAACACAACGACTGCTGGATCTTCTGCGACGAAGCCGCCGCGAAGAAGCTCACGCTGCGCAAGTACTACCAGTGGCGCGGCAAGACCAAGCTCGGGCTCTGATATCCGAAAGGCTTTCGATGCAGAACATCTACTTCACCAGTTTCGTCTGCGAGCGCTGCAAGACCGAGATCGAGGCCTCCTCCGACATGATCGGGCAGGAGACCGAGTGCCCGGCCTGCGGCGCCAAGATCATCATCCCCGACGACCGCTCCCGCACGTCCGACGGAGTCTCCCGTCACGCCGCCGGCGACGACGACCCGGACGCATTGCAGGCGCTGAAGAGCCGCACCATCCGCATTGACCTCGGCGACTTCTGATGGGGAGGAAGAAGAGGAAGGGCAAGGCGTCGAGCTGGCGCCGCGCCGCGGCAATCGCCGGTCTTGCGGCCGTGGCGCTGCTCGCCGTCCTCGTCGCGGCGGGCGAGTGGTTCGTCCACCACCCGCCGTCGTGGATCGCCGAAAAGCGCGCCGCCTGGCCGAAGATCCTCACCGCCCCGCTGCTCTGGGCCGGCAACCCGGCCGCTGACGTCACCGACGGACTCGGCCTCACCGGCCACGACGCGGTCTACGAATACGACGAAGAGGCCCCTGCCGGGTCGGTGTTCTTCGCCGGCGAGCCGCGCCGCGTCGGCGAGCCCGCGCCGACCGACATCCGCATCCTGAAGCGCGGCGAATTCGTCATCGGCTGGTCCGACTCGCTCAGGCATCCGGTCTGGTGCGCCTACCACGTCGTCAAGGAGGCGAAGCACGACGACGGGCAGCGCCCCGGATTCACCGCCGACCGCTCCGTGCCCGCCGCCCCAAAGCCCGGCGACTACACCAAGAGCGGCTACGACCGCGGCCACATGGTGCCCAACCACGCCATCATCTCCCGCTACGGCGAGGCCGCGCGCAGGCTCACCTTCATGATGACCAACATCGCCCCGCAGTCGCCGGCGCTCAACCGCGGCGTCTGGCGCGACATCGAGCACCGCATCGCCGACCTCTGGACCGCCCGCTACGGCGAGATCTGGGTCGTCGTCGGCTGCATTCCCTCCCGCGACGGACAGAAGATCACCGGCACCGACGTGGACGTCCCCTCGGCATTCTACCAGCTCATCGTCGCCCAGGAAGGCCTCGACATCCGCATGCTGGCGGTGGAATTCCCCCAGAGCGTGGAATGGGACGGCTGGTCCGCCCGCCACATCCTGACCGTCAACGAGCTGGAGGCGCTTACCGGCCTCGACTTCAACCCCGAGCTCCCGGACTTCATCCAGCGGCCCATAGAGGCCGAGCGCCCGACGCGCCTCTGGCCCGTCCGCTTCCGCGACATCTTCGCACAGATCCTCTTCCGCTTCAATTAGTCGGCGGCAAGACGCCGTCTTCGGTCAGCGTCAGCGTCACGGACTTGCCGCCCATGCGCACGTTCTTGAGGCGCATCGGGCGGAAGCCCTTCGGCAGCTTGCCGTCCATGGCGAAAGAACCAAAGCCGTTCGGATCGAGGCCGAAGAGCCCTTCGGTGAAGATGCGGCAGTAAAGCGCGCTCTCGGCCGAGAGGTGGCGCATGTTCTCCTCCGGCCACGCCTCGACCGGATACGGCACGTGCTCGCCGAGGAGCCTCGATCGCGAATACTCGCGCAGCTTGTCCATGACGCCGTCGCCCAGCCCCGCGGCAAAGACGCCGCGGAACGCGTAGAGGAGACTGCGGTCCCAGGTGACGCCATTCTTGTCACCCTCGGCGCTGAGCATGCCGCCGCCGGTCCACAGCGCCGGCGAGAAGAGCGCGGCGGTCGTGCCCTCGGCCCGGTCGTAGATGCCCATGCAGAGCGGGATGCCGATCCACGAACGCAGCACTTCGCAGCCCTTGTAGTAGCGGTAGGTCCTGAAACCACTTACCTCGCGGCCGAAGTGACGCTCGATCGCCGCCGCCATCGCCGCCGCGCGCGCCTCGCAGTCCGCCGCGGCGTCGGCGCTGCCGATCTCCCGCTCAATGATCGCGGCGTGGCGGAGCGCATCGTAGTAGAGCGCCGAGGTGCAGAGGTTCGCGTCGCCGGCGGGAAGCCGCCGCTCCAGCTCGTCGCAGTTCGAGCGCACCACACCGTCCTCGTTCAGCTGCCGGCGGCAGTATTCAAGCGACCAGCGGATCGCCGGCAGCAGTTCCTTCGCCCAGTCGCGCCGCCCCGCCGCCAGCATGAACCGCGCCGCGCCGTAGGCGTACATCGCGGCGTCGCCACGGTCGCGCTGTCCGTTCCAGTAGTCGAGCCCCTCCGCCACCACCGAGCTCGGGATCGGATCGTAGCGCGGGCCCATAAACGGGATGTAGTGGCGGTAGGCGTTCATCGAGGCCTCCAGCGCCAGCTCGTCGCCGGTGAAGGCGAACCAGGGACCCGCGTACTCCACCTGGTCGTTGCACCAAGTCGCCGCGTAGAACGCCGAGCCGCCCGGCGAATGGAGGACACCGGTGCGGGTGGCGAAGATGCTCTCGCCCGCGCGAATCTTCGCAAAGTGGAACTCTGCGTCAATTTCGGGAATTCCCGTCTCCAGGACAACCGCAGAGGTGAGTTCCGCCACGCGTTTCCTGCGCGAGGAAAGCTCTGCCGCGCCGTCGGCCTGGAAGTCCGGCTCGTTCACGCGCCGCGCCGAAAGCCGCAGAGTCCACGCGCCCTTCTCGCCCGGGGCGAGTGTGCACACGCCGGACGGGAACGCCTGCGCACGCACCTCGTAGTAGCCGGTGCAGCCAAGCCGGTAGTCCGCGAAGTCGTCCGAGAAGCCAACGCCGCGCGGAGCGCCGCCGGCGTTCTCCACCTCCACGAGCTCAAAGGCGGCGGGATTGCCAACGGACGGAAACACGCGCCGGACAATGCGCAGCGAGCCGTCCTCCGAATGAGACTCGGCGCACCACACGCCGTCGAACGAAATCGAGTCCACCACCTCGCCGCACGGCTTGCCGTCCGCCGTCAGGCGCGGCATCTTGTCCTCGGTGAAGTCGTAGATGAACGAGCCATGGGTGTTGTTCGGCTGCACGCGCAGGGCCGGCCACACCACCCTGCGCCCGAGCGCCAGCGACCGGTCGGCCGCGACGGAGTATGAGAGTATGAGCGAGACCCTAAGCCCGCTCATCTCGAAGCTGTCTGCGTGCGGCAGCCGCTTCTCGTCGCGCACGTTCCAGACGATGCGCGTTCCTCCGTCCGCCAGCGACCAGCGCGGCGGAACTCGGTTCGGCTCGCCCGCGCAAAGGGACAGGCCAGCGAAAAACACCCCTGCAAACAACAGCGTCTTCATGCTTCGTTCCTTCGTTGTGGCTTAAGGCAATCGCTATGGAAGCTCGTCGAAGCCGATGACGGAAAGCCCGCGTTCCTTCGCCTCCGCGAGGATGCGCTCCAGCCACTCGGTCTTCATGTTGATGTGCTTCGCGTCCGGCGCGATGTCGTGCGAGGTAATGCAGATGACCTCCTTGCGCTCGGCGGCGCGGCGCAGGCACGCGCAGATCTCGTCGATGTCGGTGTGGTACGCCTCCCCGACGATGATTGTGTCGATCCTGAAGCGGTTCGGGAGGTCGGCGGCCGGGAAGAACACCGCGTCGTTTTCGACGAGCGGCCTGCGCTCCGCCTGCTTTTTGCCCTCGGGGTCGTATGGCGTCGCGCCCTTCACGCCGCCCCTCACGCGCTCGAAGCCCTTTGCGCGGAAGAGCGCGTCGGTTTCGTCGCTCCGGCGGCAGTTCGGGTAGGCGAAGCTCCTATACGGCACGTAGTACCGCTGGGCGCGGTCAGTCTGCGGCCACACCTCCTCGGCATAGTAGCGCTCGGCGCCGAGCCTGGCGAGAGCCTCGTCGGCGTTGACGTGCCTGAACCCGTGGAGGCCGATGGAGTGCCCGTCGAGGGCGAGGCGCTTGAGCGAGCGGACGTTCTCCTGGGAGAAGTCGCCAGAGACGAAGAACGTAGCATGGGCGCCATATTTCGCGAACAGCTGGCGCGCCGCCTCCCAGCCGGCGAAGTTGCGGTCGTCGAAGGTAAGCAGCAGGACTCCGCGCGAGCCGACGGGCTCTGGAGTGCAGCCGATCGTCTCGACCTTGCCGACGGTGCCCCAGGTCTGCAGGAAGTCGCGGCAGCGCTTCTTGTGCCCATCGAGCCACCAATGGCCCTGGCGCACCTTGACGCGCTCGATCTGCCGGTAGGAGCAGCCGCGGAAGACGATGTTGTCGGCCTTGCCCTTCTCGGTGCCGGATATCGTGGAGGGCAGCAGCGCCTCGAAGCGGCAGTTCTCGAAGAGGACGTCCTGGACGCGCGAGTCGCCCTTCGCCATCCACACGCAGACGGGGCGCTCGCTTTCGAGTGAAACGCAGTTGCGCATGCGGATGTTCTCGATGTAGACGCTCTTCCCTTCGTCGACCCATGCGGGCGTGAAGCCGATGCCATGGGACGACTCGTGGAAGCGGCAGTTGTCGAAGTCGACGTCGCGTATCGTCCCGGTGCCGATGCCGAAGCGGACGCCGAAGCAGCAGCTCCAGACGTCGCAGTTCTCGACGCGGATGTTCTCGCAGGGATGCTCCGCCGCGTGAAGCTTGCAGCTCGCGCGGATTGCGAAGCCGTCGTCGCCCGTCTTGATAATGCAGTCCTTCACGACGACGTTCTTGGTGCAGTCGATGGAAAAGCCGTCGGAGTTGGCGATCTCGCGGTCGGCGTCAATGGTCACGCCGCGGATATCGAGCCCGTCGCAGCAGCGGAAGTGGGCGGTCCAGCAGGGCGTGTTCTTGAGCGTCACGCCTTCCAGTCGAATGTTCTTGGAGAGGAACATCGCTACCATCGGCCCCGGGCGGAACCACTCGCGGTCGGTCGGGTGGAGCTTGATGCCGTATTTGTAGGCCGGAAACCATCCTTCCTCCTGGGTCTCGCCGAAGAAAGCCGGGCCGTTGCCGTCGATTACGCCCTCACCGGTGATCGCGACGTCGGTCGCCTTGTACGCGAGGACGAGGTGGCCACCGCTCCACTCCTCGCCAACGGAATTGAAGTTCTCGGGGAAGACGTCGTTGGCGTTGTAGTCCGCCGCCCTCTCGGAGCCGAGAATCGTCGCGCCCTTCTCGAGATGCAGCTCGCAATGGTCCTTGAGCCAGATCGTGCCGCTTTTCCAGACGCCCTGCGGCACGACGATGCGCCCGCCGCCCGCCTTTGCCGCCGCTTCTGCCGCCTTGGCGACGCTTCCGCCGTAGTCGCGGACGTTGAAGTCGATTTTCCCCGGTTGCGGCTCCGCCGCGCCCACGAGCGCCGCGCAAGCGGCCAGTGCTATGGTCATCATGGTTTTCATAAGCTTAGTGAACGATAAAAACGAAGCCGGGAGGACGTTCCCATTCAAGTACGTACTTCACCGGCTCGCCGGAGTATGCCGCCGCCGTCTTTCGCCCATTCGTGCGGCAATGCAGACGATCCCGCACACAAGTTTCTTCGCCAGTTTCATCTTGTCACTCCCCTAGGAATTAGAATGCATATGGGGGAATGATAGCATATCCCCAGCCGCTTTGTCAATTCCGCGTTCATTTCGCCACGGGCTCAAACACGCCATCGAACGAGCAGCGGTCGAACTTGAAGCCGCGGCAGTTGTGCAGCTCGAGCTCCTGCGGCGGTTCCTTGTCCGCCCCAAGCCACGGCCCGGCGGCGGCGGAATCGCGCTCGAAGCGGCAGTCGACAAAGCTGAAGTTCTCGAACGGACGCTCTGCAGTTCCGCGGAAATACGGCATCCCGTATGCGCGCGCAACCACGTTCGAAAAAGAGATGTCGCGGCAAAAGTCGATGTCGCCCTCGGCGCCCTCGAACACCCGAACCGCGAGGGGCGTGGTGTGCATACGCTCCATGGAGACGTTGGCAAAGGAAATCCGCTCGATCCCGGTCTGCTCGACGCCGTAGTCGCCCGCCGGTTT
>Ga0310786_10007196_pt1 | contig 14572 bp, 9 predicted proteins | sample AusTroGonzalo_MG_FD_203881 | JGI IMG/M metagenome (GOLD analysis project Ga0310786, IMG submission 203881) | Bovine rumen microbial communities from tropical cattle in Woodstock, Queensland, Australia - Gonzalo_03 (v2) (version 2) | ecosystem: Host-associated > Mammals > Digestive system >... | reverse complement strand
CTGACCGACATAGAACGTGCCCTGCTGCGTAACGTATGCAACGAGTTCCACAAGGCGGGCAAGAAAGTCACCGTTGTAATGAACATAGGAGGTGTTATTGAGACCTCATCATGGAAGGGTCAGCCCGATGCCATACTCTTGGCATGGACTCCCGGACAGGAGGTAGGTAACTCTGTAGCCGATGTGCTTACCGGCAAGTCAAATCCATCAGGAAAGCTTTCAATGTCATTCCCGCTTTCATATCTTGACATTCCTTCATCGGCCAATTTCCCCTATAACGGCCAGGTGCAGCAACAGCAGCAGGGACGTGGCGGTTTTGGCCGTAATGCAGGCAACAAGGATATTGACTACACCAACTATGCCGAAGGTATCTGGGTAGGTTACCGTTATTTCAATACCGCAGGCGTGGAGGTTTCATACCCGTTCGGTTATGGACTGAGTTACACTACATTTGAGTACAGCAAGCCCACAGTAAAGGCCAAGGACGGTGGTTTTGAGGCAACCATCACCGTAAAGAATACCGGTAAGGTGGCCGGAAAGGAGGCAGTTGAGATTTATGTGAGCGCACCTGACGGCGGACTTGTCAAGCCGGAGTCAGAACTCAAGGCATTCGGTAAGACCCGTCTGCTGCAGCCCGGTGAGAGCCAGACCCTGACTTTCAAGGCCGATGCATATACGCTGGCCAGTTTCAATGAGGAGGCATCGGAATGGCAGACCGCAGCCGGCAAATATACCGTGAAGTTCGGTGCAAGCGCAACAGATATCCGTGCCACTGCAACATTCACCGGCAAGGCCAAGAGTTGGAAAGTGGAGAAGCTTCTGCTTCCGCAGCAACCAGTTCAGGAGATTGCTGTCCGCTGATTGTATGCCAAAAAAAGGGGTCGGATTTCCGACCCTTTTTTTATTTGCGTGTCATCCAGACCTCCATGTTACCGTTGCCACGGTGTGCCCAGGCATAGTAGGGGATAAGACGGAGCTTGACCTGATGGGCTCGGTTTACATTACCGGTATAGTTGTCAAATGCATCGGTCTCCAGAGCATCCATCTGATAGTCACGTCCCTCAACGGTGAGTTTGGTGGGGATGATCTGGAACTGTGCGTTGGCGGGTAATGCGGTACTCAGAACGTTGAAGTCATTATCGGCCCACTCTGCGCAATAGACCAGCGGTCCGCGCTCTACGGCAATCTTGCCGCGGTCTTCGGCAACCTGACGGTGGGCTGTAACGATGCGGGGCTCCATGTCAAAGTGTATGCTTACCACATCTCCCTTCTTCCATTTACGGTCTATGCCAAAATATCCATCCTTAAGTGTGGACTCAACGGTCTCTCCGTTCACTTGAACGGTGTAGCCTAAGGTCTTGCCGTCAGAATAACGGTAAAGGTCTGTAGGGACAACTTCATTGCGTACCCATCCGGGGATACGGATGTTAAGACAGAACTGACCGGGGGTCTTATCGACGGTTATCTTTATATCACCATTCCATGGGTACTCTGTGGATTGAGTGATCTGGACGTTCTTGCCATTTACCTTTGTGGCAAGTGTGTTTGACATAAAGAGGTTTACAAACAGCTTGTTGTCTTTTACGGCATATACGTAGCCGGGAACGGACGGGATGAAACGGCAGATGTTGCTGGGGCAGCAGGCACAGCCGAACCAGGCCTGGCGCTGATGCTGTCCGTGACTCTCAAGCGGGTTGGGGTAGAAGAAACCGCCACCGTCCAGGCTCACGCCGCTTATCACTCCGTTGTACAGGGCTCGCTCCAGAACGTCCATGTACTTGGCGTCTCCATGCAGCAGGAACAGACGGTAGTTGGTATATACGTTGGCTATGGCTGCACAGGTCTCGCAGTAGCCGTTCATGTTGGGCAGGTCATAGTTCTGGGTGAATCCTTCAATGCCTCCTGTCGAGCCGATGCCTCCTGTCAGGTACATCTTTTTGCCAACCATGTTCTCCCATATGCGGTCTATGGCATCAATATATGACTGGTCACCGGTCAGGGCGGCTACATCGGCCATACCTGAATACATGTAACCGGCACGGACGGCGTGACCTACGGCCTCATCCTGTTCAATGACGGGCTTGTGTGACTGGTCGTATGTGTCCTTGCGGGCTGTCTTGCCTTTATTGTCAAGGAACAGTTTGGCCTCGTCAAGGTACTTTTTGTCACCGGTTACAAGATAGAGTTTGGCAAGAGCCATCTCGGCAATCTGATGTCCGGGAACAATGACTTTCTGGTCTTGGCCGTAACCTATCTCGCGGCATACGCAATCTGCATATTTGATTGCAATGTCCAGGAACTTACGGCTTCCGGTGGCCTGATAGTGGGCTATGGCACCCTCAACCATGTGCCCCAGATTGTAGAGCTCGTGACTGCCACCCTCCTCATTGCTCCAACGGGTGCGCCCCGACCAGTCATGCGGATGGGCCGGGTTCATGGTGCGGGCGGTATAGAGGTAGCCATCGGGTTCCTGAGCGGCTGCAACTATATCAAGGACACTGTCTATGTATGCCTCAAGCTTTTTGTCAGGATATGTCTGCAGCAGGTAGCTGGCTCCCTCTATAGTCTTGTAGACATCTGTGTCATCAAACGGGAACTGCGTGGGACGGTAGTTGCTGCTGTTGTCGCCGCGTGCGGTCTCGGCCATCTTGGCGGCGGCGTGCTCAAAGTTGGTGTATCGGTCAGTCTCCTCACACTTGCTGAATGCCAGCGGTATGGTTACCTCGCGGCTTTGGCGGATTCGGTCTCCCCAGAAGGTGTTGGGTGCAACCTTTACCTGTGTGAACGGCACATTACCTATGGGATAACTGGGCATGTCCGTTTTCTTGGCGGCGGCAAGACACAGCACTAATGCTATGGCGGCCAGTGGAATCATTTTTTTGGTGATAGTTCTCATACTCATCATTTCATTTTTGCAAACTTAATCAAAAAAGCAGTATCTTCGCGGCCGAATGGGTTGAAACCTGTTTGCCTCTGTAGTTCAATGGATAGAACGGAAGTTTCCTAAACTTTAAATTTGGGTTCGATTCCCAGCGGAGGTACACAAAAAAGGCGGTCTCGAGGACCGCCTTTTTTGTTTCACCTTTACTGTTTTGGAGCGAGGCCGAGTTGCCAGACATCTGCATCGTCGGGTACTTCTACTCCGTCGATGTTGGTGGGAGTATTGAACAGAATTGATGACAGTTTATCGGACAGTGAGAAACTGTATGCTTCAAACTTGATTCTGGAATTTGATGAAACAAGTTCTACTTCTGAACATGGGATTCCGTTTCTTTCGGTTTCGTCACCGACCTTAAGGAAATAGGTACCGTCGGCAATATGTCCGGTCTTGTCGCCTGAGATCACGATGTCACCGTTTCCTTTTACAACAACCGTAACGCTGTCAAAAGACTCTTTTGGCATCCATCCCAGATCCATACCTTGTAACGTCATCTTTTCCTGTTTTATCACTGAAGCGTTGTACTCACCCTTTTCCAATGATTTGACAGGCTTAAAGATATCCGTCAAAGACATTTTGGGGCCTTCGGCGTTAAGATTGAGAGTCATGGGTTCGTGCATAACAGAGCCTTTGAGTACATTCTTTCCGTCTCCTGAATTCCACTCATCTTCTGTTATGACAGGGAATACAATCTGGAACGGTGTCCTGATCCAGTCACCATGACGGTCAAAGTCCTCATCGGCCGGAATACCTTCGATTCCCTTTGCCTTGATTACCTTACCGTTACCAAGGGTCAGTGTAAAGTCATTGCCTACATGACCGGGAACCGAATGTGCAGCGTGGGTGTGCATCAGGCAGTTGACCACGGTCTTGTCCTTGAAGAAGTCGACACGGTCTGCACGGAAATAATCCTTGACATCGTCATTGACATGGGTGGTCTTGAGGTTCTCGCTTACAAGAAGGTCAATGGAACGGACATCGTTCATGAAGGAATCATCCTCGGTTACCTGGATCATCTTCTTGGTGTTGGTGGGACTGCAGTCATAGAAGTCTATTGTCTTCACGTCCTTGGGGATGGGCGGGAAATGAAGAGTCTGTACAAAGATACCCATTGTGGGGCTCCAGAAATAATTGTCCTCGAATCCTTCCATGCCTTCAGTTTTGGTAGCCTTGTAGCGGACTCCGTTCACCTCTATCTCGGCATCCTTATAACCTATCACCCACTGGTACTGTGGGCGTGTATATCCGGCAACAAGAATCAGTTCATCGGGAGTATTGATGACTTCCCTTATGCTGTGACCTGCATTCAGCGGATCATAGAATATCTTGGGATTCTCTATGACCAGGCCTTTTTCCTCATAGTCCGATACCAGTCTGTCAAGACGTTTCTGAGCAGCCTGGAAGGCATTAATGTTTCCGAACTCTTTCTCAAAACTGTAGTTCTTGGGTATGATGGTCACCATGTTATACATGAAATCAATGGTATCCGTAACCAGTGAGACCTGATCTATTCCGCGCTTGAAAGCGGCTTTTGATATTTTGTCCACTTGCGATGTGGTCATATCCTTGGGGAATATGGCAATGCCGTGTCCGTCAAATACATCAACCCAGTCCAGCATAAGGTTCAAATCTCCTGTCACGGAGGGGTTGCTGTTGTCATTGATCTTTTCTGCCAGAGAGTCAGGTAATAAATCTGACAGTAAGGAAGTTAACAATCTGGCTACTGTCTGAGCGCTTGTGTCGTCCCCTTTCTCGCAGTTCATCTCGAATTTGAACTGACCTCCACCCAGGTCATAGATGGCAGGGCAACGGAACTCCGGCATGGTCATGCGGGTGAGCATCTCGTCGTTGTTGGCCACGTTGATGTGTATGCCTTTGTCGGCCAGCTTGCGGGCAAGCGGATAAACCTTGCTCAGGTCCTGAACCGGTTCCATATAACGCAGGGTCATACGGGTTGTCTTTACGCCCTTGTACTTGGCCAGGTAGCCCGGTACGTCATCGGCCTTCATATTGGCCGTCACTCCGTCAAAAGTCTGGACCTTTGCAGATCCGTCAGGGTAGATCCAGGTCTTGCCGTCTTCAAAGGCAGGCCAATGGAAATTCTTGTCCTGTGCAATACTCATGGCTGTGTTAAGAACAGCAAACATCATTGCAAACAATGGGATGAACAGAGCTCTGAGTCTGTTCCATCTGTTAGATTCTTTTCTTTGCATCATATCTATACGTTTTTTAAGGTTGGTCTGTCTAAGCCAGCTTGTCATGGCATATCCGCGGCTCTCGGCCACAGCCTGGACCAGCATCAGCTTGTACTGGCGGGCATCGGCCCCTGATTCCAGCACAGCGCGGTCGGCCTGGTATTCATGGATCATTTCAAGTTCTTTCTGGATGAGGAACATTACAGGATTGAACCATTGGAAAAGCTGCATCATATCCATGATGAGCAGGTCCAGAGAATGGCCCTTGTGTGCATGTGACATCTCGTGTTCCCATACGGCGGCGTTCTCTTTCTTGAGCCACTCCTGCGGCATCATGATATATCCCATCCAGTTCATGGGTTGTGATATGGCGTCATTCTCTATGACGTCACATTCATCCTGACGGTCAGCGTACCGTCCGCTCTTGATTACCTTGCGTACGGCAATCAGTGACCTGATCTTGTCATAGGAGACCCAAATGAATCCGATACACCAGACGGCAAACAGGATTATGGAAACCAGCTTGACAATACTGAAACTTGCTGGTTCCGTAACGTCCGGCGTCGGATTCATTTCAGTCTGCGCCTCAGATGTCAGCGTGACATCCTCGGTAATATGAAAGGCATTCCTCACGTCATCCACAAGCGAGATACTACCCACTTGGCAAACAGGCAGGATGAAAGCAAGTGCCACTATCAGCAGCAGCATGGCACGGTTGAATCCGTGGAAAGTCTGCTTGCTTAAGGTGAGTCTGTAAATTAGGTATAGTACAGCTGCTATCACTGCAACCTTGAGTTGATATATGAGAAATACAATCATTGGAAAGTCTTGTTTTAATTTTCGGAATCAATCATGTTTATCAGTTCACGCAGTTCATCGACCGTAATCTTGTCATCCTTGACAAGTGCCGATACATGTTTGATGTACGAATTGTCCATCAGGCGGGTCTGGGGATCGGCATTGTAGGTGTCGTTGTAATCCTGCCACTCTATTGTATAGAAGTAGCGGTACCCGGTGCCCTCCTTGCGGTGTCCCAGGAATCCGTAGCTTTCCAGCATACGCACTTGGGTGGACACTGTGTTGATGTGAGGTTTGGGATCTGGCATGAGTTCCCGGATCTCACTCGTGGTCATTGCTCCGTTTTTCCAGAACAACTCCATGATTTCCAGTTCTTTCTTACTTAACTTTTTCATATCTTTATTGCAATAAAACTATAGTTCACTCATAGTTGACGATGCAAACATACAACAAATTTTTTATAGTCCAACTATAATTCAACTATTTTTTCAAAATTTTTTTCGTTTTGCCAAAGTGTCCCACACAGATATGTGCTGTGAGCCTCCTGGAGCCGATATTTGTGGGACACTGCCCCAGAATAAGCAAGTGTCCCACACTCACTCCGTTGAGAATACGTTCTCTCGCGGGTGGGTGTGGGACACTTTGGCGGTAGTGCAATTGGGGTCTGTCCCCAATCGTACTATTTTACTTCCCAGATGTCGTTGGTTTCCAGAAGCTCGGCAAAGTTGTGGTATTTCTTTGCTGCCTTTACTTCTTCTATCTGTGCGGTTACTGCGTCGTCATAGGTGGGAGCCTCAACGTCGCGGATAACGCCCAGTGCTACGGGGAATCCGTCGCCGTCACCCATCAGGGCCAGCTTAAGCTGCAGGGTGTTGTCCTGGCAGTGAGCATCGTGAACAAGGATATCCTTGAGAGTGATGCCGTTCTCGCCAATCTTTACGACCTTAAGGCCGAATCCCTCCTGAACGAGTCCGAACTCATTGTTCTCACCGAATACCAGGGGCTGGCCGTGCTTTACGTATATGGCGTTCTTGGCACGTCCCTCCTTATTATATACTGCATCGTGTGTTCCGTTATTGAAGATGACGCAGTTCTGAAGGATCTCACAGACCGATGCACCCTTGTGGTTGTATGCAGCCTTGAGGATATCCACGGTACCGGGAGCGTCGGTGGCAACGGCGCGGGCAAAGAAATGACCGCGTGCGCCAAAGCAGAGCTCTGCCGGACGGAACGGATCCTCAACAGTGCCGTAAGGACTGGATTTGCTCACGAAACCACGGGGTGAGGTGGGTGAGTACTGACCCTTGGTAAGACCGTATATGCGGTTGTTGAGCAGTATCATGTTCAGGTTGATGTTACGGCGGTTGGCGTGAATGAAGTGGTTTCCGCCTATAGCCAGGCCGTCACCGTCACCTGACACCTGCCATACGGTCAGGTCGGGGTTGGCTACCTTGCAACCGGTAGCGATTGCGGCAGCACGGCCGTGTATGGTGTTCATTCCGTATGTAGCCATGTAGTGGGGCAGACGGCTTGAGCAACCTATACCGGAAATGACTGCCGTATTGTATGGAGCTACTCCGATTTCGGCCATAGCCTTGTGCAGTGAAGCCAGAAAGAAGTGATCACCGCATCCGGGGCACCAACGGGGCTGCCCTTTCTTGAAATCTTGTGCTGTATATTCCATATTGCTGTGTGTTTACTTGTTAAGGATTTCGTTGAAGGCGCTGACAAGCTCGTTCACAACGAACGGCTGGCCTTTGACTTGGTTGAACTGATAGGGAACAAATCCGTCAACCTTCATACGCAGGAATGCTGCAAGCTGGCCCATGTTCTGCTCGGCAACAACCACCTTCTTATATTTGGTAAGAACCTGAGCGGCGTTCTTGGGCAGCGGGTTGATGAACTTGAAGTGAGCGTGAGCAACCTTCTTGCCCTGTGCGCGGAGTTCCTCCATTGCGGCACGAAGATGTCCGTATGTTCCGCCGAATCCAACAATCAGCAGGTCTGCATCATCTGTATCGCCTATTACCTCCAGATCAGGAACCTGAATGTTGTCAATCTTCTGCTTTCTGAGACGTGTCATCAGGTCATGGTTCTCAGGGTTGGTGCTTATAGCGCCGGTCTGGCTGTCTTTCTCCAAACCACCCAGGATATGTGTGAATCCCTCACGACCGGGAACTGCCCAGTAGCGGGTTCCGTTCTCGGCACGCATGTAAGGAGTCCATTTACCCTTGAGTTCCTCGGGTACGTAAGGAGGGTTGATGGCGGGGTAATCGGCCAGGTTGGGAAGTTTGAATGCGGCCGATCCGTTGGCAACGAATGCATCGGTAAGCAATACGACCGGAGTCATGTGCTCCAGAGCCATCTTGCTGGCCTGATATGCGGCATCAAAGCAGTCAACGGGTGAAGTTGCGGCAATAACCGGCATGGGGCTCTCACCGTTACGGCCAAAAAGTACCTGAAGCAGGTCTGTCTGCTCGGACTTGGTGGGAAGACCTGTAGCGGGACCGCCGCGCTGAACATCCAGAACCACCAGCGGAAGCTCCATTATGACAGCCAGGTTCATGGCCTCGGACTTAAGGCAGATGCCGGGGCCCGATGTTGATGTCACAGCAAGCGCACCTGCAAACGATGCTCCTACGGCCGATGAACAGCCTGCAATCTCATCCTCGCACTGTACGGTGGTGACACCAAGTGACTTGTGCTTGGAGAGCTCATGCAGAACATCGGTGGCTGGGGTGATAGGATATGAACCCAGGTAGAGTTTAAGACCGGCTTTCTCGGCAGCAGCTATGAATCCGTATGCTGTAGCCTTGTTACCGGTAATATCCATGTAACGTCCTGGCTCTTTCTGTTTTGACTCGATGCGGTATACGTTCATGGCACTGCTGTGAGTGTTATGACCGTAGTCATAACCGGCCTGGATAACCTTGATGTTAGCCTCGGCCAGCTCAGGTTTCTTGGCAAACTTGTCACGCAGATAGTTGAATGCAATCTCTATGTCGCGGCTGAAAAGCCAGCATACCAGACCCAGAGCGAACATGTTACGGCACTTGAGAACTGCCTTGGCGTCCATCCCGGTATCGGCAAGGGCATCCTTGACCATCTGGGTAAGGGGGCATGCGATAACGCGGTCGGGGTCAACTCCCAGTTCTGCCAGAGGATCCTCTGTCTGGAAAGCGGCCTTTTCAAGGTCTGATTTCTTGAATGCGTCAGTATCAATTATGATTGTGGCGTTGGGCTTGGCATACTTGAGCTGTGTCTTGAGAGCCGCAGCGTTCATGGCCACCAGTACATCGCACTGGTCACCGGGAGTGTAAACCTTACCTGCGCCGATATGTACCTGGAAACCTGAAACTCCGGTCAGTGAACCTTGCGGGGCGCGGATATCGGCCGGATAATCCGGAAAAGTACTGATACTGTTACCGACCGTAGCCGATACAGTGGAGAAGATGTTGCCGGCCAGCTGCATTCCGTCACCGGAATCACCTGAGAAACGTACAACGACCTGATCCAATTCTTTTACTGTCATAACTTTTTGTATAGCTTTTATTGATTCTGCATACTAAAACGGCGCAAAAATACAAGAATATTCCGTTTATTATTCAGTTTTAAACCTATTTAGCAGACAATTTGCATATTATTTATATATATGCCGCATATATGCAACAAAATATACATAAATTATGCATACATACGGAATAAGATAAACTTAAGCCCTTCTTTATGACACAAAAGAGTATGGGGGATTTATTATCTTTGCGCCATTGTTTGATATATAGTCTTTTCCAATGTTCATTGCAGGATTCATGCAAACCCTGGTCAGAAGGGTTCGTTTTTTTGTCGTGTCGTGCCTGTCTGTCGTGGCAGCGGGCCTGGAATGCGGATGTAGCGGTCCAGCCGTCATTGACAGTGCCGAGCTGATAATGAATGAAGACCCGGCGGCTGCATGCGAGTTATTGCAGGAGATTGATCCTGGTCAGTTGCGGCACAGAAAAGATGTTGCGCGGTACGCGCTGGTCTATACAGAGGCGTGTTACAAGAACTATTTGCCATTCTCATCAGATTCGCTCATATTGGAGGCGGTTCGTTACTATTCCCGGCACAAAGACAAGGAACTGCAGTTCAGGGCATATTACAGTCTGGGCTGCGTTTATGCCTCAATGTCGTGCCTGGCCGATGCCGCCGTGGCGCTTTCTCAGGCCGAAAAGCTGGCGGACCAGATAGATGATGATTTCCGTAAGGGGCTGATGTACATGCAGATGGGAGCTGTTTTCTTTGATTCGTTTGATTTTGGTACGGCCGAGCCTTATTTCTGGAAGGCGGTAGACTGTTATGATAAGTGTGAAAATGATTATTACCGGCTTTGTGCGCTAGGAGAGATAGGCGGCTGCAGAATGCAGATGAAAGACTATGACGGGGCGATAGATATTTATGACCAGGTGATTGATTGGGCTGCTAATGCCAATGACGCTGATTTACAGTCTGTATACGAAATAAACAAACTGACTTGTCTTGTGCTGGGTTCTGATATGGAGGGAGCTGCTGCGGTTATGGATGACTATGTGTCGCGTTTCGGCATTCCGGAGGATGATTCACGCTCGCTTTGCATGATGGCCGGATACTACATATTGGCAAAAGACACTGTCAGGGCACGTTATATGCTGGATATGGCATGGCATTGCGATTCGTATGTAGACTCGGTCAATCTGTATTATGAGGAATCGCTCTTAGAGCAACAGTTGTGCAATTATGAATCCGCATTGGAACAGTTCAGAAAGAGCATAGCTATACAGAACAGAGAGCTTAACCGCCAGTTATATCTGCCTATTGCAGGTGCCCAGAGAGATTATTACCGTATGGTATCGGAACTGGAGTCCGTTAAAGCGCGTAACAGGATTATTGTCCTTGTGTCTGCAATCATACTTTTGCTGATATCTGCCCATTCCTTGTTATTATACAGGAAACGTCAGACCGAGATAAAGATCCGTGATTATCTGTTTGCCATAGATGAGTTGACGGCAAAGGAGGCATTGAGCCAGGAGACGATTGACAGTCTCAACGAGCGGGTTTTTGAACTTTCCGCGTGGAAGTCTATCCATAAAGCCAGGATTGATAACCTGAACTCAAAGGTCAGGGACATACTCCGGCAACAGTTCACGCCTTCAGATTATCTGTATACCCGTTATTATGAGCAGCTTGATGACAAGAAAAAGGCCGAACGCCTATATCGTGAGGTAAAGGCACAGATAGACGGGTTTGCAAGTAAAAAGAATATAGGCAGACTGGATGCGATGCTTAATGAAACATATGACGGCCTTATGGACAGACTCTCATCCTCAGCTTTGCAGTTGCAGAGCAAGGATCTGCTTCTTTTAAGATTTGTCCTGGCAGGCTTCTCGGCAAAATCCATAGCGGCGCTGCTCAATGACTCCCATCAGAATGTCAGTCAGCGCAAGAAGCGTCTGATTGAAAGGATAAACAAAAACTCCCCTGAACTTGCAGGGGAGCTGAATGATGCAATAGGTTGCCGATAGGGCGGGCAGAAGATCCTATTTCTTGCTTTGCAGGTAAGCTTTGAAGAATCTGCCCTGTGTGGTAGGGGTAAAATCCCAGTCGCTTATGAGCATGGGTGCCCAGCTGGTATCAAAGCACCACACGGTAAATGAAATACCTTTCTTCTCAAAATATCTGGTGATATGCTCGCCGTAGACATCGGTCGACATTACAGGAACATGTGCGCCCGGTTCGTTTTCAAGACAGAAACCTATTTCAGTGCATATTACGGGGTAGGTATCGGCAACGTAACCAAAGTCCTGCTCCCATTGTTCCTCCCACGGCTCTGAACGTTTCATGGGATATGGATGCGACACGTATGCCACATTCTTGCGCTCTATAGGCTCCTTGGCCACCGGAGTGAGGTCATACGCCCAGTTGAACCCCGCGCAGAGGCAGACTGCATGTGAATTGTATGTGCGTATGGTGTCTATTATCTGTTCCTGAAGTTGTTTCCATTCGGTCCATGTGCAGGGGCCGGTACCATTAACGGTGGGCTCGTTGAACAGTTCATACAGAGCTACCGTGGGTTCGTCTTTGTAACGTTGGGCTACGGTGCGCCAGAATTTGAAAGTTTCGGCCTTGGTGGTGTTATACATACCTGATGTGTAGCGCTCTTCTTTGAGGTTACCTATTGAGTGCCAATCCATTATCACATACATGCCACGCTGCTTGGCCCACTCTATCCCTTGGTCCATAGCCTGAAAAGTGCGTTCCCATCCCATGGAGTTCAGGTTCTGTGGATGCACGGCAAAACGAACTACGTTCGCACCCCAGTCGGCCGCGGCATCAAAATATCTCTCGTTCCACTGTCGCTCGCGTACCAGCTTTACGGGATCCGAAAAACATAGTCCGCGGAAAACAATCTCTTTTCCGTCGGGGCCGATAAACTTGTTGCCCTCAACTTTGACCCAATTGTTTTGGGCCGAGCAGGACTGTAAGGCTGCCATAACCAGCGCAGCCAATACACTAAAAACGGTTACTTTTCTCATAATCAATTCAGTTAGTAATTATTCAAACGTTCTTTTCCGCGAAAAAAAAAGTGAAGATATAATGTCAAGGACAGACCAGACGGTCATAGGTGGTGCCGAAAACAGAGATATGACCCTGATGACGGAAACCGTTCCTGACATACAGATTATAAGCGGTATCGTTGTCCGGATGTACGGCTATCGTAGCCAACGGGATTCCGGCCTCATCCCTTAAGCGGAACATCTCCCTGATAAGTGCCGATGCAATTCCCTTGTGACAGAATTGAGGCAGGACAGCCAGCGAGTCCAGATAGAACTCGCCTGCATTGGCCTCATCGTCCATCAGATGGTAGTCTTCACCAACGTATTTGATAATGAGAGGGAAGGTCACGTCGCGCATCTGGCGGTATAGGGCTCCGTCATAGGCAACCATAAGTCCGGCGGGGATGCCGTCATATAGCGCGATGGTGGCGTTGCGCCAACTGTAGAGAGTGTCGTCACGGCAACATATCCCGGCCAGATAATTGAGATACTGTTCATCGGGCTCGTCAATATGCAATGCTCTGAGCACATTCTCCGCAATGAACCTGGCATCAAGGGCCGATGCCTTGCGCAGCGTTATCCTGTTGTCCGTTGAATTCACGGTTCAGAAACCGAAACCGCCCATTCCTCCCATTCCTCCCGAACCGAAGCTGACGGTTGCCGAATGCTGGGCCTGTACGGGAGTACCATCCTCATTTTCTGCCGGAATCCAGTCAGGCATGACCATCACTGTGCGCAGAGCCTCTTTATCCATGATGTAGATCTCCACGTCATTTACTATTGCATGATTGGTTATGACAGGATTTATGACGGCGCCGTCAACATCGACAGTAAATGATACTGTGGCGCGGCCGTTGATTTTCTGGCTTTTCAGATTCTCGGGATAATTGGTGTTGGAGCGTATGAACTGCTGCATGTTTCCACCGGGGAATGTTGCCTGGGGCGGGCGTGGTCCCTGAGGTCCCTGCGGTGCTCCTCCGCCCATACCGGGGAATCCGCCTCCGAATCCACCTCCACCCATACCGGGAAATCCTCCCATTCCGCCTCCGTTGTTTTTGGACTCTTCAATCTCCTGGGCGGTGGGCATGGGGTCCAAACGCATGGGAACACCCATGCTCAGGACAGCCTGAAGTGAATCTATATAAGGTGTAAAGTTAGGAAATTCAAGGTCTGATTTGAGTAGTATCCTATACCACTTCTTGGCATCCCTGAGGGCAATGGTGTCATTGCTCATACGCCATTTGGAAAGACATATGGTTCCAAGCCATGCCTGTGCGGTCAGAACCTGCTCGTCCTTGTTGTTTACTTCAGATACTTTAGGGTATGTCTCAAGCATTTTAACTGCGCCGTCAACATATGATAGCTCATTTTTGTATTTGCCATATTCATTGTAGAAACGGGCAAGCATGATCATGGCGCGGTTGTCACCTCCCTTGACGGCTTTCTTAAGCCATTTTACGCCTTGTGAGAAAAAACCGTCATTGGACTGCTGGCGAACCCAGAAGATAAAGAAATAGTTACCCAGGTTGTACTGTGCCTCTACATAGTTCTGTTTGGCCGCAGCATCCAGAAGATTAAGACCGATTTCCATGTTGGGCTTTACATATTTGCCTGACAGACATTCCATTGCCAGCAGGTTCATGGATTCCAGGTCTCCTTTGATTACGCCTTTCTTGTAGTTTTCAATCACCTGCTTCATTCCGGGGTTGGTGATTTCAATCTTGTCCATTTCTGCCTTGATGGAGTCCGTGTTGGCATTCTGCGCTGATATCGGCATAAATATGATTGCCGACATGACTATTGAAATAAGCCTTTTTCTCATTTTGCATTAACATTAGGTTGATACAAATATCGTTATTTCATTGAAATGTAAAAAAAAATTAATAAAAAAAATGACCGGAACCTGAAATAACAGATTCCGGTCATGAATATGTCGGCTTTAGATGTTATGCCTTGGCTGTGGCAAGTTCCTCCTTTTCCTTCTTGGTCTTCTTCATTACCAGATAGGCAGTAGGAGCAGCTACGAACAGTGATGAACATGTGCCGAATACAACACCCAGTATCATTGCGAA
>Ga0310786_10007194_pt1 | contig 14576 bp, 9 predicted proteins | sample AusTroGonzalo_MG_FD_203881 | JGI IMG/M metagenome (GOLD analysis project Ga0310786, IMG submission 203881) | Bovine rumen microbial communities from tropical cattle in Woodstock, Queensland, Australia - Gonzalo_03 (v2) (version 2) | ecosystem: Host-associated > Mammals > Digestive system >... | reverse complement strand
TTTAGGGCTCAGCTAAGGGGAGTCATTGACAAGAAATTCGTCATTTTCAGATTGGTCAAAATTTTCGGTTAATCCCACGTGGTTATGCAGGTGACCCAAATCAGTCCATTTTTTTTGAATTTTGTTTGGTGTTTTACGCATTTTTTCGTAGTTTTGCAGGCAAAATAAGAATAAATGACAATAACAAGACCCGATTGATTTGACAAGATATGAAAAAAATTGCTTGTTTAGTAGTGTTGGCGATGGTGTTGCTGGCAACGGTAAACACCCGTGCAGAGGCTGAGGAGAATCTGCCTGAGAAGTTGCAAGAGTTGACCAACGAGGCTTATCGCGCCTATAGTGCGCGCGAGACGTCGGAAACCATCCACAGGGCCGTGGAGGAATTCGTTGGCAGTGCCGAGCCCAGCGACGACCTGACGAAGATGTGTATCAAGATGAAATAAAGAGTAAACAGCAGCATGAAAAGACCTGTATTGATAGCCGGACCGTGCGTGATAGAGTCAGCAGAACTGCTTGACACCGTGGCTGCTAAGTTGGTGGAAATCAACCGGCAATTAGGCACGGACATCATCTTCAAAGCCTCGTTCGACAAGGCCAACAGAACGTCGATTACGTCGTTTCGCGGCCCTGGCATCGACCGCGGATTGCAGATGTTAGCCGACGTGAAGACGAAATACGGTCTGCGCCTGTTGACGGACATCCACGAAGCCTGGCAAGCCAAGCCTGTCGGTGAGGTGGTGGACGTCATCCAGATACCCGCCTTCCTGTGCCGGCAAACCGATCTGCTGATAGCTGCCGCTCGCACGGGCAAAATCGTAAATATCAAGAAAGCCCAGTTCCTGAGCGGTCGCGACATGCGATATCCCTTGGAGAAAGCCCGCGACGCAGGAGCCAACGACGTGTGGCTGACGGAGCGCGGCAACATGATGGGCTATAACACGTTGGTGGTGGACTTCCGCAACATTCCCGATATGCTGGAATTGGCAGAGACGGTGATTATGGACTGTACACACAGCGTGCAACGCCCAGGCGGTAGCGACGGCAAGACTGGCGGCGACAGGCGGTTTGTGCCACAGATGGCACTGGCAGCAAAGGCTTTCGGTGCGACAGGCTTTTTCTTCGAGGTACACCCCACCCCAGACCAAGGCTTGAGCGACGCCGCGAACATGCTGGAGCTGAGTGCGCTTAGCGATTTGGTCGCCAAGCTGATTGGGAATTAACGGTTATTGGTTAACGGTTATTGGTTATTGGTTAATGGTTATTGGTTAGAAAATGACGATACGAGACTACGCAATACAATGTATCAAGGACGAGGCACAGGCAGTGCTTGACCTGATACCGAAAATGGACGAAGAGTTTGACCACGCCGTGGAGCTGATGATGCAGTGTCAGGGCAAGGTCATCGTGACAGGCGTAGGCAAGAGCGGACATATCGGGGCGAAGATAGCCGCTACACTGGCGTCGACAGGCACTCCATCGTTCTTTGTGAATCCGTTGGACGTTTACCACGGCGACCTCGGCGTGATGTCGGCAGGCGACGTGGTGATAGCCATCTCGAACTCCGGGCAGACGGACGAACTGTTGCGATTCATTCCGATGGTACTACACATGGAGATACCCATCATTGCCATGACCGGCAATCCGGAATCGCTGTTGGCGAAATATTCGACGTGCCACCTGAACGTCAGCGTAGAGAAGGAAGCCTGTCCACTGAACCTCGCTCCGACCAGTTCAACGACAGCGACTTTGGTGATGGGCGACGCACTGGCCGTAGCACTGATGGAAGTAAGGAACTTCCAGCCGCAGGACTTCGCACAGTTCCACCCTGGCGGTGAGTTGGGCAAGCGCCTGCTGACAACGGCTCAGGACGTGATGATAACGGAAAACCTGCCCCTGCTGACGGAAGAGATGCACTTGGGCGAAGCCATCATATTGGTGAGCAAAGGCAAGTTAGGACTGGGCGTGGCAGTAGAAAGAGGTGAGAAGGTCGTCGGCCTCATCACCGACGGTGACATTCGCCGTGCTATGGAGAAATGGCAGGCAAAGTTCTTCGACCGAACAGTAGGAGACATCATGACGCGGACGCCGAAAATGGTGAGTCCGCAGACGAAGATTGCCGAGATACAGAAAACGATGAACCGGCACAAGATACACAACGTGTTGGTGGTGGACGAGGAGCAACGGCTGCTCGGAATCGTTGACCGATACGCGTGTGTGCTGAATTAGAAGTTAGAAGAAGTTATCGGCCTTTGGCCTTAGAAGTTAAAAGAAGATAGAAGAATTAAAGATATGAACAGACTGAAAAGAATCTTGTTAGTCATCTTGTTGGCACTGCCGTTGGCAGCTGCCGGCGTCTACATGTTTAAAACACTGGACGCCCGTAACGGACTTATCAGTAGCCAGATTAACTGCGTGCTGAAAGACCAGCGAGGATACATGTGGTTCGGAACGCCGGCAGGACTATACAGATGGGATGGCTACACCTTCAAGAACTTCCAGAGTAATTCGCAGGACGGCTCATCGCTGCCCGACAGTTACATCATCAGTATTCAGGAGATGCTGGACGGCAACCTGTGGATAGAGACATCGGCAGGTTTCTGCATCTACCACCCGCAGTCGGAAAGTTTCGAGCGCGACATGAAGCAGGTGTATGCCAGCATGGGTATTGAGGGTAAGCCGAACGTCGTGTTCATTGACCAACACAAGAACTTCTGGGCATCGATACCAAACAAGGGTATCGTAGCTTACAACATGCAACAGCAGACGAGCTATGAGTTCGGCTATACCAACGACGCGCGCGGAATACCGCAGGGAAATATTTGTTCGCTGAGCGAGTGCCGCGACGGTGCCATTGCCGTGTATGAAGACGGACGTATGGTTTGTTGTGACATTATGCGCCAACAGACTACTGTTTGGCAGACGGATTACATCGCCGCCAACCACTTGCGCAAGACGAAGAGCCTGAAAGCCTTTGCTGATAAGTTGGACAATATCTGGTTGTACGGACAAGGCACGCTGATGATCTATAACAAGAGCGCGAACACGTGGAATACCTCCTTCGGCGACCGATTGGGACTGACCAGCGTAGCCGTAGACCACATTGTGAACAGCATGGCAGGCGACAGCGATGGTAATATCTGGGTTGGCACCGACCGCGCAGGTCTGATACGCGTGGACATGAACACCTTGGCAATGGAGAACGTCCAGCCTCGGAGCGTGAACGACAAAAGCAACAGCGACGAGGTGATTGGCGTGCAAAGCGTTTATGTTGACGATACCGACTTGTTGTGGGTAGGTACCGAGAAATCGGGTGTGGCTTACTACGGCAACAGCATCTATAAGTTCGCAACGAATCTCCTTGGCGACATTACCGCAATGGCACAGGTCGGCGACAGCACTGTGTGGTACGGAACGGGCAATCGCGGAGTCCTCGGCTATAACGGCGTGCTTGCCAGTACGAAGGTATCGTGTATGGCCACAACGCCGGACGGAAGTATTTGGGTAGGTTCGAAGCAGAACGGTGTGACTCGTATCCAGAACGGCGTAGGCAAGATTTACTCTGCGGCCCGCGACAGCGCGAAGACGCTAATCGATGACCATGTCAATGCGCTATGTGCCGATAAGTCGGGTAACCTGTGGATTGCCACCAACGGCGGTTTGCAGGTGTACAATCCGAAGATGGACACCTTCTCGGCCTACACGCGTGAGAACGGCATGCTGAACACGAATAACGTCACGGCATTGTTCTACGGCCAGAACAACCGTATGCTTATCGGCACATCGGAAGGAATGATTATTCTCGACCTCTCGACACGCGAGAAACAAGTGCTGACGGGTAATTCGACGAACATCCAGACGTTCACCAACAATTATATCACGCAGATTTTCGAGGACTCGCGCGGACTGATTTGGGTAGGAACACGTGAAGGTCTGAACATCCTGAATACTGTGAAGGACGAGCTGAGCTACCTGACGGAAAAGGACGGACTGTGTAACAACTCTATCTGCGGTATTGCCGAGGACGGACGTCACAATATTTGGGTAACGACGAGCAACGGACTGAGCCGTGTGGTCACGCAACGTAACCACGAGGACGGAACATTCGCTTACGGACTGTACAACTACAGCGTCTACGACGGTCTGCAGAGCAACGAGTTCAACATGGGTTCCATTCTGGCAAAGACTGACGGACACGTATTGTTTGGAGGTCTGTATGGCGTCAACTGGGTACGCAAGACGTCGAAGGACGATCAGAATTCGTTGCCTCGTGTCATGCTGACACAATTGTTTATTGGCGAAGAGGAAATACTGACCGGCCATGCGTATAACGGCCGCATCATCCTGACGTCGGCACTGAACGAAATCAGCAAGATAGAACTCGCCAACAGCCAGAACACGCTGACTGTCAAGTTTGCCGCCGGTAACTACAATAAGGGCGAGCGTCTGCAGTTCATGTACTGGATGGAAGGACTGGATCACGACTGGCGCAATGGTGATGCGCTGTTGCACGGTGTCAGGTTCAACAATCTGAGCAGCGGAACATATACCCTGCACGTGAAAGCCGTCAGTACAGACGGTGCTGTGAGTAACCAGGAACGTACGTTGGAAATCACCATTGATCGTCCTTGGTGGATTTCATGGTGGGCACTGACCATATACGTCATCATCGCTATTTTGGTGCTGGCCACATGGCGCTACGGTATCAAGAAGATCAGGAAGATATGGCGAAGCAAGCGTACTGTGGTTGACGAACTGAAACGCCAGCGCGAGGAAATCAAGAACACCAGTGAGGACCTTCGCCAGCCGATGGCTCGCATGACGACGATTATCGGAGCACTGGCCGAGAAGGAACAGTCGATGGAAGGCCGCGAACAGCTGAACTCACTACACTTCCAGTTGTTACAGGTCATCACACGTATCTCGGAAATGCAGTCGACATTGGAGAATCCGGAGAAGAAGGCCGAGTCGACAGCCAAGGACCGCATGGAACTGAACGATCACGGCGAGGTGGCATACATCGGTTCTTCGACGAAGGAACTGACGGCAGAAATCAAGCCAATCAAGTTCGACTCGCAAGCCAAGAAGTTCAACGTGGTATTCATCGATTCGAATCACGAGTTCCTGAACTTCGTCAAAGCACACCTGCGCGACGTGTACAATTTCCACACCTACGACAACATCAAGGACGCCCTGCCCGACATCGAGATGCTAAATGCAGACCTCGTGGTTTGTAAGCAGGATATGGACATGATGACTGGTAGCGAACTGTGCAACCAGTTTAAGATGGATTCGCGCAGAAAGAAGACGAAGTTCGTGTTGCTGACTGACGGTGTATTGTCGCAACAGGATATGGTAGACCAAAATATTACGCTCGGTGCCGACGACTATCTGGCCAAGCCGTTCAATATCCAGGAAGCTGTAATGCGATTCAACAAGCTGATGGGTCTCGGACCTATCGAGATGGCAAGCAACACCATCGAAGGTAGCGAGACGCGTCGTCTGGAAAGCCGCAACGCAAGTATGACGACGGCCACCATGACTTACGACGACGACGGTATTGTCGAACAGCGTAGCGAAGACATCGAAGAGACCGTTGCTCCGCACGAGCGTGAAGAGGCTCCGCACGAGCAGGAGCAGCCGCGTAACAAGGGTGGTGAACTGATGCGGCAGTACTATGGTGACAACACCATTGGCGATTATTCGATGAGTGATGCGATGGATCAGCAGTTGATGCGCAACATCGAGCAATTTGTGTTGCAAAACATGAGCCGCGGTCAGATCAGTCTGGAGGAAATGGCTACGGCAATGGGCATGGGTCGCGTGCCGTTCTACCACAAGGTTCGCGCCATTACGACGAAGACGCCGGCAGAAATTGTCCGCGACTTGCGTCTGAAACACGCCTGCACGCTGCTGGTGAGCACCAACATCAACATGAGCGAGCTGGCCATCAACGTCGGTTTCATGACTGCCGAAAACTTTGCCAACATATTCAAGGACAAGTTCGGCATGACACCGCTGGAGTATCGTATGAAATACAAGAAATAAACAATGATTCGTACGATAATTACCTCCGTTTTTGCTTCATTACTACTGTCAGCGAGTGCCCAGACGAGCGACTCGCTGATAGTTCAGACTTTACGCGAGAGCAACATCAAGTTTTCAAACGACAACAGCGTCACGCTGCTGATGTCTGGACAGGAAAAGTTCGACGACATGTTTTGCGCCATCCGGCAAGCCAAGAGCAGCATTCATCTGGAATACTTCAATTTCCGCAACGACTCCATAGCCTCGCTGCTGTTCGACCTGTTGCGCGAGAAACGCAAGGAAGGCGTAGAGGTGAGAGCGATGTTCGACGGCTTCGGCAACGACTCGAACAACCAGCCGCTGAAGAAGTACCACCTGAAATCGTTGCGCGAGGACTCTATTGATATCGTGGAATACTCCCCCATCCGATTTCCGTGGGTGAACCATATCTTCGGACGTGACCACCGCAAGATTGTGGTCATTGACGGCAAGATAGCCTACACAGGCGGTATGAATGTGGCTGACTACTACATCAAAGGCACAGAGCAGGTAGGTGAATGGCGCGATATGCACTGTCGCATTGAGGGTGATGCCGTCAACGAGCTGCAGGCCATCTTCTTCCGCATCTGGAACAGGACGACAGGTGAGAATGTCAGTGGCATGAAATACTATCGCGGTGGCACGCCTACTGTGTTTGAGGGATTAAAGCCTGACACTACCAGCACGAAGGGCACGAAGATGGTAGGCATCATCAATCGCGAGCCTCACGTGACGCCGAAAATCATGCGCACGTTCTATATCAACGCCATCAATCAGGCCAAGGATTCGATACACATCATCAACCCCTACTTCACGTTGATTCCTTCGGTGACCAAGGCACTGACACGAGCTATCCGCCGTGGCGTGAAGGTTGAAATCATGCTGTCGTCGAAGAGCGATATTCCCCTGACACCCGACTGCGCCCTGTATCAGGCACACAAACTGATGAAGCGCGGAGCAAAGATCTGGCTCTACAAGCCGGGCTTCCATCACTCGAAAATCATGATGGTCGACGGACTCTATTGCACCGTGGGCAGCACCAATCTGGATGCGCGCAGTCTGAAGTGTGACTTCGAGGAGAATGCCGTCATTGTGGACAAGGCGACGACGAAGGAACTGGACGACATGTTCTGGCGCGACAAGCAGAAGAGTTTCGAGCTGACGGAAAAGACGTGGGACGAGTTCCGCACTGGAGGGCAGAAGTTCCGCGGATGGTTTGCCCACCTGCTACAGCCGTTATTGTAATCGCAGACGTTTGCAGGAAAGCAGGCGTTAACCCTGCACCAACGCCATCATCATGTGATACTGGATGATATCGATGCCGCGATCTTTCAACCACAAGAAGTCAAAAAGCGGATCGTTTCTCTGTTCGGCAGGCGTCATTTCAATGTATTTTCGGAAACTCGCCACAGCATCATCAATGCGTTTCATAAGCCATAGGCAATAGCCCTGGTTCAGATAATCCTCAGCCGTAGCCTGCTGGGCTGCAATCAACTGGGTAAAGACTTTGTCGGCTTGCTCCAGCTTACCGTCACAGGTCAATGCCCAGGCAAAGACACGCTGGATATTGGCGTCGTCGGCATGTTCATAATCCAACTGATAGAGCAGTTTCAGCGCATCCTCGTATTCCTCCAGCTTCACCAGACACACGGCCTTGTTCAACTTATAGCTCACCTTTTCAGGTTCCAGCAACAGCAAGCGGTCGTAATAGTCATCAGCCTGCGCATAGTTGCCACACGAGAACTGCCAACGGGCAGCACCGGCCAAGGCGCGCACATTGTTCGGCTCCAATTCCAAGGCTTTCTCGAAACTATTGGTCCATACATAAAACTGTGCGTCACGCAAACTGTCTGGGAAAGTGTTCAGCACGGCACGAGCCATCTTGTCAAGCCGATGTTTCTTCATCATGCGGACAACACTGAGCTTATAGCCGTCGAGCGGCGTCTCCATAAACATATCCAAAGCGAAGAAGTTCAATATGTCGTTGTCGGCAATATTTCCATCGAACGGATTGTTCAGTGACGAACGGTTGGGAAACAGGCGGAAAAAACGGTAGATATCCATCAGATAGAGACGGCGGAGATAGGCCGCCGACTGGTTCTCGCCAATCTCCATTTCACCCAACGAGGCCTCGTTATGCTTCATCATATCACGCATGGAAGCCGGCAGACGACCGATGACGTCGTTGGCAGCAATCAGGAACGAATACTTGTCGCTGTTGCAGAACGGCCCTTTGTTAAGTATCGACTCCACAAAGCCAAAACACTCCATTCGCTCAACGAACTGCGCAACATCGGGATGCTGCATGAAAAACGGCACGAACCAGTTGGCGATATCGTAGAAGAACGGATAGCGCTTCATCTGGGCAAAACCGGAGAAATAGACGTCCACGCCCTCTTTCTGCATGTCAATGACGCGCTGCATACTGGCTTCCAGCTTCTCCATTCGCCGTTCTGCGGCATCGGGATGCAGGATATCCTCCAGCGTGTCTTCCTCCTTCTCCTCAATACCATTGCGGGTAATATGGAACGCGTCGTTGTTCATCAGTTCCGGCATGATTTCACGCTGGATGATGTCGTTGTCTTTCTCGGCATTCAGCGTCAGTATGAGCTGCATCTGCAGTTCCGTCAGTTCCTGGCAAACAGCTTCTGACGCCAACAGACTGCTGATGATTTCCTTTTGCTCCGGATAGACTAATTCGATGTTACGGTCCAGCGAAAAGACCCATCCCACCAACGCCCGCTGACGTACATGCTCGTCCTGCGACTGGCGATAGACGTCGGTCAGCAAGCGGAACTTGACAATGTCAAACTGATTCATCAGCGAGAGCATGATGGCCGAAACGATGAGCTGCTGGTCAATACTGTCGACTGTTGGCGACAACAGCAGGTCAGTAAAGCTTTTCCCTACGCCCTCAGTCCACATGCGCGACGTGAGGATATAGTTGAACAGTGCCGTCATCTGCTGCTGATGGGCCTTGTAGAGCGAGCGGCGCTTCTCTTCCCTGGTGTCCTCGGCCTCAAATTCAAGCATGGCGATTTCGCTGACGAAATTCTCCATCTCGCCGCGAATGGCAGAAAGCGACCAGTTGCGCGACACCTGACGGGCTCCCTGATAGATACCCATCAGAAACGAAGAGGTTTGCAGACGACGGTAGACGGCAATGTTGGCAAAGAGCACATACACGCGTTGCAACAGGTGCTGGTATTGTTTTTCTCGCTGTTCGTCGTCAACGCCCCTGCGCCAGTAACCTGCCATGAGGTCGTAGTCTTCCCTGATGACGCGCAAGGTCTCCGAAGTCCTCCCGTCAGGCCATGCAGCCAGATAGGTCTCCATTTCGGCAATCGCCAAGCCGCAATTAGCCATGCACAATTGCACGAAGACACGTTCCAGAGAGTGATCTATTGTCTTCATTTCTTCTTTTTCCCTTTCCTCTTTTCACTTTTCCCTTTTTCCTTTTCGCTATTCGCCTTCGCCTTATTCAGGCCTAACCACTTTTCCACAAGGACGATATCCTGCTCACGCGGTCCTCGCGCGCGTTCATATTTTATTTTATCAGGCAGCGAGTCCAGCATATTCTCCTTCATCTTGCAACTCTCAGCAATGACGCTGCGATAGTGACGAACACCATATTTATTGATGCTGTCGCACGCCTGATTGTAGGCTTCCATAAACAGTGTCAGCTGCTGGGCGCGTTCCGGATGACGCATCTCCTTTTCATTGAACACAAGCACCCCTAACTGCAGGTCGTCGTTGCGGCTGTCGTACACCACGCCGTTCTTCATCATACGCGCTGCAGTGGCCTGAGGTTCCATCATCCAGAGCACATCCATCTCGTTGTTCTGCAACATCAGCAACCGCACGCTGACGTCGTTGATTTGCACTTTATACACGCGGTCCTTATCCAGTTTCGCCGAGTCTATCATGCGATCCGTCAACAAGTCGGTAGCCGAGAAACGCGTCATAGCCACCATCTTGTCATCCAATTGCTTCAACTGCTTCACGCGGGCATTACGATTGGCTACCAGTTGCCAGTAAGCATTGGTAACAGCTGGATAACGCAGCTTCATGCCACGCGTCTCCATGCGTTTCGCCCTCACCAAATCGGTCATAGCACCCTCTACCCTGCCACGTTCCAACGCCGTGTCGCAATCCATCTGAGCCATATAGAACTTCAGACGCACGCCACCGCGCAGGGTGTCAAACAGCTGGTAATGCTCTGCCACATACAATGGCAGACAGTCCAGCGTCGGCATCACAGCCACCTTCAACGCCACAGAATCTCTCCTCATGGCCTCGCGCTGACTGATGACTTTCTGACGCTTGGTTTCCTCATACGACTGTCCGCATGCTGCCATCAACAGCACGCCGACTATCATGATTATCGTCGATTTCTTCATATTTCGGCTGCAAAGATACATGTTTTTTGCGAGAATAACAAGAGCGGCAGCAAATTATTCACTTTTCATTTTTCACTTTTCACTTTATTTTGTATCTTTGCAGTCGTTATGGCAAAGGATAAAATCATGTACGTCTGCGACAATTGCGGACAGGAGTCGGCCAAATGGATAGGCAAATGCCCCGCCTGCGGCCAGTGGAACACGTATAAGGAAATCAAGGTCGCCGACACGAAAAAGAAGGTTGTGGCTACGTCGGCAGCGGCATCGGCAGGCCATCAATTGCGCGAAAACAAGGTGTTGCGCTTGCGTGACATCTCGGCAAAAGACGACCCGCGTATCGACATGCACGACCAGGAGCTGAACCGCGTATTGGGTGGCGGACTGGTGCCTGGCAGCATCGTGCTTCTTGGCGGTGAACCCGGCATTGGCAAATCGACGCTCTCCCTCCAGACCATGCTCAACCTTACCGACAAACGCGTGCTCTACATCAGCGGCGAGGAAAGCGCCCACCAGCTCAAAATGCGCGCTGAACGCCTCAGCGCGGTCGGCGGTTCTCCCGCCGACACCTCCTCCGCCGATAATTTTCTCATCCTCTGCGAAAACTCCCTTGAAGCCATTTTCGACCACATCAAGGAAGTCCAGCCCGACCTGCTCGTCGTTGACTCCATCCAGACCATTTCCACCGAGGACGTGGAAAGCAGCGCAGGCTCCATCGCCCAAGTCCGCGAGTGCGCCTCCGCCCTACTCCGCTTTGCCAAGACCAGCGGCGTCCCTGTCATCCTCATTGGTCATATCACGAAGGAAGGCACCCTCGCTGGTCCGAAAATCCTCGAACACATCGTTGATACCGTCATCCAGTTCGAGGGCGACCAACACTATATGTACCGCATTCTGCGCAGCATCAAAAACCGCTTCGGCTCCACCAGCGAACTCGGCATCTACGAAATGCAGCAGAACGGCCTGCGACAGGTCTCGAACCCCTCGGAACTGCTCCTGACAGACAATCACGACGGACTTTCTGGCGTCGCCATATCCAGTGCCATCGAGGGCGTCCGACCCTTCCTCGTCGAAACGCAGGCGTTGGTTTCGTCTGCCGCTTACGGCACCCCCCAACGCTCCGCCACGGGTTTCGACCAGCGACGGTTAAACATGCTGCTCGCCGTCCTCGAAAAGCGCGTCGGCTTCAAACTCATGCAGAAGGACGTCTTCCTGAATATCGCCGGCGGATTGCGCGTCACGGATATGGCGATGGACCTCAGCGTCATTGCCGCCGTCCTGTCGAGCAATGTCGACACACCCATCGACGAAGGCTGGTGCATGGCTGGCGAAGTCGGACTCAGTGGCGAAGTTCGCCCCGTGGCCCGCATCGAACAGCGCATCTCCGAAGCCGAAAAGTTGGGCTTCCAGCACATTATCATCCCCAAATACAATCTCGCGGGACTCAACCGCAAGAAGTTCAACATCGAGCTCGTTCCCGTCCGCAAGGTCGAAGAAGCCCTCCGCGCCCTCTTCGGGTAATCTCCAACGCATTAAAAATGCCGCCGACATACCTTGTGTGGGTACATCGGCGGCAAATGAAGAGAGAGATTACAACTTACCTGATTGCACGTCAGCGCGACACATATCCCAGCCTCGCAGCATGGCGAAGTAGTCGAGACTACTGGTGCCATTTTCTTGGATGGCCATCGCGGCTCCGAGGGCCATCCACCTCGATGGCTGTTCGGAGGGGATGCCGAGAGGTTCGTCGGGGAGGATGCCGGTCAGTTTCGACACGTTGGCGATATAGGCTTCAGTGTTGTTCTCCGACTCCGGCGCCCAGCGACGGATGATGGTGCGGATGGTGTAGAGGCGGTGCTTATGATAGTAAGTCCGCGTGAGCAAGTAGAACGCTGCTCGCCAACCATACTCTAATGATTTGAACTGGCAGAAGGCACGGTCATTTTGTGCCTCTGCGAGACCTTTTCCACTGATCCTTCGAACGACGGATGTTGACTTTGTCGACATCTGTCGAGACTCGGCCATTCATGCAAGCATGATGGCTCTCGCTTCTGCGGATGTTCAGTGGATTGCAATTACGAATTCCTCGTGGTGTCATACTAATTTACAATTTGACGATTTACAATTTACAATTTTCTAAAACCTTGAATTTCATTCGAGCTTTAAGTCAAAAGTGGAAAAGTGGAAAAGTGGAAAACTACGGCAGTTCTTGCAGAATCTTGCGATAGGCACCATAGCCTAACTTCTCAATGATGCCATCACTCTGTAAGCGTTTGAGGGCTCGCGAGGTGGCAGCATCGCTGGTACGGAAGTTGTCTTTGAACTGCTGTGTCTTGAACTCATCGGGCAGTTTGCGGTAGCAATCATCGTAGCGGGTGGTTCTGCGGCGTACCACGAACTCCTTGTTCTGGTCTGCGAAATAGTTGAAAGCCATCTCACCAAAAAAGAACTGCTGGCACTTATATTGGATTTCCATCGCCAGGCGGCAGAGCCGCTTGTCTTTGTCATCCATTGTCAGTGTCTTGGACTCCTGCCACTCGTCCCAATGACGCATCAGAATGAACGGAAGCGACACGCCAATACCATAATAAGGTATGCGTTTCAAAAGCGTGCGGTCTGCTTTATCGCCGTTGAACTCAGCAATTTCCAAATGGCTTGACTGCCAGTCGTAGGTCTCATCGTTGAGTGGTTCGATGGGGATTTCCCCTTCTACTCTATCCAGACGATAAGCCCAAGTTCTGAGTGCTTCATTGGAGTTGGGATCAACCTTCTGATGCCGTTGAGCCATACCCTTATCGGGCAGTGGAATCACAGCCAGTCGGGTGCTCATACCAGTACCGAAATTTCGCTGATTTACCTTGCGATGCAAGGCGTAAGGAGTGCCAGTATAGATGAAGTTCCAAAACACGTTGAACATGCCGGTGATGCTTTCCTGATTGGCATACATCTGGCCATCCTGCTCGTTATGGAACGATTTCAATTCAAGGATTTCCCTGTCCTTCCAGTCGCCACCTTTATTGTTTTTGGTGACGTTATCCAGTTCCGAGTCGAACGAGAACATGTGGAGATTCATAGGAGTACCCTGAACGTTTTCTACCGCTGCCAACATGTGGCGAATAAACTCACCAGTCGCTGTGCGGGCAGGGTGAACACGGATTCCCACAACAGGCTTTTTGAGGGCTTCACCCTTCTGGGCCTTGGTAGAGGTAGTTCGTTCCGTCCTGCCATCCTTATACCTATTTACAGCATCAATCAGGCATTGGTCGGCTTGAATCATCGGGTCAGCAATCTTGAAGTAAAACTTCTCAATCACATTCTTTCCCGCTCCTGGGTCACCGATGATGAAGATGCAGTAGTTCAAACGGCGCACAATCTCCGGCTCATACCAGAAATGATAGTAAGCACGGGTCATCAGCGTGCCAAACAACGCCGCAGAAGAAAAAAGAATAGCAGGCATCTTATGAGGGTGTGCATTCAAGAAGAGTTCTTTCATGCAAGGATAAAATTCTGCCATTTCCTGCAACTCCTCAGCCCACTTATCCAGCGGCAACTGGGCATAGATATCATCCGCTGCACCAGCAGCATCAGAAATCTTTTGCTCCAAGGCACCAACCTTTTCCAAGGCTTCACGCATCTTCTTTGGCATCCGTTCATAATACTTGAAGTCAATCACGGAGGCCACCGTAGAACTGACATTCTCACCTTCAGCCGCCAAGTCCTGAACCCAGGGGAGCTGCATCACCACTTTTTCTATCTGGGTTGCATTCTTACCGCAAAGATAGCGAAGATGGTTTGCCAATTCCACAAGAGTATCGTGGCGCTTATTGGTGAGGTCTTTGCCATCCAGCCAAGCCTCAATGATCTTCACATACGGCACGCCGTTGTACATCAGAGACTCAGCATTCCGCATGTTTCCTCCATCGCCTCCTGATATAGGAGCAAAGTCAAGAGTAGGCTGAGACTTACCAGCATGATAGCTGTCATTGTACTTTTTACCAAATTCTTCGTTTTCATACGTAAACAGTTTTTCTTCGTTAATTAAAATGATGTCCTCACGAGTAGTCAGAAACGCACCTCTTGAAGCGTCTTTACAGGCTTCATCGGGGTTCAAGCCCA
>Ga0310786_10007193_pt1 | contig 14576 bp, 5 predicted proteins | sample AusTroGonzalo_MG_FD_203881 | JGI IMG/M metagenome (GOLD analysis project Ga0310786, IMG submission 203881) | Bovine rumen microbial communities from tropical cattle in Woodstock, Queensland, Australia - Gonzalo_03 (v2) (version 2) | ecosystem: Host-associated > Mammals > Digestive system >... | reverse complement strand
ATCGTCAAATTGCTGGACAATCCCTATTTCGAGCTCTACCGCCATGACATCACCATGCCGGCGAACCTCGAGGTGGACGAGATCTACAACCTCGCGTGCCCCGCATCTCCTGTCCACTACCAGTACGACCCCATAAAGACAGTCCAGACTTCGGTCATGGGCGCCATCAATATGCTTGGCCTGGCCAAGAGGACGGGGGCGAAGGTGCTTCAGGCATCCACCAGCGAAGTCTACGGCGACCCTTCGGTACATCCTCAGCCGGAATCATATTGGGGTAACGTCAACCCAATCGGCATCCGTTCGTGCTATGACGAGGGTAAGCGCTGCGCCGAGACCCTGTTCTTTGACTATCACCGCCAGAACGGCGTGCGCATAAAAGTAGTCCGTATTTTTAACACATACGGCCCCAACATGCATCCCAACGACGGCCGCGTGGTTTCGAACTTCATAGTCCAGGCCCTGAAAGGCAAGGACATTACAATATACGGCGACGGCAGCCAGACCCGCAGTTTCTGCTATTGTGACGACCTGATCAAAGGTTTCATCGCCATGATGGCGACCGGAGACGACATTACAGGCCCTATCAATATAGGTAACCCCGGCGAGTTTACCATCAAGCAACTCGCAGAGCTTGTCATAGAGCTTACGGGCTCGAAATCCAAACTTGTCTACGAGCCTCTGCCTTCGGACGATCCCACCCAGCGTCGCCCTGTCATCGACAAGGCCCGCGAAATTCTCGGCTGGGAGCCGACGATTCCGCTGCGCGAAGGTCTCGTACGTACTATTGCATATTTCGACGAACTGCTCAAATCGAATTACTAGTCGCCACTATTGATGAAAATAGTTTTTCTTGATTCTGCCACTCTAGGGCAGGATGTTTCTCTGGAACCAATCGCATCCCTCGGTGAACTCGTCTGCTACGACAGCACTCCGCCTGAGAAAGTCTTTGAGCGAATCGCTGACTGCGAAGTTCTCATCATCAACAAAGTAAAGGTCGGCAAGGCTCAGATTGACGCCGCACCGCGTCTACGGCTGATATGCGAAGCAGCGACCGGTGTAAATAACATCGACGTGGATTATGCCGCCAGCCGGGGAATCCCGGTACGCAACGTCGCTGCCTATTCCACCGAGAGTGTGGTGCAGACTACTTTCATGCACCTTCTGACTCTGTTGCAGGGCAGGGGTTATTACGACAACTACGCCAAGGACGGCCGCTACTCCCGCTCTGACAGTTTTACCTGCATGGACATCGCATGGCACGAGCTGGACGGCCAGGAGCTTGGAATCATAGGCCTCGGCGCAATCGGCAGCCGTGTGGCCCAGGTGGCTGAAGCCTTCGGCATGAAGGTGAGCTATTTTTCTACATCCGGAACAAATCATTCTTCTCAATATCCATCGCTGCCTCTTGATGAAATCATGGCGCGCAGCGACATTATTTCTATTCACGCGCCCCTGAACGCGCGTACGGACGGCCTTGTAGGCTACCGTGAGCTGTCGCTGATGAAGCGCTCCGCATACCTGCTGAACATGGGCAGGGGAGGGATAGTGGTTGAAGCTGACTTGGCTAAAGCGCTGGATGAAGGGCTTTTGGCCGGAGCCGGGCTGGATGTCTTTAGCGCCGAGCCGCTGCCTGCCGGCCATCCATTCCTGACTATGGCTCATCCCGAGAGGCTGAGTCTGACCCCTCATGTGGCCTGGGCAAGCGTGGAGGCAAGAAAACGTCTGGTCGCCGGCATCGCCGAAAATATCGCCGATTTCTGCGGCGAATAGTCTTAAAAAAGCGATTTTATTTTGCCATTGTTTAAAAAATTGCTATCTTGCATAATGATTTGGAGTCTATATACCTGTAAGGAAAATCGATAATACTAAAATACTTACCTAATTATTAACCAATTACAAACAACTTAATCATTAACTAAAGCATTACTTATGGAAAACAGCTTCAACAAAAAGTCAACTTTCTTTAAGTTACTGTCAGTTGCTTTTGTGCTTTGCGCCTTCACTTGGAGCGCAATTGCGCAGAACGTGATAGTTAAAGGAGTTGTGAGGGATTCTGACGGCCAGACAGTTATCGGCGCCAGTGTCCTTCAGAAAGGTACGCTCAACGGTATCACTACCGATGCCGACGGAGCATTCCAATTGACAGTTCCTGCCAATGCGACTTTGCAGGTGTCTTTCATCGGTTACAAGACCGTTGAAGTTCCTGTAAACAACCGCTCGACCATCAATGTCACTCTGGAGGAAGACAGGGAGATGTTGGAGGAGACAGTTGTGATCGGTTACGGTACTGCAAAACGTTCAGACGTTACCGGTTCAATTTCTTCTGTTAACCAGGAGGTGATCAGGCAGATCCCTGCAGGTAACATCACACAGGCTCTCCAAGGCCGTATCGCCGGTGTCGAGATGAGGCAGACCTCTAACTCACCCGGTTCAACGATGCGTATCCGTATCCGTGGTACCCGTTCGCTTTCTGCCAGCAACGACCCTCTGATCGTATTGGACGGTATTCCTTTCTCAGGTAGCCTCCAGGATATCAGCACAGATGACGTAAAGAGCATCGACGTTTTGAAGGATGCATCTTCAACCGCCATCTACGGTTCCCGCGGTGCCAACGGTGTCATCATGATCACCACCGAGCATGGACAGCAAGGCCAGCCGCCTCGCATAAACTTCTCAAGCTACGCCGCTTACAAGGATTGGATCAAATATCCTTTCATGAACACCGCTCAGTACACCACAATGCGTGACCTCGCCAAGAAGTACAACGATACTCCTGATGAGCAGCGCGACAAATATGACACTGACTGGCAGGATATTTACTATGAGCCCGGCTATTCAATCCAGAACAACCTGACCGTTACCGGTGGTACCAATGGTGGTCACTACTCATTCGGTCTCAGTTACTATCGCGATGAGTCAAACGTCCCGACTGAAGGTTTCGACCGCGTGAACATCCGTGCCAGCCTCGACCAGGGAATCGGCAAATACTTCACCTTCGGTTTCTCTACCAACCTTGGTCTCAACAAGAACTTCGGTAACGCCGGCGGTGCAGAGACTGACCTGACCCCTATGATCAGCCCGTGGATCGACGACTCCCTTGGCAACGTATCCGGCAATACCCGTAAGGAAGGCCTCCTGATGCCTAAGGACCAGAACTATATCGCAAAGACCCGTTCTTTGATGTATGATGTTCAGGACGTTAACGTTAGCATCACAAAGAGGTATTCAGCATACAATAGCGCATATCTCGAGGTCGAGGCTCCGTTCCTCAAAGGTTTGAAATACCGTTTGAACGCAGGTGCCAACATCCGTCTCACCGAAGGTGGTTCTTATCGCGGACAGGGTATCCTCAGCAACATCCCGACCAACCCTGCAAGTGCGTCACGCTCACACAGCAACAACACCAGCTGGGATCTCGAGCACCTTCTCACCTTCAACCGTACCTTCAACGATGTACACGTCCTGAGCCTTACCGGTATGTTCTCTGTAGAGAAGACTGAAAACTACAGCGGTAACTATTCAATCAACCCCACAGGTGCCGACTACATGCAGTTCTACGAGATGGACCTGTTCGAGGGAACTCCTAACTTGAGCAACCACTCATACACCGACTACGGTCTGATGTCATGGATGGGCCGTGCGATGTACACCTACAACAACAAGTACATGATCACCGCAATGGTACGTGGTGATGGATCATCTCGTCTGGCAGAAGGCCGCAAGTGGCACACCTATCCTGCAGTATCTGTAGGTTGGAACATCCACAACGAGGACTTCATGGACAATGTAGCTTGGGTTGACATGTTGAAACTCCGCGCAGGTTACGGCCAGACTTCAAACCAGGCCATCAGCGCATACGCTACCCTCGGTGCCTTGAGTACCCAGTATGTTAACATGGGTGATGCACTGGTAGATGCATACTACGTATCATCACTTCCTAACACCAACCTCGGTTGGGAGTATTCAGAGACATGGAACTTCGGTGTTGACTTCGCTCTCCTCAACAGCCGCCTGAACGGTACCATCGAGTACTACCACGTGCTTACGACCGACCTGCTGCAGAATGTTTCTCTTCCTCCGACCGCAGGTGTGGGCAGCTACACTGCCAACGTAGGTAAGACCATGAACAACGGTATCGAGTTCACCCTCAACGCTAACATCATCCAGCACCGCGGCGACGGCTTCAACTGGAACGCAGGCATCAACTTCGCTCACAACCACAATGAGATCGTAGCCCTTGCATCAGGTGCAACAGAAGACCGCAGCCACAACTGGTATGTAGGTTATCCTGTAAACTCATTCCGTGATTATGTATATGAAGGTATCTGGCAGCCTGATGAGGAACCCGCACGTCAGATTCGTGAAGGTGGCGGAAACGTAGGTATGATCAAGGTTAAATACAATGGCGAATACGACGCCAACGGCCTTCCTACCCGTCCTACCGGTGATGATGATAAAGTCATCCAGACCAACGAGGCTATCCTCCAGGGCGGTTTCAACACCACTATGACTTGGAAAGGCTTCGACCTCAACATCGTAGGTGGTTTCCAGATCGGCGGTATCTACACTTCAAATACCCACTACTCTTACACCAACCAGATTTCAGGTCGTCGCGGTAACCTCCTCGTAGATTACTGGACACCTGAGAATACCGGCGCCCACTGGCCCGCTCCCGGCGGAATCGCTGAGAACGACGACTCTCCCAAGTATCAGGGTCCTGCATCACGCTACAGTGCTACCAACATTGTGATCAACACTATCACTCTCGGTTACAATTTCGCAAATATCAAAGGTGTGAAGAATATCGGCCTTCGCAACTGCCGTCTCTACGCAACAGTTCAGAACCCGTTCATCGTATATTCACCGTTCATGAAAGCAACAGGCCTGCGTCCTATGACCAACGGCGGTGCTTATTCAGCAAATGCAACCGGTACTCCTAATACTATCAACTACCTCCTCGGTATTAACCTGTCATTCTAATTTCGATGAATATGAAAAAGATTAAAATAATTGCCACATTAGCAGTCCTCGTTTCTGTGTTTGCATCCTGCAGCGACGTTCTGATAGAGCATCCCAGAACACTCTACGAGCCCAGTTACTTCAGCACCGACAAAGGTGTGGAAGGTGGCCTTGCCTATATGTATGTTCATCTGAGGTATCTGTTCGGCCATGAGATGATGATTGACCACCAGGAAGCTGGTACTGACGAGTTCACCTGGGCTGAGTCTGCAACTGACGGTCACAAGATCGCCGATATGAACATTAACGACACCCAGTGGTCAGCGTCCAACAACCCCTGCTCAGGCATGTGGACCCAGTGCTACCGTGCCATCAACACCGCCAATGGTGTGCTTGAGAACGGTGAAGCCAACGGTGTATCACCTTCTCTGCTTGCAGAGGCTCGTTTCTTCCGTGCATTTGACTATTTCTATCTCGTGCAGACTTTCGGCGGTGTTCCGCTGAATCTCGGTTCTGGTGAACTTGCATTCAATGCAGCCCCTAGTACAAAATCTTACCGCAACACTGTTGATGAGGTCTATGACAAATGTATCATTCCTGACTTCGAATATGCAGTAGCCAATCTTCCCGAAAATCCTCGCCAGACAGGTGCCGTTACCAAGACTACAGCTCGTCTGTATCTTGCAAAGGCTTATCTGACCTACGCATGGTGGAACGAGAACCCGAACAATATCCCTACCTTCCCTGAGACTTCAGATGACGGTGAGGGCAATACTCACTCAGTGGTAAGAGATGCATCAAAGGCAAATGGTTTGTATCAGAAAGCATACGAAACCGCAATGGCAGGTATCAACAACCCTGGCCCTTACGGTCTCGAGAATACTTACTATGACCTCTGGGTAGGTTCTAACCTCTACTCTAAGGAAGCTGTGCTCTTCGCTGACTATACTACCAAGAGCCAGAAATACAACGGCCCCGGTGGACTTACCGGATATCAGGGTGGTGACGGTCAGAACTCAGCATTCTGGATGATGAACCCGAACTACACCAACCTGCAGGTTGCCACCGACGACAAACCGACTGCTATCAGCAATGGTCGTGAGAGCTTCACGGGTGGTAAGGCTCAGGCCATCGGTCGTGCCGGTGAGCAGGGCTACGGTCGTCCCTGGGCCCGTATGGCTCCGGTACACGGCGTGTTCTACAAGACCTTCGCTGACCTCCGCGACTCACGTCTCGACGTTACCTTCAACATGGCTTACAAGCAGAATGCAACCCGTATTGCAAAACAGACTGTATATGGTGCTATGCGTGAGAAACTTGAGAAGGATGCTGTTGTTCTGAAGTTCATCCCCAACCAGGCTAAGGGCGTGGTTAGCTATCCTTCAGACCGCGGTGCAGCTGCTAACGGTGCCAACTCATTCGGTGCAGGTACTATGGAAGGCGAGAACGCATACGTTATCGAGTACAACCACATCGGTCGTCGTAACTTCGTAGGTCCTTGGAAGAGGTCTATCTGGCTTACTACCGAATCTACTGACAAGGGTATCCTCAAGACTGACGATTCATACGGTCAGACCAACATTGGTAACCCTACTCCTAACGTAATTGCACGTTTCGCTGAGTTCTACTTCGTAGCAGCCGAGGCTGCCATCAAGTTGAACAATCAGACAGCAGCACACCAGATGATGTCAGTTATCCGTGCACGTGCCGGTAAGTGGACTCACTCAGTTGCTGAAGGTACAGCTCTCGTGGCCAAGGAAGTTAACCGCGACTACAGCGCAGAACTGGTTGCAGAAATCCCTGCCACCATCACCATCGACTGGCTCCTCGACGAGTACAGCCGCGAGTTCTTCGCAGAGTATCGCCGTTGGTATGACCTCGTTCGTACCCAGACCTGGATCGAAAGGGCTTCTACCTATCTGATGGGTGAAGACTATAACAAGGGTGACACTATGGAGAAAGAGTGGAAACGTCAGATTGACAAACACCACTACCTCCGTCCTATCCCTGTAGGCCAGCTCAATGGTCTTGTTGAAATGGATAAGGATTGGCTTGACGCCAACTACCAGAACCCTGGTTACGTAAGGTAATTTCCCATAAATCCTAATAATAAAAAGGGTGACTCGATTGAGTCACCCTTTTTAATTACCTGGCCCTCAGTTCTGTGGGAGGACGTTGTCCCTGCGGGGCCTGGCCCTGCGGCCGCTGACCTTGCTGGCCCTGGCCAGCTGCGGGAGCCTGGCCGCCGCCACCCATCGGGCGGCGGAACATGCCGAAAGGAGATGCCATCTGCACTGTGGCCGGCTCACCGTAGTTTACTTTAAGTGTTTCTTGAGGTCCGAGGAGCGATTTCTTGAGGCCACCGTCGCAGCTTATCACAATCTTCTGCAGGCACATGGCCGGATCGAGGAAGCGGATCTTGAGAGTATGTTTGCCGGGATTCATGGCGTTGACAGTCGTTTCTTTCTCGATAACGTGATAAGTCTGGAGCTCCGCCAGCTCGCCGCGATAATCCTCGTTGATGTTCACCACAGTCTCACGGCCGCCATCAAGGCTGACTGCATAGCGCATTCCCGCGTAGTTGTTGAAGTTCAGTGTCGAGCCGAAGATAGTCTTGACTGTGAAAGCGCCTGCGCTTGTTGTCTCGAAATCGTATTCCAGACTCATTCCTTCGCCAGGTGTAGCTGTGTTCGGCCATGTCGTAATGCTTGAGAGTGTCCTTCCCATGTTGGGAATAACAAGCCACTGCGCTCCATCCTCCGCACTGCGGGTAAAGTGCTCTGCTTCGATAGATACATAGCCGTCCTTCTCTACAAAGCTGTAGGGCAAAGCCTTCTCAGGGGTTTCTACTTTGGCTGTCCTCGGTCGGATGTTGTTCTCGGGCTGCTGCCACATGAAATAGCCGATGTGCGTCTGGTCCATCATGTGGTTCCATTTGCCGCCGCTGAGCACATGATTGAAGTTCCAGGTAAGGATAGAATCCTTGTCATAGAGCCTCTGTGCAAGTGCGGCCCATTCATTGGCCTCAGGGTCACCCACGGCAGCCAGAGCTTTGTTTTTCGCGATGGCGTAGTACATGTCATAGAGATTGGCAGTTGCCTGCACCTGGTAGAGAACCAGCTGGTCGAAAGCGTCGCGGCGGTCCTGCGGCAGCAGATAATAGAGCTGCAGGGCGTCGAGAGCCAGGGCGTCGTAGTCGGCCTTCACCCTTTCCCACTCGTCGTAAGCAGTGAGGCTGTAAGTCTTGTCATCCAGCAGCTCAGGGGTCATGCGGCGGTTGTATTTGGTGTAAGTGTCTATGATGCGGGCTGCATCTTCTGCGTATTTCTCGCCGAACTGCTGTGCGCAGAAGGCAAGGGTGTGAGCGTGGATGTCTTCCACTGTGAAGTTCTCAGGATCCCATGCGAGGCGGAACCAGAAATCCACGGGATATTCCATAGGTTTGAAGTCGCCTACGTTTACAACCCATATCTGACGGATGCCGTAGTTGTAGCAGAGCTGCATCTGCTCCCAGGTGCGCTCTACCTGAGTGATGTTGATCCACTTGGAGTTACGGGGCGCACCCACATAATCGAAGTGGTAATACATGCCGTAGCCGCCTGAGCGGGGCGCAGCGTCGAGAGCGGGAAGTTTGCGCACATTGCCCCAGTTATCATCGCAGAGCATCAGCGTCACGTCGTCAGGCACCTTCATGCCCTGGTCGTAGTAGTCCTGAACCTCTTTGTAAAGTGCCCAGACCTGCGGAGTTTCTGCTGCAGGGCGTTTCGTCACCTTCTCGATAATCTTGCGCTGGTCCTTGATGATATCCTCGAGCAGCTTGGTGTTGGTCTCACGGCTCATCGCCATGTCGCCGTCGCCACGCATACCGACTGTGACAACTTTTTCCCAGTCTTTTGCGCGTTCCATACCTTCTGTCCAGAACTGCTGGAGCACTTTCTTGTTCTTAGTGTAATCCCAAGGGCCGGTGCCGCGGCGGGTCCAGTCCTTCTGGTTCTGTGCCATAGGCTCGTGGTGCGAAGTGCTCATGACGATACCCATCTCATTTGCCAGAGGGCCGTTCAGCGGGTCATCGTCGTAGAATGCGCTGTTCCACATCGCAGGCCACATAAAGTTGCCTTTCAGACGGAGGATCAGCTCGAAGAGCTTCTCGTAGAAGAGGTGGTTGAAGTCGCCGAAAGTTTCTGTGGCCCAGTTGCCTAGCGACGGCCACTCGTCGTTCAGGAAGATGCCGCGGTAGCGCACCTTCGGCTCGCCCATAGTATAGACGCCGGGCTTAACGGCAACGACAGTATGTTTCTCGGCCGGAACGTCGGCCCAGTAATACCAGGGCGACACTCCCATCTGCTCTGAGAGCTCGTAGATGCCGTATGTGGCGCCGCGCTTGTCGCTGCCGGCGATAATGAGGGCCTCACTCACACCGTCAATGGGATTGGTTGCTGTCGTGATAATGAATTTCTCGGTTTTGCCCTCCAGCTCGGAAGCTTGGATTATACCTTTATTTATTATCTGGCGTATGTACTTGCTGCCGACGGTACCGATGATGACAGCTTTCGAACCTGAAGGTTCGTTGATAAGCGCAGGGGTCTGCGAGGTAACCATAAAAGCGTCGTTACGAAGATTGTCCACGGCGCGTAGCACGCCTTTATCCTCCTGGCTGTCAACCAGGATGGGCGCTGCACCTTGTCTGGAAATCCAGACGAAGCCTTCGTTGTTGTGGCTGACAAAGCTTGTCAGCATCGCAAAAGCAAGAAATAGAAGTTTCATGATATTTGAGTATATGTTTGTACAAATATACAAATAAAAAAAGGTGACTCTTTACGAGCCACCTTTCTTTATATAAAGGTATTGAGATTACCTTGAGTAACCAGGGTTCTGGTATGCAGCCATTTCTTCGTCTGACATGTCAAGACCGTTGAGCTGGCCTACAGGGATAGGACGGATGTAGTGGTGTTTGTCAATGCTACGTTTCCACTCTTTCTCCATGGTGTCACCCTTGTTGTAGTCTTCACCCATCAGATAGGTAGAAGCCCTTTCGATCCAAGTCTGGGTACGAACGAGGTCATACCAACGGCGATACTCTGCGAAGAACTCGCGGCTGTACTCGTCGAGGAGCCAGTCGATAGTGATGGTGGCAGGGATTTCTGCAACCAGTTCTGCGCTGTAGTCGCGGCTTACGGGTTTAGCCTCGAGAGCTGTACCTTCGGCAACTGAGTGAGTCCACTTACCGGCACGTGCACGGATAACTGACATCAGCTGGTGAGCTGCGGTCTGTCCGCCTGATGCACCCTTGATGGCAGCCTCGGCTGCTACGAAGTAGAACTCAGCGAAACGTGCGATAACGTTCGGGGTCGGGTTACCGATGTTGGTCTGGCCATATGAATCGTCAGTCTTGAGGATACCCTTGTCGGTAGAGGCAGTGGTCAACCAGATAGACCTCTTCCAAGGACCAACGAAGTTACGACGACCGATGTGGTTGTACTCGATAACGTATGCATTCTCACCTGCCATAGTACCTGCACCGAATGAGTTGGCACCGTTGGCAGCTGCACCGCGGTCTGAAGGATAGCTAACCACACCCTTAGGCTGGTTGGGGATGAACTTCAGAACGGCTGCGTCCTTCTCGAGGAGTTCGCGCTGTGCACCGTAAACGGTCTTCTTACCGATACGAGTTGCGTTCTGCTTGTAAGTCATGTTAAAGGTAACGTCGAGACGTGAGTCACGCAGATCGTAGAAGGTGTTGTAGAATACGCCGTGTACCGGAGCCATACGTGCCCAGGGACGACCGTAGCCCTGCTCACCGGCACGACCGATGGCCTGAGCCTTACCACCTGTGAAGACCTCTTTACCATTCTGGATGGCAGTCGGTTTGTCATCGGTAGCAATCTGCAGGTTGGTGTAGTTCGGGTTCATCATCCAGAATGCTGAGTTCTGACCGTCACCACCCTGATATCCGGTAAGACCTGAACCGTTGTATTTCTCGTTGGCGGTTGTATAGTCAGCGAAGAGAACGGCTTCCTTAGAGTAGAGGTTAGAACCTACCCAGAGGTCATAGTAAGTATCCTCGAGGCCGTAAGGGCCGGGGTTGTTGATACCTGCCATTGCCATATCGTATGCTTTCTGGAAATAGCCAGGAGCCTTAGATGCGCTGCGGCCTGCTGCCGGCGGATAAGTGTCGATGCCTTTCGGGTTCTCATTCCACCATGCGTAAGTCAGATAAGCCTTAGCAAGGTAAAGACGGGCGGTAGTCTTGGTGACAGCACCGGTCTTACGGGGAGTCTCGGGAAGGTTAGCTACTGCATACTCGAGGTCAGGGAAGATACAAGCTTCGTAAACTGAGTCAGCAGGAGTACGACGTGAATAAGTACTCGGGGCTGAGTTGAATTTCAGGTTACCTGAACCAAGGTCCAGCGGAACACCGCCGAAAGTCTGCACGAGGTAGAAATAGTCCATTCCACGGAAGAAACGGGCCTCGGCGAGGAGTGATTCAGAAACGCCGTTGGCTTCACCGTTCTCGATTACACCGTTGGCGGTATTGATGGCGCGGTAGCACTGGGTCCACATGCCAGAGCAAGGGTTGTCAGATGCTGACCACTGGGTGTCGTTAACGTTCATATCGGCGATCTTGTGGCCAGAAGTGGCTGACTCTGCCCATGTGAACTCATCTGTACCGGCTTCCTGATGGTCAATCATCATCTCATGGCCGAACAGATATCTCAGGTGTACATACATGTATGCAAGACCACCTTCCACACCCTTGTCACTATTGAAGTAACTGGGCTCGTAGATTGTCTTGGGATGCTCTGTCAGCACGTCGCTGCAGGATGCAAGCACAGACACGAGGACTGCTAATGTGGCAAATATTTTAATCTTTTTCATATTCATCGAAATTAGAATGACAGGTTAATACCAAGCAGGTAGTTGATAGAGTTAGGAGTACCGGTTGCATTCATACTGTAAGCACCGCCGTTGGTCATAGGACGGATGCCGGTAGCCTTCATGAACGGTGAGTAGATTACGAACGGGTTCTGAACAGTTGCGTAGAGACGGCAGCTGCGCAGGCCGATATTCTTCACAGCCTTGATGTTTGAGAAGTTGTAACCAAGAGTGATGGTGTTGACCATGAAGTTGGTTCCGCTGTAGCGAGAAGCAGCACCCTGGTGGATCGGAGAGTCATCGTTCTCAGCAAGTCCGCCGGGAGCGGGCCAGTGGGCACCGGTGTTCTCAGGAGTCCAGTAGTCAACAACGAGGTTACCACGACGACCAGACAGCTGGTTAGAATATGAGTAGTGAGTGTTAGAAGTGTAGATACCACCGATCTGGAAACCACCTACCAAGTTGAAGTCAAAGCCCTTCCAAGTCATGCTGGTGTTGAAACCGCCCTGGAGGATAGGCTCGTTGCTCTGGATGATCTTGTCGGCGTCACCAATAGGACGGGTAGGAAGGCCGTTTGCGTCGTAGTCACCAAGATATTTAACCTTGATCATACCTACGTTACCTGAACCTTCGAGGATCTTACGTGCAGGCTCTTCGTCTTCCTGGAAGATACCGTCATATACATAGTCACGGAATGAGTTTACAGGATAACCTACATACCAGTTGTTACCACGGTTCTCGGTCTGACCTGAAGCAAGTTCAACGATTTCGTTGTGGTTGTGTGCGAAGTTGACACCGAAATTCCAGTTGAAGCCGTCACCGCGGTGCTGGATGATGTTAGCGTTGAGGGTGAACTCAAGACCGTTGTTCTTGGTCTTACCTACGTTGGCAGTATAGCTGCCCACACCTGCGGTAGGAGGAAGTGATACGCTCTGCAGCAGGTCGGTAGTGAGCACGTGATAGTACTCGATGGTACCGGTCAGGCGGCTGTTGAGGAGACCGAAGTCAACACCGAAGTTCCATGTCTCTGAATACTCCCAACCAAGGTTGCTGTTAGGAAGCTGAGATACATAGTAAGCATCGACCATGTCGCTACCCATGTTGACGTATGAAGTACTCAGACGACCGAGGGTTGAGTAAGCACCTACGGCCTGGTTTGAAGTCTGACCATAACCAGCGCGGAGTTTCAACATGTCAACCCAAGCGACGTTGTCCATGAAGTCCTCGTTGTGGATGTTCCAACCAACTGATACGGCAGGATAAGTGTGCCATTTACGACCTTCTGCCAGACGAGATGAACCATCTGAACGAACCATTGCGGTGATCATGTACTTGTTGTTATAGGTGTACATTGCACGGCCCATCCATGACATCAGACCAGTGTCAGTATATGAGCTGCTCAGTGAAGGAGTACCCTCGAAGAACTGCATCATGAAATACTGCATGTAGTCAGCACCGGTGTGGGTGATTGAATAGCTACCGCTTGAGTTTTCAGTCCTTTCTACAGAGAACATAGCGGTGAGGCTCAGGGCGTGTACGTCGTTGAAGGTACGGTTGAAGGTGAGAAGGTGCTCGAGATCCCAGCTGGTGTTTACGCCGTGAGAGCGTGATGCACTTGCGGGGTTGGTCGGGATGTTGCTGAGGATACCTTTGCCGCGGAATGAACCACCGTCAGTGATACGGATGTTGGCACCGGCGTTCAAACGGTATTTCAAACCTTTGAGGAACGGAGCCTCGACCTCGAGGTATGCAGTGTTGTATGCTGAATACCTGCGAGTGTTGCTTACGTTAACGTCCTTAACATCATACATCAAAGAGCGGGTCTTTGCGATGTAGTTGTTATCCTTAGGCATTACGAGGCCTTCGAGACGGGTGTTGCCTGATACGTTACCCTTGGCAGGATCGATCCACGGGTTGATCATAGGAGTCAAGTCGGTCTGTGCACCGCCGGCGTTACCATAGTTCCTGTTGAGACCCATGTTGGTAGAGAAACCGAAGGTGAAGTATTTGCCGATTCCCTGGTCGATGCTGGCGCGGATGTTTACGCGGTCGAAGCCTTCGGTCGGGATGTTAGACTCTTCTTTGTAATAAGAAAGACCGAATGAGTAGTGACCACCGTTGGTACCACCTGTTACGGTCAAGTTGTTCTGGATTGCGAAACCGGGCTCGTAGTAGATAGCCTGCCAGTCAGTGTCGTACAGATCCCTGTTCTCATCGGGGGTATCGTTGTACTTCTTGGCGAGGTCACGCATCGTAGAATACTGAGCTGTGTTCATGTAAGGGAACGGGATCCACTGCCTGTAGCTGGCGTAGCTGTTGAAGCTTACGCGTGCGGGCTGACCCTGCTGGCCATGCTCGGTGGTAATCATGATGACACCGTTGGCACCGCGGGAACCGTAGATGGCAGTTGATGATGCATCCTTCAAAACGTCGATGCTCTTAACGTCATCGGTGTTGATATCGTTGAGGGAGCCTGAGAAAGGAATACCGTCCAATACGATCAGAGGGTCGTTGCTGGCAGAAAGCGAACGGGTACCACGGATACGGATACGCATCGTTGCACCGGGTGAGTTAGAGGTCTGCCTCATCTCGACACCGGCGATACGGCCCTGGAGAGCGTTGGTGATGTTACCTGCAGGAATCTGCCTGATCACATCCTGGTTAACAGAAGAAATTGAACCGGTAACGTCTGAACGTTTGGCAGTACCGTAACCGATCACAACTGTCTCCTCCAACATTTGCCT
>Ga0310786_10007191_pt1 | contig 14578 bp, 12 predicted proteins | sample AusTroGonzalo_MG_FD_203881 | JGI IMG/M metagenome (GOLD analysis project Ga0310786, IMG submission 203881) | Bovine rumen microbial communities from tropical cattle in Woodstock, Queensland, Australia - Gonzalo_03 (v2) (version 2) | ecosystem: Host-associated > Mammals > Digestive system >... | reverse complement strand
CACCCCCATCACTCAATGAGACTTAGTCCTCCGATTCGGGGTTGGTGCTGCAGGGGGCATGGCAGGTTTAGTCTCAAAATGCAGCAGGTCCAGCATCACAACGCAGCAGGTCTTGCCGCCAAACGTAACAGGTCTGGCAACTTTGTGTCGCAGGTCCAGCGTAGTAGTGTCGCAGGTCTGCGTTTTTGGCGTCACCTGCGACGGGAAAAGGCCATACAAAGCGTATAGCGTCGCAGGTCGGATGATTTTTGCAGACCTGCGACGATCTATTGGATGACCTGCGACATGTTATTGCCTAACCTGCGACATTTTACAGTCTTAACTGGGACAGTTTGTGGTAAAACCCGTAACAGAGAAAGGGGAAATGGCAGATTAGAGCAGTCCAGACGCCGGATATGCCTTTAGTTTTCCAGATTTAGTGGTGTGTAAGTTGCTGATACATAGCGAGTTGCGAAATATTTTCCCATTATTAATGATGGGAAAATAATCTATAAGTGGCTGAACTACAGATGGTTATGCCACACTCGTTCGGGAAAAGTGAGGGGGCGAATCTGGATAAAAAAAGACTAGCCCCATATTGAGGTTAGTCTCTTGTATAAGAAAGGTGCTGTACGCTCTTACTGCTCCTCCTGGAGACGCAGATGCTGTACGTAGATGGCCTTCTGCTTGGCCATGCGCTTGATCACTGAGGGCTTCTCAAAGTTCTTACGGGAGCGGAGCTCACGGACCGCACCGGTCTTCTCAAATTTGCGCTTGAATTTCTTCAGTGCTCTTTCAATATTTTCGCCTTCTTTGATGGGTACGATGATCATGCTTTTACACCTCCTTTTTTCTAAATGGGCTGCAAAGATAGAAAAATTATATTGACCGTGCAAAATTATTTTCTTATTTTTGTGGTAACAAGAATGTTAACACCATAAGTATATGAAAAAGAACACTGAAACAACTTACCCCTGGAAATTTGCCTCTGTAGGCGGAACCGTACGCGTGAAAATCCAAAGCGGAGAGGATATCCGCCATCTGGGAGAACTTGACCGCAAACTATGGACGGTGCTCAGCTGTCCTACGGACGGTCTGGAGTTTGACTCCAAGATTCTCAAGTACATAGATGTAGATGCGGACGGCAAAATCCGTGTGGATGAGGTTATCAAGACTGCGCAGTGGATTACCCGCATCATCAAGGATCCGGACCTGCTTCTCAAAGAGAGTGACACCCTGGAGTTCAATGCCATCAATGCAGAGGATCCGGATGGCGCAAGGCTCCTTTCATCGGCAAAGCAGATACTTGCAAACCTTGGAGAGGAGAAGGAATCCATATCGGCAGAGGATACCGCGGATTACACCAAGATATTTGCAAACACCAAGTTCAACGGTGACGGCATCATTACCCCTGCATCGGCATCGGATGAGGCTACGTCAGGCCTTATTGCCACAATCGCTTCCATAGCAAGCGCCGTGGACCGCAGCGGAGCGGCCGGCATTACCGCAGACCATATTGAGGCCTTCTACACCGCATGCGCAGACTACAAGGCCTGGAAGGACGCCGGTACTAAGGACGTATTCCCGTTTGGAGACAAGACCGCAGACGCCCTTGCCGCAGTGGAAGCCCTCAAGGACAAGATTGCAGACTACTTCATGCGCTGCAAACTCATCGGCTTTGAAGGCGCCGTGGCCGGAGCCCTGGACGTGAATGTGGACAAGATTGCCGCAATTGAGGGTAACCTTGCCGCAGCTACGGACCTTATTGCCCTCCAGCCCCTTGCAAAACCTGCCGCAGACGGCATCCTGCACCTGGACGCTGTGAATCCTGCATGGAAGAAGGCCGTTGATACCATGGTGGCTCTTACCGGCGCCCCTGCAGCCATTACGGAGGAAGCCTGGGGAGACATCCTTGTCAAGATCTGCCCTTACACTGCATGGCTTGGCGCAAAGAAGGGCGCAGAGGTTGAAGGCCTTGGCATTGACGCAGTTAACGCAATTCTCAAGGAGGACAAGAAGGCAGCCCTGCTGGAACTTGTGGCCCTTGACAAGGCAGAGGAAGCCAACGCCCTCTCCATAGAGGAAGTAGGCAAGCTGGTGGCTCTTTACAGGACCTTCTACCGTTTCCTGAACAACTATGTGGTTCTGGCGGATTTCTATGATCCTGACAAGAAGGCCATCTTCCAGGCCGGCCGCCTGTACATTGACCAACGCAGCACAGACCTGTGCTTAAAGGTGGCTGGTCCGTCGGCAGAAATATCATCCCTCAGCGGCATGTACATCCTTTACTGCTCCTGCACCAGTGAGAAACTTGGCAAGAGCTTCAACATTGCCGCAGTCCTTACGGACGGAGACGTGGACGGCATCCGTGAGGGCAAGAACGCCGTCTTCTATGACAGGGCAGGGAACGACTACACCGCAAAGGTCATAGCAATTGTTGACAATCCCATATCTATCCGCCAGGCGTTCTGGGCGCCGTACAAGAAGGTTGCCCGCATGATAAACGACAAGATTGACAAGAGCGCCGCAGAGAAGAATGAGAAGTCAATGTCCGGCCTCACAACTGCTACGGACAAGGCTACAACAATAAAGCCTGAGGGAGAAGGAAAGGACGCCGCAAAGGCCGTTACATCCAGCTTTGATATAGCCAAGTTTGCCGGTATCTTTGCCGCCATCGGCATGGCACTGGGCTTTATCGGCCAGTTCCTTGTATCTCTGGCAACAGGCATCAAGACTACCCCTGCATGGCAGCTGCTCCTGATTATCCTGGGCATAATGCTCCTCATATCCGGACCTTCCATGTTCATCGCATGGCGCAAGATCCGCAAGCGTGACCTTGGTCCCATCCTCAATGCCAACGGCTGGGCTATCAATGCAAAGGCCCTTGTGCGTGCAAAGTTTGGCAGAACGCTCACTTCTCTTGCCAAGTTCCCTAAGCTCACCGCAGTGGACGCCGCTGCCCGCAAGGCCCGCAACCGCAGGCGCTTCTGGTGCTGGACGGCATGCGCAGCGGTAGTGGCTCTGCTGGTACTCTGGCTGGTCAATGTCTTTGCGCCCAAGTGCCCCAGCCCTCTCCCTTGCTATAAGGAGAAGGTAGAGTGCCAAAAGGAGGAAGCTCCGGAGTGTGCCGATGAGGTTCCCTCAATAGAAGAGGTGGCACCTGAAGTTCCTCAGGAATAATGGAATCCCCGTTTCCATATTCGCAATATGTAACCGGCAACAGGTTTGTAGGCCGGAAGGCCGATGTGACTCTCCTTGGGAATCTGCTTTCCCAGGGAGAGCACGTTTGCATTTACGAGCCTCCAAAGACTGGCAAGACCTCCCTTATCCAGCAGACGCTCCTTTCCTTGAACATGATGGGGAAGACCTTTACCGTGGGGCAGTTCAGCGCAATGAACATCCGCTCGGCAGAGGACTTTATCCTGAGGCTTGGCAACACTGTCCTAAAGATGGTGGCATCGGCCCCTCATGAGTTTGAGGCGCTGGTGCAGGAGTATCTTGGGGGGACTCACTTTGTCTTTGACTCCAGGGATTTCAACCAGACCGGCCAGGCGGTATCAATGGGATGGCCGATGGACAAGGATGACATCCTGGCAATGCTTCGCATGCCCTTTGCCCTTGCCGCCGCCAGACAGCCCCGGATGCTTCTTATCATTGACGAGTTCAACTGCGTAGGCAATCTGGAGGACCCGGATCAGATTCTGAGGCCGCTGTCGGCCGTAATAAAAGAAAACAAGGTTCATAACTTCTCCTTTGTCTTCACCGGGTCGGCCGTCAATGCCATGGGAGAGATATTTGGCGGCAGCATCCTTTTCAGCCGATGGGTGGAGAGGGTGAGGCTGTCCCCGGTCCCGGATGAAGAAATGACAGAGAACCTTCACAGAGGCTTCCTCTCAAGCGGAAAGGTGGTGGAAAAACGCCTCCTCACAGGCGTGTGCCAGCTATTCAAGGGACATCTGTGGTATATCAACCACATGATAAACATTGCCGATTCCCTGAGCCGCGGATACATCATGGAACCCATGCTTACGGAGGCCCTTGGAAGCCTTGTAAGCATCCATGAACCGTCCTTCATTGCCATCATGAACGGCCTTACCACACATCAGGTGAGCCTTCTTAGAGCTGTTGTGGATGGCGTTACCCGCTTCAGCGCATCCGAGGTAATCCGCAAGTACGGGCTCAATTCATCGGCCAATGTCAAGCGTGTCAAGGAAGCCCTTATGAAAAAGGAAGTCCTCATGCTTGACGGCAGTGACAATCCTGTCATTGAAGACCCTCTGTTTGAATATTGGGTGAGGAAGTACTACTTTCAGCTGAAGGACTAACAAATATTTGGAATTCAGATATTTTTGCGTATCTTTGCAGTCCCAAATTTTGAGATGACCGATGAGCTCAGAAAGACCTGCCAGGAAGGGCAGGCGCTTACGGCCCAAAACTTTTAACAGTTTTTAGTACAATGTACGCTATCGTAGACATTGCAAGCCAGCAGTTTAAGGTAGAAGCTGGCATGGATATCTTCGTGAACAGGCTCGCAGCCAAGAACGGAGAGTCCGTAGAGTTCGACAAAGTCCTCCTCGTGGACAATGAGGGCAAGGTACAGGTCGGCACTCCTTATGTAAAGGGCGCAAAGGTTACTGCAACAGTCCTTGATGAGGACGCAAAGGCCAAGAAGGTGCTCGTATTCAAGAAAATCCGTCGCAAGGGATTCCAGACTCTGAACGGTCACCGTCAGAAGCTCACCAAGATCCACATCGACGCTATCGCTTAACTTTTAAAAGACTGAAAGATTATGGCACACAAAAAAGGTCAATCCAGTTCAAAGAACGGTCGTGAGTCGCATTCCAAACGTCTTGGTATCAAGAAGTTCGGCGAGCAGGTCGTAAAGGCAGGTAACATCATCGTGCGTCAGCGCGGTACTGTTCACAACCCGGGTCTGAACGTGGGCATGGGCAAGGATCACACCCTGTATGCTCTTATTGACGGCACTGTCAAGTTCACCCGCAAGCGTGAAGACAAGTCCTTCGTTTCCGTAGTTCCTTTTGAGAACTAATACCCGGAGGATAGGTTTTAAGGAGGACAAGTACCCTTATGGGGACTGTCCTCTTTTTTAATTTAAAGACATTTATGCTAACTCTGAAAACCCTCCGCGATGATCCGGAAATGGTGATCCGGAAACTCGCAAAGAAGCATTTCGACGCCCGTGAGATTGTGATGGACGTCATAGCAATGGATGACCGCCGCAAGGCCCTCCAGCAGGAATCGGACGCCCTCCTTGGAGAGCAGAAGAAGGCTGCCGCCGCTATCGGCCAGCTTATGAAGGCCGGTAAAAAGGAAGAGGCAGAGGCCGCAAAGGCAGATGTTGCCGCCCTTAAGGCACGCTCAACTGAGCTTCTTGCCCAGGCCGATGCAAACGCCGCCGCCCTGCAGGACAAGCTGGTTCTCCTTCCCAACCTTCCCTGTGACCTTGTCCCGGAAGGAAAGGGCGCAGAGGACAACCTGGTGGTAAAGATGGGCGGTCCGGAGCCCAATCTCCCGGAGAATGCCCTTCCGCACTGGGAACTTGCCCGCAAGTATGACATCATTGACTTTGACCTTGGTGTAAAGATTACCGGTGCCGGCTTCCCTGTATATAAAGGTAAGGGTGCAAAACTTCAGAGGGCGCTCATCAATTACTTCCTGGAGCGCAACACAGCGGCAGGTTACCTGGAGGTTGAGCCTCCCGTGATGGTGAATGCCGCCTCCGGATTCGGCACTGGCCAGCTTCCGGACAAGGAAGGCCAGATGTACCACGCCACCGTGGACAATTTCTATATGGTCCCTACCGCAGAGGTTCCCGTCACCAATATCTTCCGTGACGTAATTCTGGGCGCAGACCAGTTCCCCCAGAAGCTCACCGCTTACACCCCCTGTTTCCGCAGGGAGGCCGGAAGCTACGGCAAGGACGTGAGGGGCCTGAACCGCCTGCACCAGTTTGACAAGGTTGAGATTGTGCGTGTTGAAAAGCCGGAGAACAGCTACGCCGCCCTTGATGAGATGGTTGCGCACGTGGAGTCCCTGGTGAAGGAGCTTGGCCTTAAGTACCGCATCCTCCGTCTTTGCGGCGGGGATATGTCCTTCACATCGGCCATTACCTATGACTTTGAGCTTTACAGCGCTGCTCAGGGCCGATGGCTTGAGATAAGCTCCGTCTCCAACTTTGAGAGCTACCAGGCCAACCGCCTGCACCTCCGCTTCAAGGATGAGAACGGCAAGATGCAGCTTGCCCACACCCTCAACGGAAGTTCCCTGGCACTGCCGCGCGTGGTTGCAGCCCTGCTGGAAGACAACCAGAAGGACGGCTACATTGAAATCCCTGAGTGCCTGAGGCCTTTCACCGGCTTTGACCGGATAGACTAGATGGAGCAGGAACGCATCATACTAGGCATCGACCCCGGCACTCAGCTGCTGGGGTTTGGTGTTATAAAGAGCGTAGGCAAAAAGGCTGAGTACGTGGATATGGGCGTGCTTGATATCCGCAAGGAGAAGGACCACTACGCCAAGCTCCGGGCTATATATGACTGCATTTCAGAGGTTTGCAAAAGCTACGGCCCTACAGAACTGGCAATTGAGTCTCCGTTTTACGGAAAGAACGCCCAGGTGGTCCTGAAACTGGGACGTGCCCAGGGTGCCGCCATGATTGCGGCGCTGGAATACGGGGTGCAGTCCGTCACAGAATACGCACCCCGCAAAGCCAAGGAGGCAATAGTAGGAAACGGCGCCGCCGCCAAGGAACAGGTGCAGCTGATGCTGGAAAAAACTCTTGGCGTAAAACTGGAATCAAAGCACCTGGATGCAACTGACGCTCTTGCCATTGCCCTATGCCACCACTATGAAACATCTTCACCACTGAAAACCGCAAAAGGAAAAGGCGGTTGGGAACAGTTTTTGAAAGATAACCCGGATCGTGTAAAATAAAACCTATGGTTAGAAGATTGCTGGCAGTGATTGCCACCTTGCTGGTTGCGGGAACTGTGTTCGCGCAGAATTTCAAATTAACTCTCAAACTGGAAGACGCCTCAACGGGTGACCCCGTTGGTTTTGCCACCGTGTCTGTCACTCCTGAAAAGGGCCAGGTAAAATATGCCCTTACAGACCATGAAGGCAATGCTGTTCTTGAAAAGGTACATCCCGGCAAATACACCCTTAGGGCAGAACTGCTGGGCTACAAGAACCATGAGCAGTCCATAGAGGTAAAGTCCAACATGAACCTTGGCGTAGTGAAGATGGAAGTGGACCGCCAGACTTTGGACGCCGCCTCCGTCACTGCAACCGGCAACCCCATCATAATCAAGAAGGACACCATAGAATATAATGCATCGTCGTTCAAGATAAGTGACGACAATATGCTGGTTGACCTCCTCAAAAAGCTCCCCGGCATTGAGGTGGGAGAGGACGGAAGCATCACCTCAAACGGAGAAACCATCTCCAAGATTACCATAGCCGGCAAGACCTTCTTCCTGGATGACCCTCAACTGGCTTCACAGAATATCCCCGCCAAACTCATTGAGAAGGTTAAGGTGGTGAAGAAAAAGAGTGAGCAGGCAGAATTCACCGGCATTGATGACGGTGAGGAGGAAACCGTTATAGACCTTAGCGTGAAGCAGGGCATGATGAACGGCTTCTTTGGCAATGCAATGGCAGGCGGCGGTCATGACCTTCCTTCCAAAGAAGGTGCTCCAAATGACTGGCGCTGGCAGGGTGCCTTCATGGGCGGCCAGTTTACGGAGACCAGCCAACTCAGTATCATTCTAAACGCCAACAACACCAATAACCGCGGTTTCAATGACCTTTCCGGTTCCATGATGAGTTCCATGATGGGCGGAGGCGGCGGTATGGGCCGGGGCAGGGGCGGCTGGGGAGGCAACTCCAACGGCATCACCACGTCCTGGATGGGCGGCGTAAACGGCAACTGGGACCTTTTGGGAGACAAGATGGACCTTGGCGGCAACTACCTGTACAACGGTTCAATTGTGGATGTGTCTGAACACACCTACAAGGAGACATATATGACAAACGGCTCCACGCTGGTCTCTGACAATACAGGCCTCAGCCACAAGTTCACGGACGGTCACCGCTTTGGAGTGCGCCTGGAGCACAAGTTCAGCGAGAACACATCCATCCTCTTCCAGCCGCAGTTCAACTTCGGCCGGGGAAGTTATGTGGAGCAGAGTCTCTTTGACTCATATACCTTTGATGAAGGCGCGGACTTCAAGTCCATGGATCCTGATACATACAAGACCCACATCACCAACGACGGTTTTACCAATAACAGGGGCGAGAATTCAAACTGGCAGGCAAGGGGCTTCTTCCTTCTGCGCCAGAGGCTTGGCATCCCGGGCCGTACCATCTCTGTGAATGCAGACTGGAATTTCTCCAATAACTACCTGACCGGCTTTAACCAAAACCGTACGGATACACAGTTTGACGCAGCAGGAAATCCGCTGGACGGAACCGCAACTGAGGTTAACCAGCGTTTTGACCAGAGTTCAAAATCCCAGAGCGCAGGTGCAAGGCTGGTTTATACGGAGCCTCTCGGCGGCAATTTCTACCTGGAAGGCAGTTACAACATTAACTGGAGCCAGACAAAGTCAGAGAAGCTTACCTACAACAGCGGCGCGTACGACTGGAAAGATGTACAGTTTGCTTTGGGTGACGGTGTCCTGCCATACAGCACAAGCGGTGAAAAAAAGAACGACGTTTACAGCAACAACATCCTTAACTGGAGCCTTAACCACAACATAGGCGTAGCTTTCATGTACCAGAACGAGGCTCTCAGGGCACAGCTTGGCGCATCGGCAATCCCTACAAAAACATACAACGAGACCTTTAATCACAGCAAGGCCACTGCGGAGGTTTATGACCCGGGTTACATCTGGAACTTCTCTCCGCGCGCAATGCTGTTCTATGACTTCAACGACAACTCCAACGTACGCCTTTTCTACTTTGGCCGGAGCTCTCAGCCTTCCACCAAGCAGCTGAACCCGGTGCTGGACAATTCAGACCCTCTGTCCCTCTCTCTTGGTAACCCTTACCTGAATCCTTACTTCAGCCACAGGCTGCGCTCAGACCTGGAGTTCTCCAACAAGCAGACTTTCTTTACGGCACGTGTGCACCTGGAAGGAGACATGGTTCAGTCTCCCATTACCAACGCTGCCTGGTATGATGACAACGGCCGTACCTATACCTTCCCCGTGAACGGTCACAACACTTACAGCAGCGGGCTGCGTGTTATGATAAACGCCCCTATAGCAAGAAGCAACTTCTCCATTTCCAATATGACCAACCTGTCATATTCAATGAGCGGCAGCTATGTGGGAGGTGTACTAAACATGGATAAATACCTCACAAAGGACGCACTGGGAAATCTGACGGCCTTCAGGTATGATCTCTTCCATGAAGATTATTATGTTGGAAGCACCATGTGGAACGAGGGCTTCCAGGACAATACCACTCATGCCCTCTCCGTGACGGAGCGCCTGAGGGCAACCTACCGCAATGACTGGGTAGAGGTTATCGCTGGTGCCAGAACCCGCATGAGCAAGCCTTGGTACACCCTGCCTACAGCATCACAGGTTGCCGCCACTTGGAACAACCAGGTTACTGGCTCCTTCAAGTGGACTATAGGTCAAAGCGGAGTTGAACTGTCTACGGACGTTAACTACAACTGGTATAACGGCTATACAACTGAGCAGGAGCCTGAGTTTGTGTGGAACGCATCAGTATCTGTTCCGCTGTTCCGCCGCCAGGCTACGCTGTCACTCAAGGCATACGATATCCTGGATCAGGCCAAGAATGTGAGGGTGGCTTCTACTGACAACTACTACACGGAAACCAGCAACAACACCCTGGGACGCTACATCATGTTGTCCTTTACCTGGCGCTTTGGCAACTTTGGCAAGGCCGGTGAGCAGATGCGCTCACGTATGGGCGGCGGCCGCATGGGTCCTCCCATGGGCGGCGGACGTCCGTTCTAGTGGCGCGTGGAGCTAAGTTGCTCATTATTATTTATTTATGCAAAAGTGGGTACCCGAAAATAGGTACCCACTTTTACGTTTTGAGATGATAATCAATCACTTAGCTCCACGGCACGGTGGAGTCCTGGCAGCCCGGAGCTTAGTCTAAAAACGCGCGTTGAAGAAGAACTTTTTGCCAAGTTCCATGCCCATCTTACCCATAGCATCACCCATAAGATTGGGAACGGAGCCATATTTACCCTTCTCGCACCACTCATCATCGCGGACAAACACTACTTTCCCGTCTTGATTTGTGACTAGTACCTTTGTGTGAATTTCCGAGCCTTTTTTTGTGACAGTCTGAACTTTGAGAACCAGAGTGTATTTGGCATCTTCATAATTGCCTACCCTGTGGGGATAGTCTCCGTCATTGGCTTCCTGGTTGAATGCCCGCACAAATATACTTCTGATTTCCTGCTCATAGGTGTCCCATTCCTTTTCTCCCTGGACAAAGTCCTCAAAATCCTCTCCCACTATATCCGCCTCCGAGTAGTCTATCACAAGGTTTATCTTCTTCACACTGGCCAGAAATGCGAGTTCCTTCCATGCATCCTCTGCATACAAAGGCAGAATCATGAGTGCAGCAGTAATAAGGGCAAACAGTTTCTTCATATTCAATAATTTAATCATTTACAAATATAGGAAAAAAATATTACTTGGAAATCCATACATGTGTTCGCGTGGAGCTAAGTTGCTTACTATTAGCTATTTATGAAATAGTGGGTATCTGAAATCAGGTATCCACTATTGCGTATTTATCTGATAATCAATAATTTAGCTCCACGCTTAGAGTAAATGCCAATCTGTAGTAAGCGGAGTTGTGATTTTTTTCGTAAATTTGCAAAATACGTACTAAGTATTGCTATGGCATTTAAAGATAACTGGATACTTAAGAACCTTGTTGGCGCAGCGGTGTTTTTTGTGGTGCTGCTGGTTGGGGCCGCTGTGGGCCTGAACGTCATTACTCGCCACGGAAAAACCGTACTTGCACCGGATTTCACCAACCTCAGCATGGCTCAGGCGCAGGCTCTGGCAGAAGAGAATTACGTTGGCGTCAAGGTTGTGGACTCCGTGTTTGTGAAAAGGCTCGCCGGCGGTGTGGTATACAGGCAAAGCCCCAGGGCAGGAGCAAAGGTCAAGAAGGGAAGGAGCATATTCCTCACCATCAATTCCGTTGTTCCCCGCAAGGTTGTTATGCCCAATCTATATGGATATTCCATCACAGAGGCGCGGGCAGAACTGAAAAACCGCGGCCTTAACCTTGGCAGGCTCAATTATGTGAAGGATATTGCCACCAATACGGTCCTGGGCCAGTACTGTGGCGGCGTGGAGCTGCATGCCGGAGACCTTGTGGTGAACGGGTCGGACATAGACATCAAGGTGGGCGTGGGTTCAGAAGATAATGTTACCTCCGTGCCGCTGCTTATCGGCCAGAAGTACGTCAGCGCCGTAGATGCCATACATGACAGCTTCCTTAATACCGGCCGTGTAACCTTTGACAAGGATATCAAGACCTACGCAGATTCTGTAAACGCAGTTGTCTACAGGCAGGATGAGGCCGGCACTTTAAAGAGCCTGGGCGCAGGCGTCAATATCTACCTTACACTGGACCAGTCCAAACTTCCGCAGCAATAGTGTCTGATTCCGGCATAGTGAAAGACCCCAGGGAAGAAATCGGGGGAGAGGAGGAAGTGCTCTTTGAGCATTTCCGTCTTGTGGTAGACAAAGGGCAGGAGCCGCTGAGGATAGACAAATTCATTTCTTCTCACCAGGAAGACACTTCACGTAACCGTGTTCAGCAGGCCATAAAACTTGGCTATGTCCTGGTAAATGACAAGCCCGTCAAGGCCAATTACATTGTGCGGCCGTGTGACATCGTAAAGTTTGTCATGCCCTATGAACGCCGCGGCACAGAAATCCTTCCGGAGAACATTCCGTTAGACATAACGTATGAAGATGAGGATGTTCTGGTTATAAACAAGCCGGCCGGAATGGTGGTACACCCCGGTCACGGGAATTACAACGGTACGCTGGTAAATGCCCTGGCATATTATCTCCATCTTAGCCCTGACGTTGAGGATGAGCGTATGGGCGTTCTGGTTCACCGCATAGACAAGGACACCAGCGGTCTTCTGGTTGTGGCAAAGAATCCGGAGGCTCAGCTCCATCTGGCCAACCAGTTCTTCGTCCACTCCATTGACCGCATATACACCGCCGTTGTCTGGGGCAATATTGCAGAGGATGAGGGTACAATTGAAGGTACTATCGGCCGGGATCCCAATGACCGCCTCCGCTTCCGCGTTTACGATGACCCGGAAAAGGGTAAATGGGCCGTCACTCACTGGCGGGTCCTGGAGCGCTACGGCTTTGTGACTGTGGTGGAGTGCAGGCTTGAAACCGGCCGCACGCACCAGATTCGCGTGCACATGAGTTCTATCGGCCATCCTCTCTTTAACGATGAACGTTACGGCGGTTCAGAAATCCGGCAGGGAACCATCTATGCCAAGTATAAGCAGTTCATACAGAATTGCTTTGCCCTTTGTCCCCGCCAGGCGCTCCATGCCCGTACGCTGGGATTTACCCATCCCGTCACGGGGGAGAGGCTGCATTTTGAGGCTCCGCTTCCACAGGATATGTGCGCCCTTATTGACAAATGGAAGAATTACGTGAAATAAGGCCGATGAAAAAGCCCAGTCTCATATTCCTTGCCCTGACGGCAGCCTTCACCCTGCTGATGAGCCTGCCGTGGCTGGTGCCTCACATGGGGTGGACGGCGCTTGTGGGTTTTGTGCCGCTGCTTATCATGGAGAGGCTTGCCTCTGAGTGGAAGACCCGCCGCTTTTTCTGGTGGCACTATCTGGCCTTTGTGCTTTGGAATGCCGTTACAACATGGTGGGTGGCAGGCGCAACCGTTGGCGGCGCAGTGTTTGCCATCCTGGCCAACGCCGTCCAGATGAGCCTTATCTTTGAGAGTTTCCGCTTTGTTAAGCGCCGCACCTCAGGCGTGCTGCCGTTTATCTATCTTCTGGCGGCATGGCTTGCGTGGGAAAAGTATTACCTTACCGTGGCGCAGATTTCCTGGCCCTGGCTGGTGCTTGGGAACGCTTTTGCGGATACTGTGGGCCTTGTCCAGTGGTACTCTGTCCTTGGCCATCTTGGCGGCTCCCTGTGGGTCCTGTGTGCCAACATTGCAGTCTTCGGCCTTATGGTTGCGCTCTCTGACGGCCGAATGGGAGCGTGGAACGTAAAGGCCCGCATTGCCGCTTTTGCCGGAGTCCTGGCAGCCATTTTTGGGCCGATGATATGGTCCTTGAGCCTTAGGTATGAGGACCCGGCCGATGCTCCAACCCTTCAGGTTATGGCCGGACAGCCAAACCTTGACCCGTATGAGAAGTTTGGCTCTCTCACCCAGGAGCAGCAGGACATGCGCCTTATGCATCTTCTGGACAGCGCAGGTGTGCCTTCCGGCCCCTGCCTTGTGCTTGCTCCGGAGACTTTCACCCGCTACTTCATGCTGGATAATGTGAAGGGGCAAAGGAGTTTCCAGCGTTATCAGAACTGGCTCGGTGAGCACCCGAACGTCACTTTCATTTTTGGCGTTTCGTCCTATGAATCAACGGTTTCATATTCCGCCCCGTCCCTAATGGCTTATGACCAGGGCGTCTGTGATGCGCGCGGCCATCATATCTGGCTCACCAATCACAATTCCGCCGTCCTTACGGACACTCTTGGCCGATACGAGGTCTATCACAAATCAAAACTGGTTGTAGGAACGGAACTTACGCCCTATCCAAAAGTGTTTGTGCCGCTGGAGAACGCCCTTGGTGGCGGGCTGATGGGAAAGTGCGTGGGCCAGGACCACATCACCTGCCTTAACATGCTCTCCGGTGACGGCGGTATTATCCCCATCGGCACCGCTATCTGCTATGAGTCCGTTTATGGAGAGTACTGCACCGGCTATGTGCGTGAAGGTGCGCAGCTATTGACCGTTATTACCAACGACGCCTGGTGGGGGAACACGCCTGGCTACAAACAGCACTTCTCATATAGCCGCCTCCGTGCCATAGAAACCCGCCGCTGGGTGGCCCGATGCGGCAACACCGGCATCAGCGCGGTCATAGATCCCTGCGGCCGTGTCCTGGACCGTACCCCCTGGTGGCAGCCAGCAGTTCTTACCGGTTCCGTCCGGCTCCTTGACGGCCAAACCTTCTTTGTCCGTTACGGTGACATAGTGGGCCGCTGCTCCATTTTCCTCTTCCTCCTGCTCCTGGCCGCCGCCCTCTTCCGCCCCCGCCGCCGCTAGCTCCCTCCGCCCTTGCTGGCTCCCTCCGCCCTTGCTGGCTCCCTCCGCCCCCGCTAGCTCCCTCCGCCCTTGCTGGCTCCCTCCGCTCTTGCTAGCTCCCTCCGCCCTTGCTAGCTCCCTCCGCTCTTGCTGGCTCCCTCCGCTCTTGCTGGCTCCCTCCGCCCCCGCTAGCTCCCTCCGCCCCCGCCGGCGGGGGGGGCGCGGCCCGCCCGAGGGCGGGGCCGGGACCAAGAAAGCGGGGGTG
>Ga0310786_10007190_pt1 | contig 14579 bp, 10 predicted proteins | sample AusTroGonzalo_MG_FD_203881 | JGI IMG/M metagenome (GOLD analysis project Ga0310786, IMG submission 203881) | Bovine rumen microbial communities from tropical cattle in Woodstock, Queensland, Australia - Gonzalo_03 (v2) (version 2) | ecosystem: Host-associated > Mammals > Digestive system >... | reverse complement strand
GACACAACCTATACAATCAATGAGAAAGAGAACACTGCAACCGCAATGCCTATATTCGGCGGTGGACGTAACGGCCGTAGCGGCGGTTTCGGTGGTTTTGGCGGCGGTTTCGGTATGGGCGGTGCCCAGATCGGCCAGCTTGGTGAGATAGACTGGATGAACCTGGACAAGAAGACCATACGCCGCAACAAGATCAAGGATCTTGGCGAGGAGCAGGTAGCCGGTGTTACTTGCAAGAAGTACTCCATGAGCCCCAGCAATCAGATGGGTTTCACCCAGAACATCACAGTATGCGTATATGAGGGAATTCCTCTCTCAACAAGCACTGAAAGCGATTGGTCAACAACCAGTCAGACCGCAGTAAACTTCATGGCTAATGCAGAAGTTGACGCAGCATTCTTTGAACTCCCCAAGGGTTGCAAGGTAAGCCAGCAGAACTTCGGCGGCGGATTCGGCGGCGGTGACTTCATGATGATGGGCGGCGACTTCGGCGGCTTTGGTGGCGGCGGATTCGGCGGCGGCTTTGGCGGCGGCTTTGGAGGCTTCTAAAGAATTGAAAATTGAGAATTGAGAATTGAAAATTATAAAAAGGGCTCGGAATTCTTCCGGGCCCTTTTTAATGTCGCGGGCTTTTACGCAGGTATTTTTACGCAGGTTCTGCGTATTAATTCTCAATTTTCAATTCTCAATTTTCAATTATGAAATGCTGCCTGCAGTACCTCACTTAGTGTAGGATGAGCATGGATTATGCTTTGCAATTGCCCCACCGTGGCGCCCAGATTCATGGCGGTGGTGATTTCATGAATGAGGTCTGAGGCATGGGCACCCATAAGATGGGCTCCCAGTATTACACCATTTTCTGACACTATCAGCTTGCAGTACCCATCGGTTTCATCCATTGAAACGGCCTTGCCGTTTGCACGATAGAATGACTTGAGGCAGCGTACCTGGAGTCCCTGCTCTTTACACTTCTCCTCTGTAAGTCCAACCATAGCAACCTCAGGCATGGTGAAAACCGCTGCTGGAATTAGGTCAAAGCGTATGCTGTCCTGCTGGCCGCAGATGCAGTTAAGTGCATGCAGTCCCTGATACGTAGCAGCATGTGCCAGCATTATTCCGCCTGTAACATCACCCACTGCAAATATACCGGGTACTGATGTCTCAAAGCGGTCGTTGACAGTGATACCCTTGCGTGTATAGTCAATGCCTGCTGCTTCAAGATTCAGTCCATCAGTGTTTGGACGGCGTCCCACAGCCATCAGAATCTTATCGGCCTGGACGGTAAACTCCTTATCCTTCTTGACATAAGTTACGGTATTGCCGTCTATAGCTGTCACCTGAGCCTGAACCTCAATGTTGATACCGCGTTTGGTGAGTGACTGCTTAAGGCGTTTGGACAGATCCACATCAAAGTGCGGCAGTATATTGGGACAGAACTCCAACACCGTTACCTCACTACCGAAACTGCGGAATATTGATGCAAACTCAAGGCCGATAACCCCGCCACCAATCACGCAGAGGCTCTCAGGAACTTCGGTCAAGTCCAGAATCTCCTTCGATGTAAGGCAACTCTCAGCACCGGCTATTGGCAATGAAGCCGATACTGAGCCAGTCGCAATGATGATCTTATCGGCAGTATATTCCTTACCATCACAAACAACGGTCTTGGAATCCTTGAACTGAGCCTTGCCGCGTACCACCTGAATGTTCTTGAGCAACATGTCTATGCCACCGCGCAGTTGCTCAATTACAGTCTGCTTGCGCTCTGCAACAGCAGCAAATGACGGTTTGCAGTCAAGCCCTGCCTTGAGGTTCTGCTCAATCAACTCAGCATAATGACAGAATGTCTTAGTAGGAATGCAACCCTCGTTAAGACATGTTCCGCCAAGCGCCCCTTCTGATATGAGAGTCACCTCCAATCCGCGTTTTGCTGCCTCTACGGCAGTCTCATAACCGCCGGGACCTGCACCTATAATCAACAACTTCATGCGTCCCAGTACTTTAGGATAGGATTACGGGCAGCAGTAGTCTCATCGGGGCGTGATATTGGCGTATTGTGCGGTGCGCCGTGCAGGATATCGGGATCCTGTGCAGCCTCATCTGCAATCTTGCGCATCACATCAATAAACTCATCCAGTGTCTCCTTTGACTCAGTCTCAGTAGGCTCAATCATTATGGCCTGATGGAACAGCAGCGGGAAATAGATGGTTGGTGCGTGGAACCCAAAGTCAAGCAACCTTTTGGCTACATCCAGTGTTGCGGCCCCCTCCTTGCCCTCACGTGCACCGTCATTGATGAGTCCGTCAAACACGAACTCATGCTTGCATACTGTGGGTATGGGTAGCTTGTAGCAATCCTTAAGGCTCTCCTTTATGTAGTTGGCACCCAGGGTAGCCAGTTTGCCGCACAGCTTTACGTTCTCACTGCCCAACATCAGGATATATGCGTATGCACGCAGTATCACACCAAAGTTTCCGTTGAATCCCGATACGTTCACGCCCAGGAACGGAACCAGTTTCTCACATACTCCCACAGGGCCGCTGCCGGGACCGCCGCCTCCGTGCGGAGTAGAGAATGACTTGTGCAGATTCAAATGCATCACGTCAAATCCCATATCGCCCGGACGTACTGTACCGATAAGCGGATTCATATTGGCTCCGTCATAGTAGAGCAGACCGCCTGCGGCATGTACCAGCTGTGCTATCTCCCTGATGTCTTTTTCAAAGAGTCCCAGGGTGTTGGGGTTGGTCATCATGATACCGGCAATGGTATCGTCCAGCAGAGGTTTCAGGTCCTCTACATCTACCAGCCCATTGGCGTTTGACTTTACCACTACCACATCCAGGCCGCAGACTGCAGCACTGGCGGGGTTGGTTCCGTGTGCACTGTCAGGTACTATTATGCGGGTACGCTTTGTATCACCGCGTGACATATGGTACTCGCGGATTATCATCAAGCCGGTAAGCTCACCGTGTGCACCTGCGCAGGGCTTGAAGGTAAAGTGTTTCATACCGGTTATGGCGGCAAGGGCCTTGTCCATACCTTCATAAACGGCATCCACACCTGGTACATCCTTCTGTAACGGATGAATGGCATTGAACGCCGGCATGGCTGCAACCTCCTCATTTATCTTGGGATTGTACTTCATGGTGCAGCTGCCCAACGGATAGAATCCTGTGTCAACGCCAAAGTTCATCTGGCTCAGGTTGGTGTAGTGACGCACCACATCCACCTCGCTTACCTCCGGAAGTTCCGGAGCTTTACTTCTTAGCAGTCCGGCAGGAATTGCCTCTGTGCCTTTACATTTGCTGCAGGTCTGTGGCAGCGAATAACCTGTGCGTCCCGGCTTGCTTAACTCGAATATCAGTTTGTCGTAGTACTTCATGGCGTCACTTCTTTATGGATTCAACAAGTGCATCAATCTCCTCATAGGAGCGTTTCTCAGTGACGCAGAAACTTACATAACCGTCCTCAGTCTCAAGAGCGCCAAAGAAACCGGCATCAGCCAGCTTCTTCTGGACCTGCGCGGCGGGAATCTTTGACTTGAGCACAAACTCTTTCAGGAATACAGCATCCTTGAATACGGGCTCAAACTGACCTGTCTCCAGCAGTTTATCATACAGATAATGCGCACGCTGGTAGCACAAGTCGTTTACCTGCTTCATGCCTTGCGGCCCCATGAGTGACAGATATACTGTTACCCAGAGTGCCATCAGGCTCTCATTTGAGCAGATGTTGCTGGTGGCTTTCTCGCGGCGGATGTGCTGCTCACGGGCCTGGAGCGTGAGTACGAATGCGCGGCGGCCCTCCTTGTCACGTGTCTCACCTACTATACGGCCGGGCAGCTTACGCATGTAATCCTGCTTGCAGGCCATGAAGCCCACGTATGGGCCTCCGTAGCACAACGGAATTCCCAATGGCTGGCCGTCACCTACGGCGACATCGGCACCCCACTCTGCCGGTGTCTTTACTACTGCCAGTGCAGACGGATCACAATAGACTGTAAGCAGGGCTTTGTCGGCGTGCAGGGCATCGGCCATACCTTCCAGATTTTCTATTATTCCAAAGCGGTTTATTGACGGAACTATTGCACCGGCCACATCACCCTGGGCTATCAAGGCCTCAAGAGATGCTTTTGATGTCTGACCATTCTCTTGAGCTACCTCTTTGATGATTATGCCGGCATACTTAGCGTATGTGGCAATCACGCCTCTTACCTGCGGCAGGAGAGTGTTTGATACCAGCACGGTGTTCTTTTTCTTGGCCTGGGCCACCATCATTCGCATTGACTCGGCGGCAGCTGTGGGGCCGTCATACATGGAGGCGTTACTCACGTCCATGCCGGTAAGCGTGCAAATCATGCTCTGGTACTCGAATATGTACCTTAGCGTGCCTTGCGATATCTCGCACTGATACGGGGTGTAGGCGGTTATAAACTCACTGCGTTGGGTGATGTAGGGTATTACCGCGGGGGTGTAGTGGTCATAGGCTCCGGCTCCGGCAAAGACCTTGAGCTTGGGGTTCTTGGCGGCGAGGCCTTCAAAGAAGTCACGTACCTGCTGCTCTGTCATGGCGTCGGGCAGGTCATACTCGCCATTGTAGAGGCAGGCCTGGGGGACATCGGCATACAGATCATCAAGACTATTCACTCCTATGCGGTCAAGCATGGCGCGAATGTCTTGATCTGTCTGCGGGAAATATTGGAAACCGGCCATCACTCCTTGATAAATGCTTTGTAGGCCGATGCGTCCATCAGGTCGTCAAGCTCTGATGCGTCGCTCATCTGGACCTTTATGATCCAGTTTGCGAATGCGTCATCGTTTACCAGCTTGGGATCATCAACTACCTCCTCGTTTACCTCGGTTACGGTTCCGCTTACTGGGCTGAATAGGTCACTGGCTGCTTTTACGCTCTCCAGGGCTCCGAACTCGCTGCCTTTCTCTACTTCATCGTCTACATCGGGGCAGTCTACATAGGTTATCTCGCCCATCTCTTTCTGGGCGAAGTCTGTTACTCCGATGATTGCGGTTTCACCTTCTACTTTTACCCACTCGTGGGTGTCGCTGTACTTTAGGCCTTCTATTACTTTACTCATTGTTGCTATATTTTTTATTCGTTATTTATGCTCATTTTGGTCGCGGGAGAGTTTGGGTAGATAAAACTTCGCTTCGCTCATCCCTCCCACTCCTTCGGAGCGGGCCCCTCCCATTTACGAGGCCATGGGTGGCCACGGTTTTCCTTACCCAAAACTCTCCCTCTCTCAACTGCGTACCAGAAAAAGTTTCAGGACAGCGGGCTTTTATTTTTTGTATTTGGTTTCGTAAAAACGTTTCTTTATTACTTTGCCGGGGAAAACTTTCTTGCGGATGCGAATGAACAAGTCTGTTCCCAACAGAGCAAACTCGGGTTTGACTAGGGCAAAGCAGATACTTTTGTCCAGGGTGATGCTATGGTAGCCGGTTGTTACCTCGCCGATTACGGTTCCATCCTCAAGTTCTACGGGATAGCCGTGACGGGGGATGGCTCGGTCGAAGATTTCTATGCCGACTAGCTTCTTTTCTGTGCCAATCTCTTTTTGGGTTACCAGGGCTTCTCGACCTATGAATTCGGCTTTGGTTAACTTGCAGAAGGTGGTTAGGCCGGCTTCTATGGGGGTGATTTCGGGGCTTAGTTCATCTCCGTATAGGGGCAAGCCGGCTTCAAAGCGCAGGGTATCTCGGCAGCCCAGGCCGCAGGGCTGGACTCCGGCTTTCAGCAGACGGTCCCATATCTCAATGGTGTCCTGCAAGGTGGCATATAGTTCAAAGCCGTCCTCTCCGGTGTAGCCGGAACGGCTTACTATCAGGCGGTGACCGTTGTACTCAGAATCACAATACTCATAGAAGCCAAGGGATTTGGCACATTCCAAGCCGAGCGTATCGAGCACATATTTTTCAGATTCGGGTCCTTGGATGGCTATCTGGCCCCAGGCATCAGACTGGTTATCTATCTTGACGTTGTAGTCTTTCTGCTGGTCCAGCATCCACTGGTAGTCCTTGTCTATGTTGGCTGCGTTAACTACAAGCAAGAAAAGGTTGGGTTCAAACTCGCGGTAAACCAGAAGGTCATCAACGCAGCCTCCATTGGGATAAAGCATCATTCCGTACAGGATCTTGCCGGGAGCATATCCGATGATATCATTCGTGAAGATATGGTTTATGTAACGCTCGGCATCCGGACCGCTTATGAATATCTCACCCATGTGAGAGACATCAAACATCCCTACATGGTTCCTTACAGCCAGATGCTCCTGCGTTATGCCGGCATACTGTATGGGCATGTCAAAACCGGCAAAGGGGCTCATCTGTGCTCCCAATGCCACATGACTGCCGTGCAAACATGTCTTCTTAATTTCTCCGTCCATATTTTATAAAGTTTTCATCAAGATAGGTTTTCTCAATCTCAAGCACCTCCGCCAATTGGGCTGCGCTCAAATACTGCGCATCGTTGCAGAAATGATCCGTAATCTTAGTCCTCAGCTCATCAAATCCAATATCCAGCCCCAACTCCTTAAGATTTGCTACCCTCTGGCGCACTGATTTGATGCCCTTGCTGTCAAGCTTCTCACGGGATGGCGTTATGGCGCGTTCCATCTCTGTGAAGTCTGTGTCATACAGCAAGGTGCCATGTACTATGCAACCTGTAGGTGTTGCGTAACAGGCATTGCCCGATACCTTTCGTCCACCCACCAGCACGTCATTATGTTCAGTGCGCACTGCATCCAGCCCCATCCCTTTTAATGCATCGGCCAGACTGGAAAGATATGCATCAAACACCTTGGTCACATCAGTGCAGTCTGTAATGTATGAAATCATCAGGTTACCGCCATCAGCATAGACACAACCGCCACCGCTTTTGCGGCGATACATCTCTATGCCGTGCTCACGGCAATACGTGACATTGACCTCTGCCTCCATATCCTGGTTGCGGCCGAATATCACCGTCGGTTCCACGCTCCACACAAACAGTGACCCTGGAGCATTGGTCACAGCCCACTCCTCAAGCGCCAGCCAGAAAACCAGTCTGCGCCTACAGCCTCTCTCACCATCCGGCAAACCAAGCAATCTCATACCTATAAATGCAAAAATAACGTATTCGCCAAAAGCGATACGCTATTTTCATAAAAGGTTATCAACAAGTTATCAGACACAAAAATAAATGGCAGCCAACCTTACAAGACTGCCATTTATCCGGGGTCCATGCGTTAGGGTTAGAAAAGGTAATAAACCCTGAACACACTTAACGGACACCTTTTCATTCCAACATTGCCTTTTTACAATCCTGAATGTCATCCCGACATCGCAGAATTGCATGACAAATGTCGGACAAATAACGTTAGCAATAATAGTCAAAAGAGAAATAAAGTTGTCAAAATTGAAACAAACGCAAATTTTAAGAAGTATATTTGTTGTCAAATTTGAAATCGTGATGAAAATATTATGAATAGATTCAGCATAAAGGACTTGATCAGTATGCCTCAAAATGAACCGGAGGCAATATATAAAGACCAGATTGTCGTGATCAACGCCAACCTTCATGGAATAGCAACCGTTCAAGACCTGTTTGCTGTAGATGCTTTTGCCATAGGTTATATTCTGGAGGGATATAGCATTACCGAATTCAACAATAACCAATACAGGTTGGAACCGGGAAAAGTCTTCATTCTTGCCCCCACCCACACATGCCGTCAGGTAGAGTGCAGTAAGGATTACAGGGTACGCCTTTTGCTTCTTGACTCCAACGGCCACAACCTATCTGTCCATCTCAATTATCTGGTAAAGTCTGAAAGATGGATACAGACCTATTTCCACCCTGTACTCAAACTCAATGAGGACGAATCAAAGACCATGAATGACTGCATTGACAAGATAGTGGAGCAGACAAAACGCATAAACTGTCCTAACCGCGTAGCTTTCCTAAGGCTTGCCACCACCTGGCATCATGTGGAACTGGACAACATCATGCAAGAGCATATGAATGAGGTGACTGATAACAACAAGCCCCTTACCAGGCAACAGGCTTTGGCCCGACAGCTATACCGTCTGATCATAAACAACTACCGCACAAAGCATCAGGTCAAGTTCTATTCAGAGCAGATGTGCCTTACGCCACAATATCTGAACCAGATAGCAAGCAACATTTTTGGAAAGACACTGAGCGCAATCATTTCTGACCTGTTGTTCTCCACCGCCAGATCCATGATACTGGCATCAGAGATGAGCATACAGGAGATTGCTGAAGAACTGAATTTTCCGGATCAGGCTTCATTCAGCAAGTTCATAAAGAAGACAACAGGAGTAAGCCCCAGCACTCTCCGCAAAATGAATCCTCACAAGGATTCTATCTGAAATCATTGAATCGGTAACTGAACGATATCACGAACATGGATGTGTCACCATATGTACGGCTCTCATTCCAGCTGGTGCCCGATGCACTTGCCGAGAAACCGCTATAGGACTTGAGTATGTCACGCCAAGTCAGGCTGAATGTGGCCTGACGCTCCTTAAGGAAGCTGTAATTGGCCGATATGCTCCACAGGCACTCCGAGCGGTTGGCTGACTCCATCTCATAACCGAACGGACGGTTGTAATTGATTCTTGTGGATGCGCCGAGTCCGAATGATGACTGATATGAGATGTCCGCACTCGCCGTAATACGCTTACCGCCGTTTGATGTTTCCATGTAGTCACTCTTGCTGTCATCCATGCTGTAGCCTACATTTCCCCTCAGCACCCAGAAACGGTCGGAGTAAGCACTTTCCAGAGTCAGGCTGAGCCTGCTGTAATCCGTAGCACTCTTGTTGGCAGCCGCATCGGTAAAACTCTGGACATACGCCACGTTATGACTCAGCGAATGGTTTACGGTAAAGTTCAGGGAAAGGTCGCGGAACGGATAGGTAAGGAACAGATACTCGCTCATATTCCAACTGCCGTTGATGTTATCGGGCGATGTTATACGGGCACCGGTCTGCCTATCCATCCTGGTAAGGGTTGTTATCTGATTTATTGTGGTCCCCCAACTTACACGGGTACGCATCCAGGACTGCAATTGGAACTCCACATTCACGTTATGCGAGAAAGAGTTCTTGAGGTTACTGTTTCCCTCACGTATGTTCATAGGGTCACTGTAGTCTGTAACCATGGAAAGCTGCTCTACTCCCGGCAGTCCGTTTGATCCGTTATAACCCAATCCTATCTGGCTCTTCTTGAATATCTTGAAACGGAAATTGGCGTTGGCGTTATATCGGATGCCTCTGTAACTGATATGCTCGTCATCCTTACCGGGTATCTTGTTCAAATTGTCAATAGCCATCAGCACCGGAGCAGCATTGACTGACAGATTGATCCTATATACGGAATCAGAGTAGTTGTAATCCACATCAAACGAGTTGTTCAGATTGCTGTTGCGCCTCTCATAATAGAGTGAATCCACCTCACTCAAAGTGCCGTCAGGACCCAGATCCTCATAACTTTGGGTGCTCTTGCCGTCATCATAAGAGAAGTTGTAACCCACTCCAAGGTAACCCGACTCACCTATCCTACGGTTCAGATTAACGTTAATCGAGTAATTGTTTGATACTGAAGGAGAATATATCCGATGATCAACCTTGCGGACACTGTCAGTGAACTGGGCAAAACGGCTGTCAGATTTGTTGATGCTGGTATTGTCATTATCGGACCTGCCCATCCTCATGTTCACATAGAGGTTGTATCTTTCATCAGGGCCGAATGATTTGCCGAATCCGCCGTTAAGGCTATATGTGGTGCCTGTGCCTTCAGACTCATTGCTCTGGATGGTGGATCTTATCAGTCCCTCTCCCTCGTTAGATACCGAATCAACCGAGTGGCTGCTGCTGTTGTTCCAGTTCTTGGACAAATCCATGCTCATATTGTACCAGGTGTTGTCATTGATACGTCCGTTCAGTCCGGCCGAACCGCCCCAGTTGTGCCCGCCGTTGGAGCTTGTGTTCTCGCTGTATGAGTTCTGAGTGAACTCGGGCATGAACATCTTGTTGAATGACTCGCTCCTGTTCTCATTGTAGTTGTCACCGTAACCCAACTGCGCATTGACCGATACTTTGCCGAACTCCTTGTCATAATAGATATTACCGTTTGAGTTCTCAGTCTTGAGCTGAGTGGAGTACTCATACGGAATGGTGTTCCTGCTATATGACGCATACAGTTCAGAGCCACCCTGTTTCCACATTGAGCCATCCACCGATACGCGGTACTTGTCAAAATTCTCAGTGGTACCCAGCTCTACATTGGCAAACAGAGTAAGGTTCATAGGCTCCTTGGTCTGCATGTCCATTACCAGATGATTATCACTCATGCGGTTCAGGGTGTCATCGGGCACCTCATACACCTTGAGGCTCTTGAGCTTGTCAGTGGGCATGTTGTTGAGGGCTATGCTCATGTCGCGCTTAAAGAACTGGTCTCCGTTAAGTCGTATCTCATTGATGTCGCGCCCCAGATAGGTCATCTTACCGTCCTCATACTTTAGTCCCGGCAAACGGCGTACCAGATCAAGCAGCACGCTCCCACTGGGCATCTCGTATGCATCGGCATTGAAAATGACAGTATCGCCGCGCTGGTACATGCGCTGCAGCTCGGCCACAATCTCCACCTCCTCGGTGGTAAGGGGATTGCTGCGCAGCACTATTGAGTCAAGCTCAACGGTGTAAGTGTGGATTCCGCTTTCGCGTTTCATGGGCGGATCTACGATGGTATCCAGCGTCTGCATGCCTAAATAAGAGATTCTTATGCGCAGACGTGTGTCCTTAATCCTGTCGCGGCGTGACATATAGGTCCAGAAATCGCCGTCCTTATCGGCCATACTTCCGTCGGTGGCAGTTGTGTCACCCATACATTTGACCAATACATTGGCTCCCTGCAGCGGATAGGGATCGGGCTCATAATCATCAACCCCATATACCCTACCTGTTACCTGAAATGACTGTTTTATATAAGTACGCAACATAGATTCCACCTCCGGACTGCTCCAGTCCTGCGCACTCACACTAATCGTAAACAGCATCAAAGCTGCCAAAAGGACTCTCTTTAAATTCATGCCTGCTAAGTTATCTCATCTTCTTATACGAAACAACTCTGCAATTGTCAAAAACGCCGCAAAGGGGTCGTTTCCCTTTGCGGCGTTTTTTCAGTTCAGTCTCGCGTTGACCGGTACCTGGAACCTGGTCTTGGTACAAAAGGGGTCTGACCCCAATTGTACTGTTTTTATCTTACATTTTGATAGAAGATGGTTTTATCAGCATATTTTTCTGACAATAAAATCCTTATCTGCTGATAGTTGGCAACAGAGAATGGTAATAAGACCGCGTCACGGCGACCTTCAAAGAGGTCTTTCACGGCCGATTCCAGATTATCGGGTGTAACAACCACACTTGAATCAGGAATGGCAACCGGCATATCCAGGCAGATGTATGCCCCACTCTTTGATACAGACTGCCAGGCTTCTTTTATCTTAGGCTGCATACTGCCAATAAGTTCATCGCTTCTATTACGCAAAGATTCCTGGAGTTCCTGATATTTCTGTGTCAGCTTTTGCTGACCGTCAACCAGTTCTTTTTCATAGCTGGAACGCATGCTTTCAGTCAACTGCTCCTGCTCTTTCTGATATTCCTCAGTTTTTTTCTTTAAATCATTGTTTAAAGCCTGCATCTCTTCCTGCATCTTGTCCTGTAAGGATTGCAGTTCTTCTCTTGCCGATCTGTACGCATCAATGAAAGCCCTCATCTCAGGTGTATTCAATTCACCCAGTTCCTCATGGCTCATGGCAACATTCATCAGGAGTGAGCGTACGTTATCATCGGTCTCATCTTTTGCATTATAGAGGTTTATCCATTCAGGAGTGGGACGCTGACTGCTGCCATCAAGCCTGAAAGTAATTGGAACAGAGTATTTTACACGCACCGGTTTTCCTTGTTGGACACCGGGAGTCCAATTAGGCATGAGTCCAATGACTCTGAGAGCCTCTGCATCAAGTAACGGATGAACAGACTTCACAACTTCCGGCTCACAGATAGATCCATCCTTGTTAATTATGAATGTGACGATTACTCTTCCCTGAATAGAACTGTCCTTGCACTCTGCAGGATATTTGATGTTTTTTCTAAGGAACTGCAGTAATTCGGCCGTACCGCCGGGGAACTCCGGCTGCTCTTCAACAACCATTGCCGGTTCGTCATCTGATCCTGTGTTAAGCTTTTTAATGCTTATCGGGCCATTGGCAATAGGTCTCTGATTCTCACCATACTCCGGATGTGAGATTGTAAGAACATCATCGGGATTTACAATGCGCATGCTGAATTTGCCTTCATTGTCGGTGAGAGCATGTGAAACGATACGGTTTTCTGCATCCTTCTCAATCACATTGGCCATCATTATGGTTACTCCGGTTTCAGCGTCTGCCACAAATCCGTGAATCACATCACCGGCCTTTACGGTCTGGGGTGCAACCGTGGATTTTGGTTCATTGGGTTCATTGACTTTATCAGGCTGCTTCCGGCTGCTCTGAAGTGTGATTGTCAAATCAGATGAAGGACTCTCATAACTGACCTTTATAGGATCGTAACCTTGTTTGGAAACCGTAACAAGTTCTCCCTTACCGGTAGAATAGGCAAATTCGCCATTTCTGTCAGAGCTGCATTTTACAAGAGCGGCAAGCCCGGAGACATTGGATATTACAGTGAATTCAGCCGATGCAATCGGATTGCCTTTTTCATCAACCACCTTTCCGCTTACCTGGAATGTGGTGTTGTCAACAGTCTCTTCCTCATCAATTTCATTTGATGCAGGAACACTCAATACATTGTCTTGATTTACGGCCTTTTCTGTACGCGCAAACAGGACAGATGTCATTCCCAACATGGGAACTAGAAGCAGAAGCCACATGAGGCGTCTCTTCCGGGTTTTTGTTTTGTTCATCATAATAATTCTCTTTTTAATGTTAAGGTTAAAGGAGCTGGCAAGCGCATAGGCCTCTGCGCCGACAGTCCGCATTATCAACAGTTTCTGATAGTCACTGTTACGTATGCCGTAATGATTGATCACTTCATTATCGGCTTCATATTCATGGACTATCTTTATCTCTTGAAGTACAAGCCAGCACACCGGATTAACAATAGTGCAGGCTAAAAGGAATACAAGGTCAAGTGAATGCAGCAGCCTTATATGGGCAAACTCATGCCTTAGGCTTGCCCGGCGTGCAAATCCGTTTTCCGCATCGGATATGACGATGTAGTTCATCCAGCTGAACGGGCCGAATGACTCGTCATGCGTAACCAGCCATACCGTACGGCTTATGCGGCGGCGGTTTTTGCCGCGCAAGAACCGTCTTGCCCTGATGATACTGCGTGACCAGCCCAACAGGAGCATCAGTACATAAGCAGAATACATGCATACCAGTATCACTGCCCACATACTGTGCCCTGCAGGCTCAGAGGTCTCTACCGCCATCATCTGCGGCTCACCTATCAGGATAAAGGTGCCGGACAACTCCTGAGCAAACTCCATACGCTCAATGGTCATCTCGCCCATTACGGGAGTTCTTTCAGGAATGGTAATGTGCAATAAGGGGAGAAGTGCCGAGAGCACCGTTGCTCCTAACAGGTAGAAGCGGTTGAAACGGCAGAACGTAGTTCCGCTGAATGCCACTTTATAGATGGTAAGCAGAACTATCAAGGCAAAAGCCCATTCCATTATGTAAAGAACTATACTACCCATGATTTTTACTTTGCGTTTTCAGCCATTCGGATAAGATCCTTGAGATCGTCAATACTTACCTCCTCCTGCTGCACAAGGCAGGATATGAAATCCTTGTATGAGCCGTTGAAGAACCGGGACACACTCTCCCTGTTCATCAACTCAACGTATTTGTCACGGCTTACGGCAGGCTCATACAGGAAGAACCGGGCTCCAAGCTCCTGATGCTTTATCATTCCGCTTACCTCCAGACGGCGCACAAACGTGGTCAGCGTATTGAAGTTGGGTCGGGGCTCGGGCATGCGTTCCAAAAGATCTCTCATGGACAGCGCTCCGTTATCCCAGAGCACGTTCATGATTGCAAGTTCCTTATCGGTCAGTTTTTTCATATGTCAATAATGTTTTGTTTCAGGCTTCCGATGCAAATAAATTACATTTTGTAAAAACAACCAAACATTTTGACAATTATTTATACTTTCGTTGTAAAAATAAACATACAGCACAAAAAAAGAGGGCGGATAAAAGTCCGTCCTCTTTCGCAAATGTGCAATTGGGGGCAGGCCCCAATTGTACTATAACCTCCAGTTGACCTTCTTGTCCGGATACTTTGCGATGGTTTTTCGGAGCTTTTTGTAGTTATCCTCTGAATACGGAATAACAAAATAACTTCTTTTGCCTGTAAACAGATCCTTGACAGCTTTTTCCAGATTCTCCACAGGATCCGCGTCTTTGAAATCACCTCCGAAACAATCTACCCCATACTGCTCAGACGCTGTTGACAAAACTTCTACACCTATCCAATCGGATTCTTCAGTA
>Ga0310786_10007189_pt1 | contig 14581 bp, 8 predicted proteins | sample AusTroGonzalo_MG_FD_203881 | JGI IMG/M metagenome (GOLD analysis project Ga0310786, IMG submission 203881) | Bovine rumen microbial communities from tropical cattle in Woodstock, Queensland, Australia - Gonzalo_03 (v2) (version 2) | ecosystem: Host-associated > Mammals > Digestive system >... | reverse complement strand
CGTGCTACCCAGGGCGTTCGTCTGATCAACCTGACGAAGAAGAACGATACCATCGCCAGCGTCTGCAAGGTACAGAAGGCCACCGAGGAAGAGCTTGCCGAGGAGAATGCCGAGTATGCTGAGACTCCCGGGGCTTCAGAACCTTCAGAGACTCCCGAGAACACAGATAACAATAATACTAACGAATAAATTGTTTAACTAACTTATAAAAGTATGAAGAAAGTAATGATGATGGCCCTGATGGCAGCCGCTGCCACCACCGCCTTTGCACAGGAAACTGTGGTGAAAGAAGCCAAGAAACTCTTATCCAAGAAAGATTTCGACGCTGCAGCCCAGATGTTGGCACCGGCCCTCACTTCAAGTGAGACCCTCGACAAGGCAGCTGCTTGGAATCTGATGACTGACATCCAGTTTGAGAAGTACTCGGCCATTCAGAACGAGAATATACAGAACCAGATGAACCAGAAGGCTGTTCCCTTTGACACTCTGGGCATGAATACTGCCTGCTACGAGGCCCTGAAGGCCGCTATAGAGTGCGACAAGTATGACGTCCAGCCCAACGACAAGGGAAAGGTGAAGATTCGTTTCCGTCAGGCCAACCAGCAGCGCATGCAGAACGTGCGTCTGAACCTGATCAACGCTGGTCTGTTTGACTATAACCACAAGAACCTCGACGGCGCTCTGGCCAAGTGGTCACTCTATCTCGACAGTCCCGCTTCAGAACTGTTCACAGGTTTTGCAGCTGTAGCCGATGTAGCTCAGGACCAGTATCGCTCAGAGATTGCCTACTATGCTGGTCTGGTGGCTTATCAGAAGAAAGACTTCGCTACAGCAGAGAAGTTTGCCAAGCTCGCTTCTCAGGACCCCAAGAAGGCAGCCGAGGCCAACGAGATTCTGCTCTTCTCAAAGAAGGAGACCATGAAGACCAAGGAAGACTCTCTGGCATATGTTGATATGGTGAAGGACCTGCACAAGGCTAACCCCGAGGAGGAGCGCTATTTCAACCTGCTGATGGAATACTACACTCGTGCCGACGACCAGAAGGCTATGGCTGCCTGGGCTGAGGAGGAGACATCTATCAACCCCGAGAACAAGATGGCTTGGGCTCTCACTGGTCAGGTTCACATGAACGCCCGCGAGTGGGATGCAGCAGTAGAGGCCTACAAGAAGGCTATCGAGATTGACCCCACCTTCATCCAGTGCGTCTTTAATGCCGGTGTCTGCCTCAACGGTAAGGCTATCGACCTGAAGGATAAGTTGGCCGACAAGAACACTGGTGGTCTGACCAAGGCTAATGCCGACAAGGTGAAGGCTATCCTGCACGATGCCCGCGAGTATCTGGAGCGCTCAAAGGAGTTGGATCCCGATCGTGAGAAGGTAAACTGGGCATATCCTCTGTATCAGATCTATTATTCTATTGGCGACAAGGCCAAGAGCGACGAGATGGAGAAGCTCGTGAATGCTGGAAACTAAAAAATATTGAATCTATAGAATGAAGCAACTCATTGCGACCTTGCTTCTCTTACTGACAATAACACCGTGCCTGATGGCTCAGAAGAAAGAGCTCAGTCAGGCACGGTCTTCTATCAAGAGTGGCAAATACGACGATGCTGAGAGGACATTGACAAAACTCCTCAAGGATTCGACCAACCGTACGAACAAGCGTATCTGGTTGGCCTACTACGATGCTGTGCGCGGTAAATACGAGCAGGGCAACGAAAAGCTATATTTAAAGCAAAACTACGATACAACTACATTTTTCCATAATGTCAGACTGATGCTGTCGATAGCCGAGACCCTCGACAGTCTGGCACCCGAATACCGTAAGAGTCACGCCGAGCAGCAGAACGGCTATCGTCCTAACCTGTTCAGCGGCGGTTCGTTCCTGTTGCGTAAGGGCAAGTGGAGCGAGGCCTTCGACTATTTCCAGGCCTATATGGACTGTGCCCGTCAGCCCCTGTTCTCGGCTTATCACTACGACTCTCTGGACACCCGCATGAACGAGGCCGCCTATTGGGCTACCTATTGTGGCTATAAGATGGACGACCCCGTGTTGACACTTCGCTATAGTAAACAGGCGCTCAGGGACTCGTCGCGTGCCAATTTTACCCTGCAGTTTGTGGCCGAGGCCCGCAAGTGGCTCAAGGACGACGAACTCTATCTGAGCACCCTTCAGGAGGGCTTCCGTCGCTATCCCACGTTCCACTATTTCTTCCCCCGTCTGATGGACGCCTATACCAGCATGGGCCAATATGACAAAGCCCTTGCTGTGGCCGACAGCGCGCTGGCCGTCAACGACTCCAGTCAGCTGTTCCTTTTTGCCAAGTCCACCACGCTGCTTCGCCTGGAGCGCTATGCCGAGTGTATTGAGTATAGTAAGAAGTTGATTGAACTGAATCCCAACATGGCTGAACCCTATTTCAATGCCGGTTCCGCCTATGTCAATATAGCCGCCAGTCACGAGCAGCGTCACGATAAGAAGCAGATGCGTCAAGCCTATCAGGATGCGCTTCCCTTTGTGGAGACCTATCGCAAGCTGATGCCAGACGAGAAAAACAAGTGGGCCCCGGTGCTCTATCGCATCTATCTCAACCTGAATATGGGAAAGCAGTTTGACGAGATCGACAGACTGTTAAAACAATAAGCAGCGGACTTACACGGACAGTCCAAAATAGTTTGCGATGATCCGCTGCCATTCCTTACTGAAAAGAATGAATATGAAGAAGATATGTATTGTGGCGGGCGCACGCCCGAATTTCGTGAAGGTGGCACCCCTGATTCGTGCTATCGAGCAGGCCTCAGGTGCCGAGTATGAACTGGTGTATACCGGACGTGAGGATGACCCCACACTCGAGTCGTCGCTCTTTGACGACCTTCAGATGCCTCGCCCCTCGGTGTTCTTTGGTGTCGACAGCACCAGTCTTAACGAGATTACGAGTAAGGTGATGGCCCATTTTGATACCTATCTCGACGTCAATCCTGCCGACGTGGTGATTGTTGTCGACGACCTTGCCTCGACGATGGCCGCTGCTATCGTTACCAAGAAACGCGGCGTCAAGTTGGCCCACCTGGTGGCCGGCACCCGTTCTTTCGATATGAATATGCCCAAGGAGGTGAACCGCCTGGTGATTGATGCCCTCAGTGACTATCTCTTTACTGCTGGCATCAAGAGTAACAGCGTGGCCACGCGCGAGCAGGCCGAGGGTTCCAATACCTATATGGTGGGCAATATCCTGATGGATACTCTGCGCTTCAACCATCAGCGCCTGCGCAAACCCAATCTTGACATCGAGGCCGGAAACTATCTCGTCTTCACCCTCAACCGCAAGGCCCTGCTGGCCGACGAGGAGAACCTCAAGAAGATGCTCTGCGCGATGAGTGAGGCTGCAGGCGATATGCCAATCATCGCCCCCTTGCGCGGCAAAGCACTCGAGATGGTCACCCGTCTAAAAACTCAAACCTCCAGCCTCCAACCTCAAACCTCGCTGAGTTACCTCGAGTTCGGCTGGTTGACCGCCAACGCCAAGGGTATCATCACCGACAGTGGCAATGTGGCCGAGGAGGCGACGTTCAACGGCGTGCCCTGTATCACGCTCAACAGCTATACCGAGCACCAGGAAACCGTGAGTGTGGGTTCCAACGTACTGGTGGACGGCGATGCTCAGAAACTCTCTGCTGCCATCAGCGACCTGCTGCGCGGACAATGGAAGAAGTCAGCCTTGCCCGACCGCTGGGATGGTCGTACGGCCGAGCGTATCGTGAAGATACTGCTGGGGTAGGGGGTTGACCTGATATACTGCGAAACAATATCCATAATTAATCACAATAATGAAACTAAAACTATTCTCAGCATTGGCTTTGGCCTTGCTGACACAGGGTGCGCAGGCACAGACCTCACCCAAAGGCCCCACCATGGGCTGGAGTTCATGGAACACCTACTATTGTAACATCTCCGAGTCGCTCATCAAGAATCAGGCGAACGCGATGGCCAACCGTTTTAAGAGTGCTGGTTACCAGTATATCAACATCGACGACGGCTTCCAGGGCGGGCGCAACAGTCAGACCGGTCAGCTGCTCATCAATAAGAGTCGCTTCCCCAACGGTCTGCAGCCTGTGGTCGACCATATCCACAGCAAGGGCCTGAAGGCCGGTATCTATAGCGATGCGGGCTACAACACCTGCGGCAGCTATCACAACGGCGACGCGCTGGGCAAGGGCACTGGCCTCTATCAGCACGATCAGCAGGATGCCGACTATTTCTTCAATGAGTTGGGCTTCGACTTCATCAAGGTGGACTTCTGTGGTGGCGACCCCATTCACAACGAAGACCGTCTGAAGCTCGACGAGCAAGAGCGCTACACCGCCATCTCTCAGGCCATCCAGAACACTGGCCGCACCGATGTGCGCTTCAACATCTGTCGCTGGGCCTATCCCGGCACCTGGGCCAACCAGGTGAGCACCTCGTGGCGCATCTCTGGCGATATCAATGCCAGCTGGGAGTCCGTCCGCAACATCATCGAGGAGAACCTCTATCTCTCGGCCTATTGCATCGACGGCAGCTACAACGATATGGACATGCTGGAGGTGGGACGCGGCCTCAAGACCGAGGAAGACAAAACTCACTTCGGCATGTGGTGCATCATGGATAGTCCGTTGCTCATTGGCTGCTCTTTGACTTCGCTGACAGCGGGTAACAAGACCTATAAGTTGCTGACCAACCCCGACCTTATCGCCCTCAACCAGGACACCCTCTATCTGCAGGCCTATGTGGCCAAGCGTGATGGTGGCTGCTATGTGTTGGTGAAGGATCTGGAAAAGAAGTACGGCCTGAAGCGTGCCGTTGCCTTCTATAACTCTACCGACGAGGCTCAGGATATCTCCATCGACTTTGCTGATATCGAGTTGGGCGGCGTCATCAAGATGCACGACTGCTTCGAGAAGACCGATGTTGACGATGCCGAGACGAGCTTCACTGTCAACGTGCCTGCCCACGGCACCCGCATCTATACCCTCGTGGGCGAGCAGCGCCTGGAGCGCACGCTCTACGAGGCCGAGACCGCCTATATGACGAGCTATCAGGAGATTGGTGGCGGTAACACAGGCGTCTATTCCAGCGACAACAACTGCTCTGGTGGCATGAAGGCAGGATGGCTGGGCAAGGGCACCAAGAACGACCTGCAGTGGCGCAATGTCTATAGTCTGGACGGCGGCGAATACTCGATGGACCTCTATTACCAGTCGGGCGAGAGTCGCAGCGTGACCGTTGAGGTCAACGGTAAGAAGGTGGGCGCCTATTCGCTCAACTCGGGCAGCTACTCTAAGGTGGGCAAAAAGACAGTGAAGATCACGCTGGAGCCCGGCGAGAATGTTGTCCGCCTGTATAACGCCTCCAACTGGATGCCCGATATCGACTGCATGAAACTGACGTTGATCAACAAGCCCGACGGCATCAGCACGGCCTCGGCCCTCAAGACCTCGTCTAAGGCCTATACGCTCTCCGGTCATCAGGCCAAAGCCCATCAGAAGGGCATCGTGATTAAGGACGACAAGAAGGTGGTTCGTAAGTAAGTATTTAAATCCCCCCACTTCAAATTTGAAGTGGGGGGATTTTTTTATGAAGCACTTAAGTATATAAATATGCTTTATTAAAAACAATTGACATAACTATTCGTTCTAACGAATTGTTCAATACTGATTTCTTTATTGTATCACACACTGGAACTATCAGTTCCGTACGCTGGAACTATTAGTTCCATCCGATGGAACTGTTAGTTCCATGTATTGTTACTATTATGAAACCACCTGAAAATCAATAAGTAACGCTAATATTTTTGCATGTTTTTAGTTGGAAATATGAAATTGTGATGCTTTTGTGATGGCTTTATATGGTAGCCATCACGTCTTAACCTATTGTACTTCAATGTGTTAGTTGTATGTGTGACGGCTCAACCCCTTTTTTCTATTCAAATTTCTTATGCCAAATTTTTAATCACGATTAAAAATGAACCTACTTGACAAATTCCATCATATAGCATCATTAGTACCGACTATAATCCGCAAGTAGTGAACAAGGTGGGGGAATAAAAAGAAATCGGGAGGCGATGCTTTTGCATGCCTCCCGATTTGGGTTATGTCAAATTGCTAATTAGCGCAGTGAAGCTTTTTCACGGTTCAGTTTAACAATATGCTTGGCAATTGTCTTCTTGGCAATTGAACGTTTAGAAGAACGTTTTGCAGCATTCTTAACAGTAAATTTCTTCATTGCCTTCTTCATAGCAGCCTGAGCTGTACCTGTCAATGTGAAGGTGTCCTGAACGAAAGCAAATGCGTCTCCAGGACCTGATGCAATATGGTATGACAGATTGAAGTAGAATACGCCTTCATTATAGAAGCTTGGCATATCTGCTATTTCACCAGTCTTGAAGTCTGTGACATAAATCATTCCATAAGTTTCATCTACGGTACCTGTTTCAACACCGTCTACAGTAATGATGCCATCTTCATCCATCTCGAATACGAGACCTACCTCGTTGTTCTCCCACAATGGAGCAATACGATATCGGTTGGGATTGCTATCGCTCTGGTAAAGGGTGAGTCCCTGGTCGGTGTAAGTTTGGTCGTAGAAGAGACTACCGTCTTGGCTGTAGCTCTTTGCACCATATACGTATGTTCCGATGAATGCTGCAGTCCAGGTTTCTGCGGTATCACCGCTTGACTGGAGCTTGAAGCTGAATGCCTCAACAGCAACAGCTTCGCCGCCAGCATAAATGACAGCTACGAGATTGTACTTTCCGCTTTCGCCATAGACAATCTCAGTGGTGCCTGAAGCAGAAATGACATCAGCCTCGATAGAACCGTCCTGAATGCCTGCTGCAGTAGCGTCTATGTCGTCATTGGCTGAAACAAGTGCATACTTAACAGTCTCTACATCGTCACCAAAAGTGAAGTTGAAGCGAGCGTAGTCCACGTTCTCAGCAGAAGTGTATCGACCAACGTATTCTACGTCAAGAGAATAGTCTGCAATAACACTACCAGGCAGGGCAACTGTAAACAAACCGTTCTTGGCAGCAATATACCATGAGCCACTATTGTAGTTCTCCTCAGAGATAAGCATTGAATTTGCGGGCATCGTGATGAGGCCATCCTTCAGTGTACCGAAGTACTCAGGGTTGCTAGCCTTAATCTCGTCAACGGTCTTTCCCTTTGACAGATAGTAATCAACCATACTTGTATAGCTAATCATGCCAGATGCGGGGTCAACGGTAGCTCCAGTCTTGTCCCCCACGATATATACTGCTTCAGGATTAGATGCGTTGATCTCCATGAAGTAGTCGTTGTCGTAATCATAGTAGTTTGCCCAGTCATCACCACCAAGAGCCTCACTGATTGCATTTCCATAATTCTTTCCGTAAGGATTGACAATACGATACAGGCCATTCTTAACCGTGTTCTTCTGGATGGTTACCTCATAGACGGGATGTCCAAGGTTGTACCAAGTTGAAATAATATCCTCGCGGTAGAAGCCTTTACCAAAGTCAACCCAAGCGGTAACACCTGCAGTGAACTGGTAGCTGCTCAATCCATAAAGAGTTGTCATGCTGGCATCTGCGATATCAATCTTAACAGATGTATAGTCGCCATAGACGATTTTTGCGGGATCGTATGAAATGACAATAGGTGCATTCTTCTCGCCAGCGGCAAAAGTTACAGAACTGGGTACCGTGAAGATGGAACCCTCGCCCAGGGTAACGTTCAGGGGAACAGTAAGTGCTCCAACGGTGTCACCACGCGAAATGGACACAGAAAAGCTATTCGCATCTGGCGAAATCTCGTATTTTGTTGGAAGTCCATTTGCAAAAAATACCTGTTTGCCAGAAATGCTTGCAGGCTGATAGTTGTCATCCCTCTCAGAGTCGCAAGAAACGAAACCGAGAATAACAGTCAGCAGAGCCAGACTATATTTGAATATATTTTTCATACTTCTAACTATTTAATATTTATTGTAAGGGGATATCAACGTCCTCAACAGCTGAGGGAACAGGTGTTGAGGGGTTGTTGTCAGCATCAGTCAGAGCAGAGTTACCGTTGATCTCGGTCTGAGGAAGACGCCACAACAGGATGGGATCGTTGGCGGGAATGTTGAGCACGCAGTTGGGCTCGTAGCCAGCACCACGACGGTCAACACCCTTATTCAGACGCATCACGTCGAACCAGATGCGACCCTCGCCCCACAGCTCGATACGCTTCTGACGATAAACCTCGTTCTGAACGTCGCTTGCGGTGCAAACATAAGCGGGATCACGATAGGTCTTAATGAACTGCTCCAAGGTGCTCTTACCGTTCTGACCAGCCATATGCTGAGCCTCAGCGAGGATGAGGTACATCTCCTCAACACGCATCAGAGGAAGGTCATTGGCATTAACGTCGTTGTTCAGAATGCCCTGATAGGGAGCGAACTTACAGTTCAGATAAGGAGTAGCAACGATACCGGCAGCCTTCTGGTCGTCAGTGGGCTTGAAGGTTCCCTGCAGATATGCATTCCACTCATCGCTCACGTTGGCGCAGAAGCCCTTGTCGTCGCTCCACCAGCCCTTACGGATATCGGTGTCGGCAATCGTTTTATAGAGTTTCTTGCTGATCTGGTGTCCACCACTGTATTGGCCGTAGCCATAGTTGAACGTACCATTGTGAGAAATCCAGTTGACGATACCAGAAGATACTACGTCGTCGGTCTCGGCAATATAGATGCCCCACATCCAGTTGGGCTCGTCGGCACTGCAGAAGGTAGGCTTGCTAACTTCGTTGATGGTAGCGGGACGGGCATCGGTGTTGTCGATGGCTGCCTGAGCGTCAGCAGCAGCCTCTGCCCAGTTCTGCATAGCCAGATTCATGCGGGCACGCAGACCATAGGCCACAGCCAGGTCGATATAACGGCGGTCAGAGCGCTTCTGACCAGCCTTCTGAGCCTTTCCAAGTACCTCAATAGCCTTCGTAAGGTCAGCATTCACCTGTGCATAGACATCCTCTACGGTAGCACGGGGAGCACCCTCGGTAGCTGCCTTGCTTGAGTTCTCGTTGGTGATCAGGGGAACGCAGGCTGACTTCTCGTGTCCCTTGTAGTTGAACTGGAAAAGCTGAGCCAACTCCAGATAGCAGAATGCACGGGCGGCAAGAGCCTGTCCTAGATAGTACTGTGTCAGAGGATCCTCAGAATCAGCGTTCAGAGAACCGGCAACAGTGTTGGCACTGAAGATAATCTTGTAATAGTCGTTCCAGAGAATCTGACTCTCACGGCTGGTATAGGGACGGTCGTCATAAGTCAGACTGTTGCCACCCCAGTTGTAACCGTTATCACCGCTTACCAAGTCCTCGGTGTTGCAGTCGGTGAAGAACATGATACTGCTGTAGCCGAAGTCGTTGTGACGACTGCCAATAGCATCATAGTTCGGCATGTACACATTGAACTGTGAGAAAATACCGCGCACACCGGCTTCAGCACGCTCAGGCTTGGCATCACCGATTTCGACCTTCTGGTCTTCTGTAAGAGTGCCACCCTCGGGGGCTGTGTCCAAATCTTCACAAGCTGTGAAGGCTGACGTAGCCAATGCAGCAAACAAGAAATATTTTAGTTTCATATCTTTATTTCCTTTAATTATTAATATGTGAGATTAGAAGCTTACACTGATACCACCTGAGAGCGTACGCAGCTGAGTATAGGTATAAGGAATTGATGAAACGAAGCCCTGACGTGGGTCGAGACCCTTGCGTTTTGCAAACAGAGCGAGGTTGTCACCAGAGAAGTAGATGCGAACACTGCCCAGACCGTACTTCTGTACCAAGTTCTTCGGAAGTGTGTAACCGAAGGTCACGTTGTTGATTGACAGATAGCTTGCGCTGGTCAGGAATCGTGTAGAAGAATAAGCTGTGTAACGGTCACCTGCGTTCAGACGGGGAACATCGGTGTGTGTGTTGGTGGGAGTCCAAGCGTCAAGGATATCCTTGTGCCAAGCACCACCAGCGTCAGAAGATGCAGAAGCGTGCATCAGGTACATATAACCTTGGTCGAGCACCTGACCGCCAATCTGATAAGCAAACTGGACGCTTGCATCAAAGCCATAGGCCGTAGCCGACAGACCGAAGCCACCATATACGTCGGGAAGCAGGTCGTCTGTAGCCACACGATTCTCTGACAGACTGGCAGTGTTGTAGTCGTTAGAAGTCTTGCGGCCCAGGAGGTTGCGGTTCTTCTCGCCAACATAAGACTCTACGTCGTCGTGAGCAATCTTTTTGCCGTTGGCATCATACCAAACCTCGTAGTCCTTGCCACCGATAGTCTCCATCTCGTAGTCGTTCACCCAATAGAGGGCCTCACCAGTGTTCTCGTCAACACCAGCCCACTCGGGCAAGTACAGACGATACATGCTTTCGCCTTCCTCGTAGATACGAGAACTGCTAATCCACTTACCGTTCAGGTCGGGATGCAACTTGTCTATCTTGTTCTGGATGAATGTGGCGTTACCATTGATGGTCAGAGAGTAGTCGCGATGCTTCAGGATGTCGTATGACAGGTCGATTTCCAAACCGCGGTTGGTCATTGTACCAACGTTCATAGGAATCTGTGAGTAACCCAGCGAACCGGCAACGGGCTTGAAGTACAGCATGTCCTTCTGCTGACGGCCGAAGTACTCGATGCTACCATTCAAACGGTTGTTGAGCAGAGCAAAGTCGAGACCAATGTTATAAGATACAGACTTCTCCCAAGTCAGGTCCTTGTTGCCCTTGTAGGCCAAAGTACCATCAGAGAAACCAGAAGCGTCACCAGTCATTGTATACTGGTCGGCATAAGCATAGTAGTAGTAGCGGCCATCGCCAGTGCTACGACCCAGGTTATCGTTACCCTGCTGACCATAGCTGGCCTTCAACTTCAAGTTGTTCAACCAAGACTGAGTGCCTTCCATGAACTGCTCCTTTGTGATAACCCAAGCCAGTGAACCGCTCCAGAAACCACCCCAGCGGTTGTCGGGATGGAAGCATGAAGATGCGTCGCGACGATAGCTGACAGCTGCGATATACTTGTCGTCATAGCTGTAGTTGATACGACCGAAGATACCCTTGGTCGCGTAGTCGAGAGAATAACCACCGTTGTTCTTCTGGTTAACGGCGTTGTCCATCCAGTAACTTTCGGGATCGTAAAGCTTGGTGGCATTAGCGCTGAGACGACGATACTTCCACTGATAACCCTCATAACCCAGTGTGAAATCCAGGTTGTGAACATCTGTAATCTTGGTGTTGTAGTTAGCCAGGAACTGAGTGGTGAAACCTGTAGTGCGCATATGGTACTGAGAGGCTGCACCCTCCATGCTTGCGAACTGACCCATGTAGGCGTTCTGCAGAACGTCGTAGTTGGTGTTGTCATAGTTGTAACCCAGGCGAGCGGTCAGGGTCAGACCTTCCATAGGCTTCAACTCTGCAAACCATGTGCTGTTCAAGATGTCCATCGTGTAGATAGCTCTGTCATACTGCATCTGACCAGCGGGGTTAGAGATTGACATGTATGAACGGTCGCGACCAGCCTCACCAGAACCGTAGTCATAGACAGCGCGGTCACCATTGTACATGATGTTACCACTAGCGTCACGAACATAAAGAGGATAGATAGGAGCGATACCGTAAGCCATACGGAAAGCATTACCAGATGAGTTAGTAGTAGTCTGATCGTCGGGATAGAAGCTCTTAGAGTGGGTCAAACCAACGTTGGCACCCAGCTTCAACCACTGGTTTACCTTGAACTCGTCGCGAAGGCGGATAGAAGAACGTGTGAAGCTTGAACCGCTGACAATACCGTTATCATCCAGGAAGCTGTAGCTGACGTAATAGTTGTTGGCGTCTGTTGCACCAGAGAGGCTAACCTCATATTCCTGGCGAAGTGCCTTCTTCATGATCTCATTCTCCCAGTCATCGGGGGTGAAATAGTAGGTACCATCGCTGTATCCGAGGGTAGCGTTAGGATTCAGCTTGCCGTCAGAACCGAACATGAACTGGCCATCGGGAACGGTGTAGATCTGATAACCGTTACCACCATTTGAATTGGTCACGATGGCGCTGTTGGCATATTTCTGAGCAGTCAGAGCGTCATAACCCAAGTTGTTGGTTGCGTAGTTGTAGATAGAAGCATACTCCAGTTCCAGATACTGGGCAGGATTGCTGATGACATCATAGTTGCTGATGGCACGGCTGTTCTGACCCCAACGGGCGTTGAAGTTCACAGTGGGCTTGCCCTGCTTACCAGACTTGGTGGTAACCATAATGATACCGTTGGCACCACGGGCACCATAAAGAGCGGTAGAAGCAGCATCCTTCAATACGGTAATATCGGCGATATCACTAGCAGGAATAGAGCTCAGGTCACCATCGAAGGGTACACCGTCAACAACATACAATGGGGTGTTGCTACCGTTGATAGAGCTGACACCACGAACGCGAATGGTTGCAGATGTACCAGGCTGACCGTTGCTGCTCTGTACCTGGACACCGGCTACCTGACCACTCAGTGCACGGCTCAGGTCACTCACCTGCAGCTTCTCAATCTTGTCGGCCTTCATTGAACCGGCAGAACCGGTAAATGTTCCTTTCTTGGCAGTACCATAGGCAACGACGATAACCTCGTCAAGAGCCTTCTGGTTGCTGGTCAACATGATTTTCATGTTTGGACGGGCGCTCACCTCAATGGGTTGCATACCTACGTAAGTGATTCGCAGGCTAGACTTTCCAGCAGGAACTGTCAGCGAAAACTTACCATTTGCATCCGAAATAGTACCGACTTGTGTCCCGACAACTAAGATAGAAGCACCAATAACGGGCTCTCCGTCATCTTGAGAAACAACGGTACCATTGACTTTTGTCTGGGCCAAAGCTCCTCCGATAAAGAGGAACAGTCCCACCAACAATGTCATGAGTCTTTTTTCCATAATCTCTCTCGTTTAAATTGATAAAAAATGTAAATGTTAATGTATTATTATGTTCTTTTTATTAGTCCTAAATAGTGTTACAAGGTGCAAAAATAGTTAATTGTTTGATAAATAACAAATTTTTAAGCAGAAAACTTTCAAAAAGGTACATTTTTATGTCTTTAATATACAAAAATTGCACATTTGTGGTGTGAAATGTGTCGTTTTGTAATTGTGTAGACGGCTAAAGCGACATTTGGTGGTTAAAAATCGGATATAAAAAAATAGTAATGCGTGGGGAAACACATTACTATATATATAAGAGAGGTGTGAAGAGGCCCTATACGGTGATCTCTCCACGAAGATTCTGACGCATGTATTGGCGCACCAGTTCGGGGTCGTCATACTTGCCCTGCAGATACATCAGTTTGGTGACAGCAGCCTCTACGGTGCCATCATAGCCGCTGATGACGCCTGCCTCCTGCAACTGGTAGCCGGTATCATAGCGTCCCATCTGTACACAGCCCTGCAGACATTGGCTGATGTTGATAATCACCTTGCCTCGGCGATAGCCCTCGCGAAGGGCGTTGATGAGCCAGGGGCTCTGGGGCGCATTGCCCGAGCCATAGGTGCGCATTACGATGGCGCGCAGATTGGGTGTGGCGATGATGTGACGAATCAAATCCTCACGGATGCCGGGAAACAGCGAGAAGATAATCACGTTGTTGTCCAGACGGAATTGAGGTTTGAGATTTGAGTTTTGAGTTTTGAGATTTGATGGACGACGGATGAATTCATCGTGATAGGTAATCTCGACGCCGGCATCGGCCAGATGGGGATAGTTGAACGACTCGAAGGCGTTGAACTCGTCGGCACTCTGCTTGGTGGTGCGGTTGCCGCGCATCAGGTGACCGTTGAAATAGATACCTACCTCGGGCACCATCGCTGTGCCGTCAGCCCGGTGAGCTGCTGCAATCTCGATGCTGGTGATGAGGTTCTCCTTGCCGTCGGTGCGTAACTGGCCAATGGGCAGTTGCGAGCCGGTGAGGATTACAGGCTTGGTGAGTCCCTCGAGCATAAACGACAGGGCGGAGGCGGTATAGGCCATTGTGTCGGTGCCGTGAAGGACGACAAAACCGTCGTACTCGTCGTAGTGGTCGGCAATAATATGTGCCAACTCCGTCCACAGCTTTGGCGACATGTCGCTGGAGTCGATGGGCGGGTTGAATTGATAGGTGGCTATCTCGGTCTGAAACTGCGCCAACTCGGGCACTCTACTGAGCAGGTGCTCGAAGTCAAATGGCTCCAGAGCACCTGTCAGCGGGTTTTGGTTCATACCAATCGTACCACCGGTGTAGATTAATAAAACCTTTGAGGTCATTAGAATCTAAAATCAAGTTCTACATCAACCATGTTGTAGTTGTGCTTGTCGGGGTTGGCGATAGTGCGGTCGTTCACACGGGCATACTCCAGGTTGATCTGCAGGTTCTTGGTGAACATGTAGTCCGCACCGATTTCGTACTGAGTCTTTGACTGACCCCATTCCTTAGCCTCGCGATACAGGTCGTAGCGAGCCTTCACGTGCATCTTGTTCTTCTGAATAGGTGCAATGCAGAGAGCATAGTAACCATCGG
>Ga0310786_10007188_pt1 | contig 14584 bp, 9 predicted proteins | sample AusTroGonzalo_MG_FD_203881 | JGI IMG/M metagenome (GOLD analysis project Ga0310786, IMG submission 203881) | Bovine rumen microbial communities from tropical cattle in Woodstock, Queensland, Australia - Gonzalo_03 (v2) (version 2) | ecosystem: Host-associated > Mammals > Digestive system >... | reverse complement strand
TTTCAAGATTTACACAATTAAAACAGTCATGGCATCAAACACATTTATATAAATATGAAGAATTAGAACAATTAACACAACCATCACAATGCCTTAATCAAAAACAATTATTAATATTTACGCAATCATAACATCATTCTGAATGTTCACAGTAATAACAATCAACACATTCTTTGCTGTAATGTGAAAATTGAGAATATAAACAATTTTCCAAAACTCCTGATCCAAAACACATATAGCAATCTTTAGAATTACCAATAGTAGCTGTATAATCGCAATTCTCATTACTATGTCAAAACTTACTCCAAACTGGAACTTTGTGAAGCAAATCATCAATAACTAAAGAAAATTTTTTATTAATTCAACCCTTTCATATAAATGCAGGTGTCCATTTATCAGACCATCGAATATTAGAATCATATACTAAATAATCTTTATCTGGAGACATCATAGAAACAATTGATTTTCACGAAAAATTACATGTATTTTTGTAAAGACATCTTTCATTTCTAAAAACATATCTATTTGCTTCCCTTTCTTCTGGGCATAAAGTAGGAGTCGGAAGTTTTGCTTTTAATTTTCCGTCTTTATATTCGAAACTATCTTTCACATCATTATTCTTTTCTAAAAAATCTTTTGCATATTGTTCATCAACTTCAAAAGTAGGGCTGAATTTATCGTAGAAATCTAAGTCAGATTGATAAATCGGAAAATCCTGTCATGAAAGACGACATTTTTTCCATTCAACAATTGGATCCTTTGATTTTCTACTTACATATTCATAAACCTCTTTAGGTGTGTATTGCATTTGTCTTTACTATAACAATATAAATTATATTAACTTTTTTCGTAAAAGCATTTTTCACATAGGATCTTTTTTCATTTTCATGGTAAATGTACAGACAACATTTCTTCTCCACATTCATCGCAATGAATTAAATGCATTATTGGAGAAGATTTTTTATTAAATCTTTCTTGATGTCTAATATCAGGATGCTTAGTTGGTAATGGTAAATTATTCTTAATATAGAATTCTAATTCTTGTTTAGTTATCCTAAATGGCTTTTTACTTACTTCACATATTATTGCATAATTCAAAAGCTTTTGTAGAAAATCTGGTTTTTTATCTTGTATTACTTTACATCACATTTTTGGTAATTTCTCTCAAGGAACAGTTTTTTCTACTTTTGGTGCTGGTAATTCATAATCACTTCGTTTATATCACATTTTCAAAGCTTCTTGTTTTGTAAGTGGATAATATGTCATAGCCATAGTCTCATTGTATCCAAAATATGATAATTTAGGATCAAAATATTCTCATCGTTGACCTTTACGTATCATTTGTGCTATTAATCCTGGAACTATCTTGTTATATTCTTCTTTTGTATATTGTTTGTTATAAATACAATATGATTTATCTTTTAGTCATACACAACCGAAACAATTGGTACAATTATCTGAGTACAAAAGATATCGAGATTCCTTATTATAACGGCTATTGTACAATATTCAGCTATGATAAGAATTTCATCATATGTAAGTCTCAACACATAATTTTGATCATGTTCATAATCCATCATATACATCGGTCATTTTAGGACAATCTATTACATATTTCATATTCTCTGAAGCTGTAACCTCATCACAAAATACTGAATTTTTACATCAATATATTCCATTTCAAATACAATTTTCACTTTCTTTCTGCTTACATCATTCATATGTGATATCTCATAAATTTTCACGTTTTGCATCTTTAATAAGATTTTGATATTCTTCCTTTGTATATTGTTTGTTGTTTATACAATATGATTTATTTATCATATTCGAACAATTAAAACAATCATGACATGATGCACAATTTATTAGATATGATGAATTTGCACAATCCGAACAATTTTGACTATGGAATACTCATGAACAGTGATTTAATTTTATTGAATCATAACAAAATTCACAATGATCTATTGCTGTACAATCAATGCAAGATACACAATCATATACTCCTAAATAACCATATAAACAATTTTCTGCTGTTACGGCACAAAAGCACATATATGAATCCTTCATATTCCTACTTTGATTAGTGTAATCACTATTCTCACAATTAAATATTTGTGCGTTAGGAATAGGTGTGTTTTTTATTAAATAAGAATAATTTTCATTAAAATCTCAATCAGAATTTCTAGTTACTATAGTTCGATTATATGTATTCCAAAAATTATAATCATACACTATATAGGGTTTGTCTGGCGAATAAATACTAATAATTCATTTTCAAGAGCTAGAATCATTTCTCTTGTACAAATTACATAAATTCGAAAAAGAAAATCTTCTTCTTGATCTCTCTTCTGGACATAATGTTGGACTTGGATATTTTGCTTTTAGTTTTCCATCATTATATTCAAAACAGTCTTTCAAATCACTATTTTTTTCTAAGAATTCTTTTGCGAATCATTCATCTACTTCAAAAATAGGACTAACTCTATCATAAAATTCCAAATCAGATTGATAAATTGGAAAATCTTGTCAAGAAAGACGACATTTTTTCCACTCAACTATAGGATCATTCATTTTTTTGCTTACATATTCGTAAACTTCTTTTGATGTGTATTGCATTTGTTTTTAGTTTATATGGTAAATATTATTTTTCTTTATAAAAGCATTTTTCACATAGGATCTTTTTTCATTTTCATGGTAAATGTACAGACAACATTTCTTCTCCACATTCATCGCAATGAATTAAATGCATTGTAGTTGGATCCTTCCTTTTTAACCTTTCCTGATGCCTTATATCAGGATGTTTTGTTGGGATAGGAAGATTATGTTTTACATAAAAATCAATTTCTTGTTTTGTTATCCTAAAAGGTTTTTTGCTTACCTCACATATTATCGCATAATTTACAATTTTTTGTAAAAATTCTGGTTTTTTCTCTTGTATTACTTTACATCATACTTTTGGCAAATTTGCTCACAACACTATTTTCTCTACTTTTGGAGCAGGTGCTTCGTAATCACTCCATTTGTATCACATATTTAATGCATCTTCTTTTGTTAATGGATAATAATCCATAGCTATTGTTTCATTATATCCATAGTATGAAAGTTTAGGGTCAAAAAATTCACCTCGTTCATAATTTCTCATCATTTCAGCAATAATCTGTGGAACAAGTTTATTATATTCTTCTTTTGAGTATTCTTTATTTAAAATACAGTATTCTTTATTTTTCAATCAAATACATCCAAATATGTTTGAACAGTTATAACAATTTGAATAATACCAAGATTCCTTATTGTTATCTCAATAAAACATAAATCATCAATGATAACTATTTGTTGTAGAAATTCATTCTATGGTAAGTTGCTCATAATATCATTGTAAATCCATACAATTTTCTAATTGGATTTGTCTGTTAAAATATTTAGAGTCAGAACAATCAAAAGATTCATAAAAGAAACTACAATTTTTGCAATTTGTTAAATCATTTCAATAAGAGTTTTCACATCATTTTTGAGAACATCATAATACTATTTTTGTGTCTTTATGATTTTTTTTGTACGATAAAATCATTTTTTCATATTCTTGTTTAGTGTATTGTACGTTATTTATACAGTATGATTTGTTTTCTATATTATAGCAATCAAGACAATAATGACAATCCGTACATTTTTCACAATCATTACAAAAAGAACAATTATAACAATGTAAACAATTAAATGTATTGAAACAATCATAACATTGAACACAATCAGCACAATGTTCACAACGAATAACATAATCACAATTGAAACAATATTTAGTTCTATCTCATTCTCGCATATACATACAGTCTTCTATTCCAACAGAATTAAAGCATAAATATGAATCTTTAGGCCTTAATATGTGGTTAGTATAGCTACTATTTACACCATCAATAATAAATTTTCCAATTACAGGTGTTTTCTTTAAAAGAAGAGAAAAATCTGATTTAAAATTTCAAGTGTAAGAAAATCAGTAATCTAAGGGATTTCGAGAATCTCATCGTCGGAATTCTTGATCAAAAACTTTATACTCTTTATCAGGAGAATACATACTAATAATGCTTTTTCATGAAAAATCACATTTTCTCTTATACAAATTATTTTCGTTTCTAAAAGCATATCTTCTCCTTTCTCTTTCTTCAGGACAAAGAGTAGGTGTAGGAATCTTAGCTTTTAATTTTCCATCTTTATATTCAAAATTATCTTTCAAATCACTATTTCTTTCGAAAAATTCCTTTGCATAACTTTCTGATACTTCAAAAACAGGACTTATTTTATCATAGGATTCCAAATCAGATTGATAAATTGGAAATTCTTGTCATGAAAGACGACATTTTTTCCATTCAACAATTGGATCCTTTGATTGTTTACTTACAAACTCATAAACTTCTTTTGATGTGTATTGCATGAGAGTTTTTAATTAAGTTGTAAATATTAATATCTAATTATAATAAAAGTATCGGATTTTGTCAAAATTTTGGGCACATTTTAACAAAAATTATAACAATACTGTGTATTATTTTTTATTTTTGTCAATGCTTACATTAATAATATTAAATTTTTCTTTGCTTTTTCCAACAGAATAAATAAAATAGTGTGAAAATATTTTCACAACAAAATTATCTTAAGTTTTTATAGGTTTTATCTAATATAATACAAATTTTAAAAATGGAGTTTTATCAATATTTTCAACAATTGTGATTTACAAAGAAAGAGTCTGAAATATTTTTGGCATTGTATAAATTAGGTAGCAAGCCTGCATCTACAATTGCAAAATATGTACAATTAGAAAGAACTTATGTATACAAAATATTAATGCAAATGGTAAATAAAGGTATTGTTTTAGCGAGTGAAAAAAACTGAATCAAACAATTTTTTATACCAGATCTATCTCTTTTAAAAAATTACGTCTCAGAAAGAAAAGAAAAATTCCAATCATTAGAAGATAATTACTCTATAATAGAAAATGAACTCCAACAGTATTCAAATAAAATATCGTACATACCAAAAATTTCTCTATTTGATGGTTTTGATGGTATAAAAAATTTGTATAATGACATATATGAAACAGCTATCAAAAAATGATATTTTATAATAAAATTTTTTGCTACAAATACTTTTTCTTCTCAGTTAAATGTAAATAATACGATAAAAGATTACTATGATAACTTATTCCAAAAATTACAAAAAAAGAAAATTTTAATTGATGCCTACATTTGAAACTGAGACCTAATTCTTGAGCAGATATACAAAACAAGTTCTGTACAAAATTTGGAAGATTTACCTGCTGGAAACTCATCACTAAACTTATTTATAGTTTGAGAGTGTGTATATATTCTAATATTTAAAGAAATTCCATTTGGGATAAAATTTGATTCAGAAGATTTTTCAAATATCATGCACTTCATATTCGAACATTTAAAAATTGATGAATAAAAAAGCCATCCATATCAATATATTTATATAAAATACAATAAAGTAAATATATTTTAAACAATATTTTTATAAATACATAGCACCTAAAAAAATAAAGTGCTATTTTTCTTGCAATTTAAAAAAATTTGATTATAGTAGCACATAGACATGTTTGGTGACACAATAATATAGTTTGTCATCCTAAATGTGATGAAAAATGTTTTCCTCCTTTTTAAAGGAGGTGTCACGAAGTGACGGAAGATTTTAAAATCCCCACCCCTTCAGGGAGCCCCTTTAAAAAGGGGCAAAAAAATTATTAATTTTTAATTCTTAATTATTAATTATCATGTGAAAAGTAATTTGAATCGATTTGTGAACAACTAACTCTTGCGTATCTTATATGCTAGGAGATAAATCTGAAGTTATCGCAAATTCTGAATGAGCTAGGACTACTCCATCAATAGTTTACATCAAATGAGATGAGATGTTGGTGTGAGATCTAGCAAAAAGAAAGGCTATTTTGGAGCCAAAAAATGTAATCTTTGAAACAAAGAGATTCATCTGAAGAAAATTCAAAGAAGTAGAAAATGAAGTAAAAGACGCTCCATTTGATATGAAAGAATGAAAAGACGGATGAGTTTTGATTTGTATCGACTGAAAAGATTACAAACCGGAACAAATCTCTGGATTCGTTTTAAAGAAATTAAAAGAAGATGCTGAAAAATTCTTGTGAGAACCAGTTACACAAGCTGTAATTACCGTACCAGCATACTTTAATGATTCTCAAAGGAACGCTACAAAAGCAGCTTGAGAAATTGCAGGGCTAAAGGTTGAGAGAATTATCAACGAACCAACTGCAGCATCTTTGGCTTATGGAGAATGAAAAAATAAAGATGAAAAAATCGTTGTATTTGATCTTTGAGGATGAACATTTGATGTAACAATCTTGGAAATCGGATCTGAATGAACATTCCAAGTATTATCTACAAGTGGAGATACGCAACTTGGATGAAAAGATTTCGATCAGAAAATCATAAACTATTTGGTTGATGCATTCAAAACAAAAGAATGAATCAATTTGAAAGACAATGCTATGGCTATGCAGAGACTAAAAGACGAAGCAGAAAAAGCCAAAATGCAACTTTCTCAGACAGAAAAAGTAGAAATTATGATTCCTTTCATCTGTACTGATGACAAATGACAACCAAAGAACTTATCTGAAACTTTGACTAGAGCACAATTTGAAAATCTTTCAAAAGACCTATTGGATAGATGTAAACAACCAGTAATCCAAGCATTAAAAGATAGTAAATTAGACAAAAATGAGATCAATGAGGTAATCTTGGTTTGAGGATCTACAAGGATGCCAGCCGTAAAGACTATCGTAAAAGATATCTTTGGAAAAGAACCAAAAGCTACTGTAAATCCAGATGAAGCCGTATCTCAATGAGCAGCTATTCAATGATGAATCATCCAAGGAAATGTAACAGATATCTTGCTTTTGGATGTAACTCCACTTTCATTAGCTGTAGAAGTTGAATGAGGATTGGCTCATGTTTTGATTCCTAGAAACACTACAATTCCAGCAAAGAAATCAAATATCTATACTACTGCCACAGACAATCAAAATGCTGTAACAGTACATGTAGTACAATGAGAAAGACAATTTGCAAAAGATAATAAATCACTTGGACAATTCAATTTGGAATGAATTCCTCCAATGAGGAGATGACAACCTCAAATTGAAGTTACATTTGATATCGATGCAAACTGAATCTTAAAAGTAAGTGCAGAAGAAAAATCTACATGAAAGAAACAAGATGTAGTCATCCAGTGAGCTACTAACTTGTCTGATGATGAAATCGAAAAAGCAAAAGAAGAAGCAGAAAAGTTTGCAGAAGAAGACAAGAAAAGAAAAGATTTGGTAGAATCAAAGAACAAATTAGAACAATTAACTTACCAAATGCAAAATATTGTAGATGAAAACAAAGATAAATTGTCTGACGAAGCAAAAGATGAAGTAAATAAATTGATTGAATCTGCAAAGACAATGAAAGACAAAGAAGATGCTACAAAAGAAGAATGTGAAAGTGAATTAGAAAGATTAAATAAAGAATTTGCAGATTGGTATCAAAAGCATAGTGCTGAAATCAATCCAAATGCTTGAGCTAATTGAGCAAGCGACCAAGCAACAACAGATTGAAATGCAGAAAATTCAGATTGAGCACAACCAGATGAAGTAATTGATGCAGACTAAAATTTATATCATTATACGAAAAAGCTGAGCGACTGCCCAGCTTTTTTCTATTTAAAATAGAAAATAAATAATTATAAAAATACTATATTTATTCTTCAATTACATAATGATAAAAAAATTGCTTTTCTGAATACTAATATTTTGACTTATAAGTTTTTGAATAAGCTGTGCTTACGCTCCATTTAAAGCCGATTGGACTTGTGATATCAACAAACAAGATGATACAGATGGTTTTTGGAAAGAACAATGTGAAAACGAAATGTCTTTTGCAAAATTTACAGAAGTTACTGGAACTAGAGAGATGTCCACGACTTGTTGTTGATATCTGGAGCATAGCCCTGAAACTAATATAAGGCAAGAAAAGATTGATGAAGCATGATGAGCAGAAAAACTCATACAAGAAAATAAATTTGATGAAATTATCCAACAAGCCAATGAAGAAATAGGAAAGCTATCGAAAAGCATAAATCAACTTCATGATTTACTACTAAAATTAAGTTCACAGGTATACACTAAATCAAATGATAAAGCAAAAACACTAAAATCACTATCTCACATATTTAAAGTATGTACTAAAAAGCAAAAAAACATAAAAGTTAGAGCAGTGTGTGGAGAGTTTTATTACGACTTAATTTGAACTAATCCAATAATTTCAAAAATCACTTTTGATGACGTTATAAAATCATTAAAAACGAATAAATTTATAAAAAGAGGTGTACAATACAGTGACCTTGTTGAAAATTATACTCCAATTAATTATCACTATGCTTCTATCAGATCAATGTACATGGCTGGAGATTATGCTTTGGGGTTAATGGATGCAAGCAATTATTTTGATAACAATCCAGATAACTGAGCCACATGGAAGAGAATTATGGTATTAAAAGCTGGAGACACTCATCGACAAGATTTTGCAGAAATAAATTGAAATATCAATTTCATGGATGAATCTTACCTATATTACAATAAAAACAATCTCTATTTGGTGATTTCAAAAGAATTACGAGACAATGTTTATAAAAAAGAATGAGTATTAAAATGAGAATATAGGTTAAACAACGATAAAACTCGAGATTTTGTGGATTGTTATTTGGAAAAAGATGATGGAAAATGAAATATAAGCAAAACAAAAGATAGTAGATGTTCAAGTGAAATTTGAGCAATGGTAACAACTGTTTTGTAAAAAAATTCATCTAAATATTATAGAAAAAACCGGAGTACTCTGCCCCGGTTTTTAATTAACTTTTATTTTCTTCTTCACTAACCAAGAATCATCCAGACTGAATTGATCGAAGCTTATGGTATATTCCATTCTTATTTTTTATCAAAACATTATGACTTCACTTTTCTACTATCTTTCAATTATCCATTACTATGATTCTATCCATTTTGATAATAGTAGACAACCTGTGTGCTATGACAATACATGTCTTATTTTTCATAACTTCATCCATAGCATCTTGTATAAACTTTTCAGACTCAGAGTCTAATGAAGATGTCGCTTCATCCATTACTAAAATTCTCTTATTTTCCAAAATAGCTCTGGCGATAGCAATCCTCTGTCTCTCTCATCATGAAAGTTTGATTCATCTCTCTCAAACATAACTATCGTATCAATCTTTTAGATTTAAAATGAAATCATGACATTTTGCCATTTTGGCTGCTGCTATAATTTCTTCTTCAGTAGCGTTTGGTCTTCAGTATGCTATATTTTCTCTGATCGTCCTATGGAATAATATTGGATCTTGTGGTACCATGGATAGCTGTCACCTCAAAGAATCCTGTGTTACTTGTGATACATCTTGTCCATCAATCAAGATCTTTCATCATTGTATATCAAAGAACCTAAACAATAACTTTGTAAGTGTTGTTTTTCCACTTCAAGATGCTCAAACTATAGCTACTTTTTCACCTGGTTTAATATTCAAGTTCAATCAATCAAAGATTTTACTTCAATCGATATAACTAAAATCAACTCATTCAAAATCAATCTTTCCACTCGTAATTTTCAGCTTTTTATTTGTATGATCTTGAATTTCATGTGGAGTATTTAATATCTCAAGCATCTCTGTAGATTCTCACAATGCCCTACTCATTGATTTCAATATATATCTAACATTGGACAATTGATCTGCAATTTTCATCACATACATTTGTACCAAAAGTATTATGGATGCTGGGATTAGTCAATTTCACCATGCTTTAATAGCAAAATATATCGATAAAATTGCAAATGTTCACGTAACAACTCAACTAATACAATAAGTCCATTCCGAAATAGTTCGCTGTTTTTTTCTTATTTTCATCCATCATGTGAGTACCTCACTAAACCTCTTAAATTCATAAGGTAATGATGCAAAAGTCATAACATTAAAATTATTGATTATAGAATCAGATAATTCTCATGTTGTTTTTGAATTTTCTTCGTTTGCCTTTATTTCATACTTCTTTGTAATATTAAAGAATATTACTTGTAATGCAGAGTATACTAATATAAATGCCAAAAATATAAATCATATTTTTATATCTTGTTTCATCACAATGATACATGTCATTGGTATAGATATTACAATATTTAGTATTTGGAATACAAATGTGTCAATTACCTCTTCATAGGATCCAGCTAATTTACCGATTTTTCTTATCAAAGATCATGATAAATTATCTGAAAAAAATCTGTATGAGTGCTTATGCATATATTGAAAACACTCCTGATAAATATCTTTTGTGGCATCATTTTCATATTTAATCATAGGAAATCATAACATCCTTCGAGCTGCAAGATTTACAATATCCAGTGCTAGAATCATCAATAAAATTCTAATAAGCATTGCTACTAGTTCTACTCTTTCTACTCAGGTCATTGCAACAATATCAACCAGCCTTGTTTGGTATATTGGCATTGTTATTCATACTACAGTAATAATTAACCTACCCAATATACTTATTAGGATTAATCGCTTATATGGTTTACTCTTTTTCATAAAGTATTTTATCACCATCCACAATGTTACCTTCTTTTCTTTTTTCTTAATTTCAGTCTTTGTCATCTTCATAAATCAAAATATAAATTTAAAAAAAGCTGCAAATTTTTTCTGCAGCTTGATGTACTTTTCAATATTAAAACCTTTACTTTTTATACATCAAGCTCATGAAAATAAATAGTTCTATCGCATTGTTTTATATGCATTTTAACAAATTTAGATAAAATTTAAACATTATCACACTGATATATACGAATGAAATTCCATTTTGTGACAAAAAAAGTAAAAATCTTATTTTACATAAAATATTTTATCACATTTTTATTGAAAATTAAACGATAAAATTTATCTATATAATACATTTTAAGAAAAAAAAATAATATGCCAATACTAATTACTTGATTAATATTGATAGTTTATTGAATTTTGGCCGTATTTAGTGTAAGTACATACGAATCTTTTCATTTAACACTAAGTTTGTGAGATCCATCAAATTATTTTTATTTTTTCAGACATCTGAGAAATATAATTATAGCTATAATTATGGCTTTAGCAATATACAAAATTCCTGTAGATTTCTTCAAAAAGCAAAAAAATATTTTGATAATTACGATTGCAACATTCATATTACAACTTATGGTTTTTGTACCTTGAATATGAGCAGAATATCATTGAGCTAGATGATGGATTGATATACCCCATCTTCCAAGTATCCAACCTTGTGAATTTTTTAAGTTGGGATACGTGTTATTTATGGCATGATGGCTAATTAGGAAAAAAACTGAGATAAATAATGATAATCAGCTATTCATTTCATTTTTGTTTATAAATGCAATATTTTTAGCTGTATTTTGCTTTATCCCAGATTTTGGTAGTGCATTAGTTGTATGAATAAGTGTATTAGTAATGTGAATTTATTCTAGGTTAAATCGGAAAAAAATATTATTGACGTTGTGAATTTGAGTTGGTTGTGTATTTGTATTCGGAAGTATTGCAGCATCCCTTAGTACAAAATTTGCCTATCTACAACAAAGAATTACATATTTTATTTGATGATGAGATGATGATTCAAATCAGTCAATTTGATGGCAAAATGAACAAGCTCTTGCTGCTATTTGAGGAGGTGGATTTTTGGGAAATTGATATTGAAAAGGATTACAAAAATTTGGATACATACCAGAAGCTCAGTCCGACTTTATATTTGCAGCATTTAGCGAAGAAGTAGGTTTTGTCTGAGATATAGTTTTGATTGCTTTATATTTTTTCTTGATGTACTATGTACTTACAAGGTTAAAATGAGTACATGACGACTATGGAAAACTTATTGCTATCTGACTGCTCTCCCTGATAATTATACAAGCATTTATAAATATATGAGTAAATCTAAAAATATTGCCAAATACATGATTAACTCTGCCATTTATAAGCCACTGATGATCAGCCTTAATGGCAAATTGTATGTCTCTCATGCTTATTTACAAGATAATAGAAAATAAATAATGAAAATTTTAATCGATGATAATAACATTTTATCAATAGAAAATCCGAATATTCCACAGACGAAACAATATTCTTACAATGTAAATGGGTATTGCTTTTCAGATTTTGATAAGTGAATCATCATATACCACAAAAAGCAATTCAAAATTATAAACTTAAAGAATTTATGAGATAAAATGTGAGTAATATTAGTTTGAGAGCATGATGACGAATATGATGGTATGGAATTAGATTTAGAAAGCATGGAAAGTGCTTTGAAATTATTTGATTGATTTGATGAAAACACAGGTGATAAATACTATTTCTTGTATAAATATGGAGAAAACAAGATGAATGAATTGCAAGAGAATTTGAAAAAATTAGGTTCCAAAGTTGAATTAAAAAAAACTGAAAAATGAATTTATCTCCCTCGTGCAGATGAAGAATTGGTTTATAATCCGATTAGCTTTTTGTTTGGATTAGTATTAATATATTGAAATTTTCAGATAAAAGATTGAGACTTAAAAGCTATCAAAGTACAAGTTCCTCTATTTGGAAAATATATGGAAGAACAGGACATTATAGATGGAATGGCTTCAGTTTTAGCTGAAAATGGTTTATATGTAAATAAAAATATTCAAAGAACCGATGACGGAATCATTTATGAATTAACAAGTTCAGATTATGAATTATTGCAACACTTTGCAAGATTTTACGAACCTATTGAAAAATGATTGAAAATAAGTAAATATGATGACGTTTTGAGTGTGAAAAAAGAATTAATTGAATTCATCAAAACAAATCCAGAAATTCCAAGTGAATGAAAAGACGAAGTATTAAAGACACTTGAAAATGGAATGATCAAGATAATGAATAAATAGCTAATAGCTGATAGCAAATGATTTTTTAGTAATAAATCAGGCGCCATTAGATATCCGCTATAAGCTACCAGCTAATATTTAGGGGTGTGGTGTAATGGCAACACGACGGTCTTCGGAACCGTAACCGGGGGTTCAATTCCCTCCATCCCTGGATGTACGGAATTTTGTTCCAAAAATATGAGTAAAGGGGGCGTTTACCTTGATGGCAAGCTCCCTTTTTCTATTTATAAAAATGTTCGAAATTAAAATTTCTGTGATTTTTTTCTTTCTAACTTTATCGGCATTCTTGTAGTAAGTACCTGCATTTTGCATCGTTTAAACAAATAACCTATTCCCCAAACCACAAACAATTACTAATTTGGGAAATAAAAGGCATATTTTTTATACAGTAAAAACATTTTTTAATAAAATATCTTAGTTAAGAATTATTATATTAAATCGTTTCCCAAATCGAAAAAAATATTAATTTTGGGAAATGAAAACATATCATATACAGTGTTTTATTATATAATCATTAAGATTATGACAATTATCCAAAGAGATTATTTGCAAAGAATGATTAATGTAATAGGTACATCTGATATAAAAGTTATTACATGAGTCCGTCATTCATGAAAATCTGAGTTACTTTTAGCTTTTAGAAAATATGTTGAAAATAATATTAATGATTGCAATATTATAGATATAAATTTTAGTGATTATCAATATAAATCTATCAGAAATGCGGATGCTCTATACGAATATGTGGAATCAAAACATGTAACAAATAAAAAAAATTTCCTTCTAATTGATGAAGTTCAAATGTGTGATGGATTTGAAGATTTAATCAATAGTTTTCATAGTTCAAAAAAATACGATATATATCTTACCTAATCAAATGCCTTTTTGTCCAGTAGTGATTTAGCTACTTTATTTACATGAAGGACATTTGGAATAAATATATTCCCGTTTTCTTTCCAAGAATTCTTAAAATATTATAAATATGATGATGTTGATTTAGCATTTGGAGAATACATTGATAAATGATGAATGGCTTGATCTTATCAATATGAGACGATGAATGAAAAAAATGATTATGTTAAATGAATTTATGAGACATTGATTCGCAAAAATATTATAGATAAATATCATATTAAATATGGTGAATTATTGGATAATATTACAAAATATCTTATGGATAATATTTCTAATATTACAACTGTCAGAAAAATAACTAATGAATTAAAATCAAAATGAACCCCAATTAATCATAAGACAATAAGTGCATATATCCAATATCTTTGCAATGCTTTCATCTTTTATAAAGTAAAAAGATATGATATTCACGGAAAAAAATACCTTTCAATGCAAGATAAATACTATTTAGTAGATCATAAATTTAGATATGCTATTAATGGTAATAAAAATCAAGATATATGAAGAGTCTATGAAAATATCGTAGCAATAGAACTTTTGAGACGTTGATATGAAATATATGTTTGAGTATTATACAATAAAGAAATAGATTTTGTTGCTATGAAAAGAGACGAGGTTTTATATATCCAAAT
>Ga0310786_10007187_pt1 | contig 14584 bp, 33 predicted proteins | sample AusTroGonzalo_MG_FD_203881 | JGI IMG/M metagenome (GOLD analysis project Ga0310786, IMG submission 203881) | Bovine rumen microbial communities from tropical cattle in Woodstock, Queensland, Australia - Gonzalo_03 (v2) (version 2) | ecosystem: Host-associated > Mammals > Digestive system >... | reverse complement strand
CAACAGGTAGATGATAATACAAAGAATAGTTTTGATACTGTATTAGATTTTATTAATGAGATTATTGATTTTGCAATTAATGATTGTCGTTACTATTGTTTAATAAATCTTCAAGATTTAATTGATAGAGGAATGAAAGATGAAATATCAAGAGAAGTAATGGAAGATATAAAAAATGCGGGATACGGTATTGAATATCTTGATGAAGGAATTATAAGGTTGGATTGGTCTTACCCGAGGGAATGCGAAGCGGTTCCTCGGTGGATAAAAAGACATAGGTTTGATGGAGAATTCTTTTATGAATGTAGTAATTGTAGAGGGGTAGCTATGCAAGAAAAAAAGAAAAGAATGTCCTAATTGTAAATGTAGAATGAGGTCGTAAAACGGGGCTGGAATATGCATGCGCATATTCCAGGGAGGAAATTTGGAAAAATGGTAGAAGAGGATTTTTCCTAATATAGGAATATCGAAAGATAGAATTAAAGATTAAAGATTAAAGATATGCTTCCGTGTTTTAAATTTGAAAAAACTTTTGGAGAGAGTTTTGGCGAGCACAAAGCCATTTTCAAAAAATTTTTTATTTTTTTCCCGAAATATATCCCCCGATTTAAAAAAGAAACGTTGTGTAGATTGCGCGGGCCGAGTGCGAATCATACCCGTCGCCGAGGCCCGCATTTTCGCATAGAACAGATGTTCGGAAAATTTTGCGTTTGATTTGTCAAGTGTCAAAGTGCACAAAGAATTCACTAAATGTTTGTTACATTTGCACAAAAAATTTTATTTATAAAATATTTTTAAAATAATTTTGTGCAACTTGTATAGTAATAACTACTTGACATTATTTAGTATGTATGATACAATAATAGAGTAATAAATAATCAAGCACTATTACAGAGAAAGAGAGGTATCAACCATGTTAGCAACTTATTCAAACACCAACCACACCACCACAAAAAAGGCTGTAGTAAACAAGAGAAGAAAAAGAGTAAAAGAAACCTTGTCAGTGGTGGCTTTTCTTCTTTGCTTTTGTTGTACTTATTCCATGGCAAACTACACTGAAACTCACTACAAAATTAATGGTACTGTAATTTCAGTAAATGGAGAAAATGTAGTTGTGGAAGATACCACGGGAAATATCTGGGAGTTTGAAGCGGATGGGCTTATCAAAGGCGAACAAATTAAACTTGAATTTTTCACAAACATGACAGATAGTAATAGATTAGATGATGAAATAATCAACTATCAAGAGATAGAGAAAAAATAAAACACAAGGCGAAAATAAGAAAAAACAAAAGAAGAGGAAATTAAAAATTTTCTCTTCTTTTTTTGTAAAAAGGGTTGACATTTTCTGCGGGAAGGTGTATATTAATATCAGAAGGAAACATTAAACCTAACCACAAGAAAGAGAGGACAAACCCATGGCAAATAGAACATACTTCATTGAAAGCGCAAACAAAAATCTTGAGGATTTTTTAGATATGATTACTGTTCTGTATGCAGTCGTAACGACAGAACTTGTGGAGATGGACTTCATCAAAGTGAGTGTAACAACATTCGTCAATGATATTGATTTTGTAGAAACCATTTACAATGCTTTGTTCTAAAAAGACAAAGCATTGACAAAAGGCAAAGGACAGCAAAGCAACAAAAGAAAGAGGATAAAGCAATGAAGAAAACATACACAAAATACTTTAATTTTAAAGGACAACAAATGAACTATTTTTTTAAACTGTATGATAACAAGAGCATTGCAAGAATTGATTGTTGTTTTGACAGTGAAAAGAAAAAGTACAGGATTGATTATTCTTTTAAATAAAATTTAAAAAAGTGTTGACAAACGAATTTTTATATGGTATTATTATTATAGAAACAAGGTAAACAACCTAACAAAAGAAAGAGAGGTAGCAAAGATGACAGCTTACACTTACGTTGATACTTTAACAGAACAGAAGGAAAAGGAATTAGAGTTAGAAGCAAAAGGCTTTGAAGAGATTGGAGATGGCATTTGGTGGAATGAGGAAATGGATATCGAAATCAGAATCAGATGGGAATAAGCGGGAGGCGGTAAACACCGCCTCTCTTCTCTTTTAAACGCCGGCACGCGCGCGGCTGCTTTTTCCGCGCAAGTGCCGAATTTACATTATACCACAGATCATCCCATTTTGTCAAGCGAAAAATGCAAAAATTTTGCACAAATTTCGCTCCCAAAATTTGTGCACTTTGTACATTGACTCTATGCGGCAGATGTGGTATATTATAATCAGAAAAGGAAATACAACCCAGGCGGTCGGCTCTGATTGAGTTAGCAAGTAGGGGTGAGAATACAACTTGACAAAGATGTACCATTCAGAAATAAGCACCTTTCACCCGACCAAAAAATAAAAAAAAGTAGTTGACAAAAAATAGGAAAGATGATATAATAAGTACAACAAAAGAAAAGAAAGAGAGTGATAGAATGGAGAAGATAAAAAACACTTATGTTTTAGCAATACATAAAGATAGAAATGGAAAAGAACATTTTACAGTTTATGAAAACATGGAAACAGCAAAGGCTTGCACAAATAGCAATACACAAAAACAATTTGTAACTTTTGTTAAAAAAACACTTGACAAATAAAACCGGATGAAGTATAATAAGAGTATCAAAAGAGAGGAGGGCAAAGCCCATGACAAAAAAAGTATATTACATTGAAAACGGATGTTCCCTTGCTTCTGCTATCGAGTATCTCGAAAACATTATCCCTTGTTTCATCGAGTTAGAGCCTGTTGAGATGGACTACATGGAAGTTTCCATTATCTGCCGCAATGAAGATGTGGCTTTTGTAGAAAAGGCAGTTGCTCCTCTTGTATGAGGAGCAACAAAAAAAATAAAAATAAGGGTTGACAAATCCCAATCCCTATGATATAATTAAGCTATCAAAAGGAAGAGAGGTAATAAAAATGATTATTCTTGTAATTATTCTTGTTTTATCAGTAGGGGCTCATGTAATGAATTTTATTAGTGTTGCTTGTGATTGTTATTTAATGAACTTTGAAGATTTAATAGACAGTTTCTTGTGGCCTGTACTTCTGCCTGTTGCACTTTTTCGAAGATTTATTTTAAAAAAATAGTTGACAAACCGCATCAAGTATGATATACTTAATACAGAGTTGAGGAAGGGCAACCGCGAAGAGCGGAACTCACAAGTTGAGGATATAAGACCTAACCGCCAAAGACAACTCTCGCGCATGGCCGTCACCATATGCGCGTTACAAATGTGAACCAAAGGCCCAACCAAGTACTGAATAGAAGTGGGACGCACTGTGGTGATGGATAATCTTGGCAACTTAATACAAAATCAGTCACGACCATTGCGTGGGTGGGTCTCTCAAGGCGAAAGTACAGGAGATAGGGCAAGCCGCAGAAACATACCACGGAGAGGAGACTGAGAAAGAGCCGAAAGGCTCTTTTTTATTGGGCGGGCGGCTGACGGGCGCTGCACTTCGCCAGTCAGCCGCAATTTTCCAGTATACCACATGTCGCAGATTTTGTCAAGTGTTTTTTTCAAAAATTTTGCACAAAGATCAATCCCGAAATTTGTGTATTTTGCCTATTGTAATTTGATCTAAGGTATGTTATATTATAATTGTCAAGAAGAAATAACCCCAACAAAAGAAAGAGAGGTAACAAAAATGATTAGAGTTGATTTAGGAGTTGTTAGTTTCACCATTCACACCAAGGATGTAGCAAAGGCAATCGAGTGTGCAAAGAATATTTATTATCAGTACTACAGCATTAAGAATCCGGCCGTCACTGGATATGAGGTGATTTGCTAATGAGAAAAAGAGAAACTATTGAAAATTTACAGTACATTGTGCTGGTTGCACTAATTGTTGCACAATGTACTGTAGGAGCAAATTTCTACCTTGGTCAGTCAATTTATCTTTTTGCTAACATCGTAGCGGTTTACCGTAGTTTCAAGTTACATCGACCTGCCGCAGACAAAGTAAAAGATTCCGCTTGTTTGGCAATTACAATCGGTCTAATAATTTTCAATCTTTTTATAAAAAGGTAGTTGACAAATACAAAAAAATATGTTAAAATAAATTATAAACAAAAGAAAGAGAGGTAACAAAATGAGAAAGTTGGTTTATGAGTGCAAGAAGAATGGTTCTGTTGTTAAGGTAGGTACCCTGTCACAGGCTGATGAACTCAAGTTTGGCGGATGGAAGGTTACCGAGATTTTTGAGGAAGTGCCCAAGGTGGTTCATGCAACCCCTAAGCAGATGGCACAAAGAATTAAGGTCTAAATCCCCTCCTTTCCTGGGCGGTGCAAAACACCGCCCTATTTTTATTTGGCGGGCAGTTTGCGAGCGCCTTTTGCTGCAAACTGCCCGAATTTTATATTATATCACATCATCCGCATTTTTGTCAAGCGATTTTTGTATAAATATTGCACAAAATTACATCCCGAATTTTGTGCAACATTTCTATTTGACATATTAAAAAATTTATGATATTATTATTATAGAAACAAGAGAGAAAGAGAGGTATCGGATATGACGTTTGATTATCAAGTTACACTGTATTGCAAAACAAGAGCCTATAAGCCTGTATCATGTATTGTGCATGAAAAATCAGAACTTGACCTCACCGATAAAGAAACGCGGAAAGCCCTTATTAGAAAAGGCACTCAGAAAATCTGTAACTTTAGGCGGTGGACGGCAAGGGATTTGACTGAATATCAGTACCTTACCGCAAAGGTTAGAAAGTATGACAAGGAGAATATGTGATGGCAAAGTTAAAAGGCTATAAGAAATTAAACAAGAGAGTGACAAAAGCCCTTTCCGCATTTAATGTAACCGCAAAGGCGGGAACTGATTTTGCTTACTATTGGCAAAAAGAATTGATTACTTTCCCCGTTTTGCAGTATAACAGTTTTGGGGAAGAGTGCTTGGTCGAATTTGTCAAAGATAGATTTGATTTGGCGGAAGTCGACCCCTGGACGCTTTTTCTCTTGCATGAAGTGGGACACCACATGGCAAATGATGAAATCGAAGGCGCTATTGGTCAATTCTGCTGGGATGAAAAAGAAAGAATTGAAAAAGAAATGGTTGAGTGTGCGGAAGATGACCTTGAAGGGCTTAAAAGGTTGCACTATCAGTATTTTAACTTGCCCGAAGAATTGATGGCTACACAATGGGCGGTAAACTTTATCAAAAAGCATCCTAAAACCGTTGACCACTTAATTCTTGAGAGTGAAAAAGCAATCAATAAATTTTACAAAAAAAATAAAATAGGGTGTTGACAAAATCGACACCCTATGATATAATAAATATATCAAATGAAAGAGAGGTAAAAAAATGAGTTTTTTCAGATTTAAGGTTTCTTATTACGATGTTTTTGAAGATGGAGAACAGTTTGACAGCGGTTTTGTATATGCTGAGGACTATGCAGATGCCGCAGATAAAATCGCCAAGTGGTACGGCGAAGATTTGAACGCAATCGAAAAGTTATACGAAACTGATAATGATGTTGTGTTGCTTGATGAAGACATTGCGAAATGTAGGGGGTAGACAGATGAGTATGTATATAGTTTGGAAACGTCAAGATGCAGAGATTGGTTATAGTATTGAAGCCGATTCTCCAGAAGAAGCAGAAAAGCTGGTTGATAATGGTGATGGTGAATATTACGACACCATTTATGGCGACATTTGGGGAACCACTGAAGTTGAATGTATTGATGTTTAGATAACAGGCGGATTCAATCCGCCTATTTTTTTATTTAATTAAATAACAGTTGTAATTTTGGCGGCGCGAAGGCGGCTCCTTTCAGTCGCCTGAGCGCCGAAATTCTATTATACCACAGTCTTGCACATTTTGTCAAGTGATTTTTACGCAAAAATTGCACAAAAATATTTCCCATTTTTTGTGCAATATTCCCACTTGCAAAATCAAAAAAAATTTGTTATAATTTATACATAAGATAAAGAAAAGGAAGCGACTTATAGAAGGCAAGGAAAACTCCTCTGTTGTGTACTACTTGCAAGGCATTAAGAGAAAACCTGTTTCAGTCAATTCCGAGTTTCAAAACTCAAAAAAATTGAAAAAAACACTTGACAACTTAATAAAAAAATGATATAATAATATCATAGAAAACAACAAAACAATATTTTTTAAGAAAGGTGGTATTTATTATGGCAACTAAGGTTACTATCAAGGACATGTTCAACGAGGTTATCGCACTGGCTCAGGAGAATGGGCGTGACGACATTGTGGAGTTCGCAAAGGGTCGTATCGCTGTTCTTGACAAGAAGGCTGAGAATAAGAAGGCTACCAAGACCCAGGTTGAGAATGAGGGTCTGAAGGTCGCAATCCTTGACTTCCTCACCGAGGTAGGCGAGCCGACCACTATCGCTAAGATTGTTGAGGCGGTAGATGGTGTGAACACCCCTCAGAAGGCAAGTTCCCTGCTCCGTCAGCTTGCCGAGGCTGGAAAGGCTGTTCGGTCTATGGACAAGAAAACCGTACTTTATGCGGTAGCCGAGTAATCGGGTGGGGGAAGTAAATCTTCCCCCAAAAAATCCTTGACAAGCGGTAGATGGTATGATATAATTATCTTATCAGAAAGGAGATAGGGTATGAACGAAAAAGAAAAGACAATCAAGAAGTACATGGGCAAGTTAGGCATTTCAAGAGAAGAAGCCGAGCAACTCTATCTTGACGATAAAGATGATTTTATCGGAGAAGAAGGCGAGGAGTTCACCAAGAAAGCCGTCAAGAATGGAATCCGCACTGATGTAAAACGCAAGCCCACCAAAGCGAAAAAAGAGCGGAAGGTGGATGCGGAAAAGGGTTTCATCCTTGAAAACATCACCAAGGTTCTTGTCAGCATGGGAGCAAGCAACACCGCAACCAAAACAGAAACAGAGGTATCCTTTGTTTTCAATGATAACAAGTACACAGTCAAATTGACCAAGCACAGACCGCCAAAGGGGGAATCAAAATGAAAAATCTTTCAAGAAACGAGTGCCCGAACACCAGAACCGCTTTCATTGCAAAGTGGGAATCCGACAACCTTTTCCGCTCTAGGGCAATGCAGACGGGTTTCAAGGTTGTGATGGGGAATGTATTTTTCCCCAATGGGGCGGTTGCCACGCCTAGGGTCAAGTGACCCTAAACCTTGCGCCCTTAGCGTAGTGGTTACGCACACGACTTTTAATCGTGATGACGTGGGTTCGAATCCCACAGGGCGTACGAGCGGTGAGGAGCACCTCTTACACCGAAAGCCACACTAGCCAAAGTGGTGCACAAAAAATATTGAGCGGTGCGGACAGGCCTGATCAGCCGAAAAATAACATCCATTATGGCTAGAATGGATGTTATTTTTTTACCCAATAAAATAACACCTGCTTTTTGGCGCGCCGTTCAGGCTTCGCCTGGCGCGAATTTTCGCATTATACCATATCCCGGACATTTTGTCAAGGGGAAATTGCAAAAAAATTTTTTTTATTTTTTTCCTAAAATCGCTTGACATCTCCCGCATTTTGCGCTATAATTAAATCATCAAAAGAAAGAGAGGTAGCAGCAATGAGAAAGATTTTAGTATTTGACATGGATGGCACTATTGCAGACCTGTACGGAGTAGATGGATGGCTTGAAATGCTTAGGGCTGAAAATGAAAAGCCCTATGAGGTAGCAAAGCCCATGTATAACATGGAAGTGCTCAATGCAATTTTGGACGTTTTGAAATTGCAAGGATGGGAAGTAGTAGTCACCACTTGGCTTTCCAAAGGTAGCACAAAAGCCTATGATACAAAAGTTAGAAAAGCAAAACTTGACTGGCTTGCAAAGTATAACTTCCCCTACGATTCCATTCACCTTGTAAAATATGGAACTACAAAAGCAAATTGCACTCGCAATCTTGGCGGATTTCAGATTTTGGTGGATGATAATAAAAAAGTCCGTGATGGCTGGACACTTGGCGACACGGTAAACGCAAACGAAAATATTTTGGATGCTCTTATGAAATTACTTGAAAAGGGTTGACAAAAAGTCAACCCTATGATATAATAAATACATCAAATGAAAGAGAGGTATAAAAAATGAAAGGTGAGATTAAAAGAATTTTAACAATGACTAAAAACGAGCAAAAAATTATTGCAAAACTTATGGGAACTTTAGACGAAGTTTTTAAATTAGATTTCGGAAAAGAACCTGGAGATCTTGTTAATATAATGTATGGTATTTCTGAACAATCACCTACGGCTTATAGTATTTTAAATGGAGATAATATTAAAATTGAATACCAAAATGATTAAGAAAGAGAGGAATAAAAAATGTTAAAGATTATTTTAGTATTTATTTTATGCTTCGGTCTTGATTTTCTTCTCACTCAAGATAATTAAGAAAGAGAGGAATAAAAAATGGATAAAGTTTTTATTTTACGAGAACTTTTTGATGAAGGTAGAAGTGGTTATGCTGACTTAGGATATTATTCTTCTAGCAAAAAAGCAAGAGAAGCGATGGACAGATATTTAGAAAAGCATCCCGAAGCAGACCTTGGCTATTTTGTTGCTCATGTTGATGAAGCTAAATATCTATCTTATTTTCATATAGACGAAAGATTAAAATGAGAGGTGCTTTGGCACCTCTCTTTCTTTTTGATGGCGCGCGTTCGAACGAACTCGCGCCAAATTTTCCATTATACCACACTTCTGCATATTTTGTCAAGCAAAAAATCAAAAAAAGTTACACAAATTTATATCCTAAAATTAGTCAAAATTACTACTTGCAAAATCAAAAAAATTTTGTTATAATTATTACATAAGATAAAGGAAATGAATTTACAAGTCGACGCTCTTAATAAATGTGAAAATTCCGCGTAGTGGTTTTTATTAGGTTCATTGACGATTATAGTAGGAACAACTATTCAAGTAATAAAAAATAAAAAAAGTGCTTGACATTTCCTAAATCTTATGATATAATAAACATGTAAACAAAAACAAATCAAACAAAAAGAAAGTGAGGTATTACACTATGGCAAACGCAAAGGTTACGATTAAGGACATGTTTAATGAGGTTATTGCTCTTGCAGAGGATAATGGACGTGAGGACATTGTAGAATTTGCAAAGGGTAGAATTGCGGCTCTTGATAAGAAAGCGGCTAATAAGAAGCCCACTAAGACGCAGGAAGAGAATGAGGTCTTTAAGACTGCGATTGTTGACTTTCTTGCTACTGTTGGTGAGCCTACTACCATTAAGGCAGTTATCGAGAACGTGCCCGGGTTGAATACCCCGCAGAAAGCATCTGTTCTGCTTCGGCAGTTGGACGAAGTGGGCAAGGTAGTCCGCACCATGGACAAGAAAGTTGTTCTCTATTCTATCGCAGAGTAAGTAGAACAATCGTTTGGGCGGGGCATGTATCACCCGCCCATCCCGCACAAGGGGGTGTCAAATGGAAATTCCAAAACTAGAGATAAAGAACCTCATGGACAAATTGCAAATTTCAGAGAAAGAAGCGGTAGACCTTTGGAAATGCGACCATGATTTGGAAGTGGATGAAGAACAAGAGGAACTGAATAAAAAAGCGTCTGCTGTTCAAGTTGGTCGCGGGGTCGGCAAAAAAGTCCAAAAATCAGAGAAAAAACCACGCACAGTTAAGGTTTCTAACGAAAAACAGGCGTTATTTCAATCAATTTTGAGAAATATTGACCGTTGTGAAGGAATTGAGCGTGAAAATGTACGAATTTTGAAAGAAAATAAGCTAATTGAAGTACAAATTGGCGAAAAAAGATTCAAAATTGACCTAATTGAATGTAGAAAATAGGCGGGAGACCGTCTATTTTTTAACAATTTTTAAATAACATGCGCTATTTTGGCGGGCCGCGCACGCGCAAGCAGGCCCGAATTTTTGTCAATGGTCAATCTATACAAATTTTCAAATCCAAATTTGTGCAATTTGTATATTGTTATTGTTTCCCGAATATGATATAGTATTATCAGAAAGAGAGGTAAGCAATATGGATAAAAAATCAATGACCAAAAAGGCTTGGAAAGAAAAGCAAAAAGAAATGCGGGTAATGAATGGTTTTAATACAGGCGAACGTATGTTCGATACGCCCAAGCATCCTTCCCGCCAAAAAAGTAAAAAAGATTTTCAAAAAATACTTGACAAAGAGTGCGAAAAGTATTATAATTAACTTATCAAATGAAAGAGAGGTATAAAAATGAACAGAGAAGATACTATCCAACTTAGAGCAAACATTCTCGGTGGTTTAAACACCTACATTATTGAGAATGGTGATGAAGACATTTTCGACTATTGGTTCACCTATGGCTTGCCGAATGAATGTTCTGAAGAACAGCTGATGGAAATTGCGGCAGATGATGACCTGTGGTTGACTTGTATCAATGCTTTTGATAAGTGTTGTAGAAGTATGGGGGTGTACTAATGGAATATTCATTTAAAACTAAAACTGTAAGAACTATCGTTTTAGAAGAAGAGGAGCAAGCCCTTTTAAGAAATTTAATGCGATTTTATGAAAACTTCGGTTTAGGTTATGATGATTTATGGAATAGTTTACACTCCTTAGCGGTAGATGGTCATATTACACTTGAAAGTGACTGAGAGGTGCTTCTGCACCTCTCTTTCTTTCATCGCCGCGCTGGCGCTCGCTCCAGCGCGAATTTTTCTATTATACCACCTCCCGCAGATTTTGTCAAGGGGTTTTTCAAAAAAAGTTGCACAAAAAAATATCCTGGAATTTGTGCAACTTTTTCAAAAATTTTTCTTGACCATCTCCCGCACTTGTGATATACTTAGTATATCAAATGAAAGAGAGGAACTCACCAAAATGAGAAAGAAAGAAATGTTACTTGTAATTGATACTGAAACTTGCAACTCGATTGAACAGCCGTTACCTTATGATATCGGCTATGCAGTTTGCGATAGGTCTGGTAAGATTTATTTGAAACGCTCTTTTATAGTTGCGGAAACTTTTTTGGATATGAAAGACGTTATGAAATCCGCCTACTATGCCAAAAAAATTCCTCAGTATTGGGAAGATATTAAAAGCGGAAAGCGTGAAATCAAGACCATCCGCAATATTAGAAAAATCGTCCATGAGGATATGAAAGCGTATAATATTAAAAAGGTCGGGGCTTACAATATGGGTTTTGACAGACGGTCTTTAAATAATGTCATGCGTTACGCAACAAAAAGTTTTTTCCGTTGGTTTTTCCCTTTTGGCACTGAATATTTTTGTATTTGGAACATGGCGTGTCAGGTGTTATTAAACACAAGAACATATATTCGATTCGCAGAACAGAATGGGCTTGTGTCGGAAAAAGATAATATTTTGACAAGTGCGGAAGCCACCTACAAATTTTTGACCAAAGAAGTCAATTTTGTAGAATGTCACACTGGGCTTGAGGATGTGGAAATCGAAGTCGAAATCATGGCGAGGTGCTACCGAACTCATAAGAAAATGGACACGAAACCTCATGCCGCTTGTTGGATGCTCCCGCAACGCAAGCGCAAGGAATTGAATAACAAATGATATCAAAAGAGAGGTGGGTAACCACCTCTCTTTCATGTTAGATTAAATAACACTTATTACATAACAAGTGATTGGGCGCGGCCCGCAAACGCTTCGCGCGGGTCGAATTTTTCTGTCAAGTAGCAATTTGCACAAATTTGAGTTTGAATTTTTGTGTATTTTGTCTATTGTTATTTTCCTAAAATATGATATACTTAGTATATCAAATGAAAGAGAGGTAAATAAAGAATGAAGATAGAATTTGAAAATAAAGATATGCCACATAAAGAAAATATGTTTATTGTTGATGATGTGGTTGGTGTTTATGGATGGTATGGATTAAATTATTTTGAAATTAGTGTTGAGGATGGGTGGTATGATAGAGAAAGATTGTATCGGTTAAAAGGTTGTATTGATACAATGATTAGAGAAATTGAAAGATTGGAAGGAGATTAAAAAATGACAGGCGGGAACGCCTGTTATTTTTTGTTTTATTAGATAACAAGTGTTATTTAGCGGCGCGCGAGCGTACGCTTGTGCGCCGAACTACCACCACGCATATATGGCCAGCAATTTTAGTTGTTCGAATTTCCATTTTGACTCTTTTGCCTAGAATCCCGTAATATGCGCCTGCCGCACAGGTGTTTGACTTGACAAACATAAAAAAATATGTTATAATATAAAAAAAAAGACTTTTTTAGCCACGCACCCACAAAAAATAAAAAACGATGACAAACCCGCAAGTCTACATTTTTTTACACTACAGTTAACAAGAGAAGACAAATCGTAAGATAATTTTCCTGCTTGACAGAACTGAAAAATTATGTTATAATTATTATATAAAACAATAGGAGGAATGTCTAATGACGAACATAGATGAGGCCTTAGATCTTTTAGTTAAAGCCGGATACCTTGATACGGCAGCGGTCAAGGCTATTAAAGAGAAAGAAACAAGAGAAAGAGAATTAAAGATGCGGGAGGCGGCGCTCGAAGAGGCAATTATCGAGTATTTGTGCGTAATGTTACCTAAGATCCCGCGGAAGGAGCATGTTGGATTTGCAAAGGAGCTTGTGGATATGTTAAAAACCGAGCTGACTGCTGCATTATGGGAGCCTAAGGATGAGAAAAAGGAAAAGGAAAAAGATATCTTGAAAGATTTCTTCAATGCATTAGGAGTAGAGTACTAAACTCTACTCCTTTTTTATTTGCGGGAACGGATAACGAAGACGAGAATTTGAAAAAGGTTCATTGGACTGGTCCAGCGGCACCACACATCTCCTATCTACCACACATCCCCCATCTCCTATCCCCCGTCTACATCCCACATCCCCCATCTACCACAACGTTGCTATACTACTATCCTTCTTCTATACTCTCACCTTTCACCATTTATCTGATAATGTTATTTCATCACCATCTATTATAGTAACTTTTTCAAACTCTTCTATTTCTTTTCTTTTATTTAAATAATTTATCTTCTCTCTTTTTAACTTATTTATAATCCAACTATAAACTTCAATAATATCTTTATCTACTTCTAATACTTTATTAATCATGGTAATCTCTTTGGCGAGATGCACTTGTGCATCTTGCTTCCCAATCCTTTCTCTTCTGATAAGCAGCTTCCTTCTGATTAACACCCAATTCTATACTGCTATCATCATCTCTTACTATATCAAAAATTTTATACATTCCCACCAATATTGTCAATATTACAATTATTTTAGCAACCATGTTACTCCTCCTTCGGGATTGCTCGCTACGTTCCCAATCCCTTTACTTTTTTTTATTTATTAATTATTAACTACTACTTTGAAATAACTTTTTAATTCTTTTAAACTACAATGTTTTTTATACTATATAAAATAATAATATTTATTATATAATATAAATTTAAAAATATCGCATTATTTCATTTCTATCAATATCAATACCAAATAAAATTTTTATTAAACTATACTTATTTATTTCATCCAAAAACTAAAAAATAATTCTATTGTTTTTAAAAAGAATTCTTTTTTTCAAATTTTTAATACCCCCTAAAAACATTTACCCCCATAAAATCACCCGGCCCCCTAATCAAATCCCTAAGGAGTACAGAACGAAGTTCTGTGCTCCGCACTTATCTGTGTGCGTTAGCATACAGATACATTACAGTTTACATTTATATTTAGTATCTGTATGTACTGTATCTGTACAGATCTGTACAGATTTCTGTAAAAAATACAGATTCTGTACAGATTTTAAATGTTTCTGTACAAATTAAAAATTAAATTCTGTAAGTTCTACAGATTTCTGTACATTTTTACAGATTTCTGTATTTACAGATTGTACAGAATCTGTATTTTTCTGTAAAATTTCTGTATCATTCTGTACAGAATCTGTATTCTGTATCTGTATTTCTGTATTATCCCCTACAGATTTTACAGAAACTTTACAGATTTCTGTATTGCTCTTCTTATCTTCTCGAGCTTTTTTCCAACCCTTTGTACTTGACAAACTTCTTTCTCTCTCAAGCGGATAACCAAGTATCTGACAAATCTCTTTACCAGTTTTACCTTCCATTCTTAACTGATAAATAGCATCATTATCATACTTCTCTTCATTCTTGCTCTTTTCATAATTTCTAATTCTATTTATTTGATCATAAATATTAGGCATAGAACGATTAAGACCCCGGAATTGCTCTCCAAAAGTTTCTCCTAAATCAATAGGTTGACCATCATTAAAAGCATATTGCATTGCTGCATATACAATGTAAGCCATTTCTTGAGGGGTTGTTTTTACATACTTATCATTAAGTATTGCTTCATACCAATCTTTTTGAAATTTAAAAGTATCAGCCATCTTGCCCCTCCTTTCTAAAAGCCACTTCTTCAAATGCTTTTAAAAATGCGGGAGTCGCCTCAAATTCCCATATCCAGAATCCGGGTCTTTTCACATCTTCAAATCTTCTAATAGGTTCAAAACCTTTATCAATTAATAAATCTTTAATTCTTCTTGAAAAAATAATCTTTGTACTTTGCACCGCGGAAGACCTCCTTAATAATCTTTTTCAGTTAAG
>Ga0310786_10007186_pt1 | contig 14588 bp, 11 predicted proteins | sample AusTroGonzalo_MG_FD_203881 | JGI IMG/M metagenome (GOLD analysis project Ga0310786, IMG submission 203881) | Bovine rumen microbial communities from tropical cattle in Woodstock, Queensland, Australia - Gonzalo_03 (v2) (version 2) | ecosystem: Host-associated > Mammals > Digestive system >... | reverse complement strand
ACCCTGCCTGCCCTCTACATCCTGCAAGGCAAAGGTTATCACATCGAAATCAACTTCTGGCAGGTGTTCATCGCCTCGCTGCTCGGTGGTATCTTGGGCATCTTGTTCCTCATCCCCTTCCGCAAGTATTTCGTGAAGGAACAACACGGCAAATTCCCCTTCCCCGAAGCCACAGCCACCACACAAGTGTTGGTCAGCGGGCAGAAGAAAGGCAAGGACTCGCTGCTGCTGGTCGTCAGCGGCTTGATTGGCGGTCTGTATGACTTCATCGTCTCCACTTTCGGCTGGTGGTCGGAGACCATCACCACCCGCATGATGGGCTGGGGCGCGACTTTGGCCGACAAAGCCAAACTGATGTTCAAGGTGAACACAGGTGCGGCTGTCCTCGGTTTGGGTTACATCATCGGCCTGAAATACGCCTTCATCATCTGCTGCGGCTCCATGTTGGTGTGGTTCATCATCATCCCCGGCATGAACCTCATCTGGGGCGACCAAATCATCGACCTGATGAACGCGGGCATCACCGCCACCGTCGGCTCGATGGCACCTGAAGAAATCTTCAAGAACTATGCACGTCACATCGGCATCGGCGGCATCGCCATGGCGGGTGTCATTAGCATCATCAAGTCATGGGGCGTGATTAAATCTTCTGTTGGCCTCGCCGCCAACGAGTTCAAGGGCAAGAAAGCAGCTACTGAATCCGTCGACCGCACCCAGCAGGACATCCCGATGAAGTTCATCGTCATCGGCATCGTTGTGGTACTGCTCATTACTTTCTTCTTCTTCTGGTTTGGCGTAGTACACAACTTCGGACATGCTTTGATTGGCATCTTAGTCGTGGCCGTCATCGCCTTCCTGTTTACGACGGTGGCCGCCAATGCCATCGCTATCGTGGGCAGCAATCCTGTGAGCGGCATGACACTGATGACCTTGATTTTGGCTTCGTTGGTGATGGTCGCCGCCGGACTGAGCGGTCCTGAAGGCATGACTGCCACCTTGATTATCGGTGGTGTGGTCTGCACGGCTTTGGCTGTGGCTGGTGCTTTCATCACCGATCTGAAAGTAGGTTATTGGATTGGCTCAACGCCCAAGAAACAAGAAATCTGGAAGTTCGTCGGCGTGGCTGTAGCCGCTGCCACCGTTGCAGGTGTGATTATGGTGCTCAACAAGGCCTATGGCTTCGTGGGCGACAATGCTTTGGTCGCGCCGCAAGCCAACGCCATGAGTGCCGTCATCGAGCCGATGATGTCGGGTGGTAATGCCCCCTGGCTGCTCTACGGCATCGGTGCCGCCATCGCCTTGATTCTCAACTTCTGTAAGATTCCCGCACTGCCCTTTGCCTTGGGTATGTTCATCCCCATCGACCTCAACGTACCGTTGCTCATCGGTGGCGCCATTTCGTGGTTCGTCAGCAGCCGCAGCAAAGACCAGAAACTCAACGATGCCCGCTACAACCGTGGCACCTTGATTGCCTCCGGCTTCATCGCTGGCGGTGCTTTGATGGGTGTAGTGAGTGCCATCCTCAAGTTCGCCAACGTGGATGCTGTGGCCAAGACTGCTGACGGTACGCCGTTCGCCGAACTGCCCGTGGCTGGTCTCATCGCCTTGGTGATGTATATCGCCATCATCTGCTACATGATATGGGACTCGAAGCGCGCCAAGGTGGAAGAATAGCCATTTGACTACAAAAAGTGATTCAAAGGATGGTCACCTCACAAGTTGAGGTGGTCATCCTTTTTTATTTAAGGTGTTTTGCCAAAAAGAGCACTTTATTTTGTATCTTTGCAGTCCGATTTAGACGATTTGCAACAAACAATAAATTACTGAATATGAAGAGATTTACGATGATTTTGGCATTGCTGCTGATGGCGGCGATACCTATGATGGCCGAGCGTGTCACCCCTGAAGTTGCACGCAAGGTGACGACGACCTTCCTGAACAACAATGGAGTCAAGTCCAGCCAACTAGTTGACCTCTCGGAGGCAGTAGGTTTCCAAAACCTATACATCTTCAACGGCAACCCTGGTTTCGTAGTTATGTCAGCTGATGATTGCGTGAAACCTATTTTGGGCTATTCGTTAACGGGTGTATTTATTGCTGAAGATATGCCAGAGAATGTACGTGGTTGGCTACAAGGCTACAATGATGAGATCCAGTATGCCATGGACAATAACATGAGAGCAGAGGCTGAGACCAGCAAACTCTGGAAGGAATTAGCCGAAGGCAAGGATAATATAGCGAAGGCCTCCACTGTAGTTGCCCCTTTGATTCAAACCAAATGGAATCAAAACCAGTATTACAACGACCTTTGTCCTCTAGTATCCGACGGGCCAGAAGGACATGCGTACACGGGTTGTGTGGCCACTGCCATGGCACAGATTATGAAGTATTGGGAATATCCTTCACATGGCATCGGTTCCCATTCTTACACTTGGAGCGGACAAACCCTTAGCGCAAACTTTGGAGAGACCACTTACGATTGGAACAACATGCAACTTTGCTACAACTATTATTATGAGACAGGAACGGGAGGAGCCACATGGATAAGCGCCCCTACTCAAGCACAATTATCTGCTGTTACCACTCTTATGTACCATTGCGGCGTTTCTGTCAATATGAACTATGGAGGTTATTCAACAGGAGGAAGTGGTGCCCAAACATCAGCCGTGGCAATCGCTTTAAAGACATATTTCAATTATAGTTCTGAAATTGTATACAAAGAGAAAAAGGATTACGACGATAACGTTTGGATTACCATGGTAAAGGCAGAATTGGACGCAAACAGGCCTTTACAATATAAAGGACGTTCAAGCGGTGGAGGCCATTCTTTTGTTTGCGACGGTTATAACAGCGACAACAAATTCCATTTCAACTGGGGTTGGTCAGGTGCTTACGATGGCTATTTTTCTTTAGACAACTTGAACACAGGGGCAAACAACCAATCTGGACAAGGCAATGGCACATACACCGATGACCAAGCTGCATTGTTTGGCATTCAGCCAGCACAATGTTTGGCTGATGCTCCTTCAAATCTCACCTACACCATGACAGGTATCCAAAATATCACCCTCAACTGGACAGCAGCAAGCGGAGCGGCAAGCTACAACATCTACTGCAACAACAACTTTGTTGGCAATTCCACCACTAACACTTACACTGGAATGGCACCATTCGGCACCAGTTTCTATTGGGTGCGTAGCGTAGATGCCAATGGTGAATTGTCACTAGCATCAAACTCCGTTACCGTTACAGTAGCATACCAAACTCCTATTGTTGACGACTTGGAAGGCACCTTTTCGGGCAACAATGTTTCTCTCTCATGGACTGCCCCTGATTGGTGTTATCCCGAAACACCATCAGCTACTTTGAATTATGGTACTGGCAATGTATATTATTCTTGGACAGATGTTTATTATGCGCACAGACATTTAGCTTCCAATTTAGCCCAATATACAGGAAAAGCGGTTTATAAAGTCTCTACTTTCATTCAATACTCAGGCACTTACTCATTACACATCTACACTAAATCCAATTCAAACAATAAACCCGACCCAAATAGTTTAGAAGCCGCCATCGGTCCAATGAGTATTTCTTATTCCAACGCTTGGTATGACTTTGAATTGAGCTCACCCATTATTTTGACTGGCGCCGATGATTTATGGATTGTGATCGGCCAACAAGACACAGGACAAGAATATCCTTCTCCGAGTTTTAATTTGTCAACCTATAATGCAAATGCTTGTTATGGAGGATCTTCTCCAACTAATTTGACACCTGTTGGACCAAACTATCCAGTTTCATGGTTCATCAACACTTATCTCACCGACGGCACATACACTTACAATCTCTATCAGGATGGCACTCGAATCGCAAGCAATCTCACCGACACTAGTTACTCCGGCATTACCCTTAATGACAACGCTGCCAATCAACTGGTTGTAAAGACCAACTATTATGGAGGAGAAGCCCCATCAAACATGGTTGGCTTTGTCAATGGCACCGCTTCTGTCGGCACGCTGAATATGGATGGCAACGACATGATGACCCTGTTAGCCAACAGCATCCTGACCATCGACGGAGAAACTAGCAACAGCAATTCGACCCATCTCGTACTTGAAAACGGCGCCCAACTCATCCATAACACGGCCGATGTGCAAGCTACGGTGAAGAAAACCATTGAACCCTACACTGCTGATGACAATGGATGGTATTTCATCGCATCTCCAATAGCGGGAAACACTATCCCCAGCGAAAACAACGGTTTCCTTAACGGTACACCTGGCCAGAACAACAACACCTACGACCTGTACTATTACGACGAGCCCAGCCAACAATGGAAAAACTACGAAAGCCAATCTTTTGTGATCGAAAACAAAAAAGGCTACCTCTATGCCAACGGTGAAACAAACGGTACGACCTTGCAATTTTCAGGTACATTATCACCTAGCAATGAATCAATTACCATTAACAATTTGAGCCACAGCGCAACAATCTTGAACGGCTTCAATCTTGTGGGCAACCCATTCGCTTGCAATGCTACCATCAACCAAGACTGCTATGTGATTGAGGGCAGCCAGGTCGTGTTGGCCACAACCGCACCTGTTCTTGCTCCCTGCGAAGGTGTAATGGTGAAAGCTACAAATGAATGTAGTTCCGTCACCTTCACCAAAGCCAGCAACTCAAAAGGCAACAACTCAAAGGATTGCTTCGACTTGGTCGTCACACAAGGCAAGACCAACGTCGACCGTGCCCGTGTGCGCCTCAATGAAGGCAGTGGCATGGAAAAGTTCAGCTTGGATGACAAGCACTCGCAAATCAGTCTCTGGCAAGACGGACAAGACTTCGCCGTGGCCTATGTTAATGGTGCAACTGAAATGCCCGTCAACTTCAAGGCCAACAAAAATGGCACTTACACGTTGACCCTTGAAGCTGGCAACTTTGATTTGGACTATCTCCATCTCATCGACAACCTCACAGGCAATGACGTTGACCTTTTGTCCACGCCGAGCTATACCTTTGAGGCCAAGACAACCGATTATACTTCGAGGTTTAGGCTGGTATTTTCCAACTACGAGGACACGGTTGGCGACAATGAGACCTTTGCGTATTTCAACGATGGAAACATCGTCGTCAACGAGGAAGGCACTTTGCAGATTGTGGATATGACGGGACGGGTGATTGTTTCACGTAGCGGACGCATTCAATGCGTCCCTACAACGGGGATGGCATCTGGCGTATATGTCCTGCGCCTCATCAACACTGATGGCGTGAAGACACAGAAAATTGTTGTGGAATAAATTTGTATCTTTGCGCCACAATTTCTAGTACAGTGGCAAGCATTTCACAACAAATCTATAAGAATGATGCCCACATCGACGCGATAGTCAAGACTTTGCGCGATGGTGGGCATTTGCTTTGTTCCAATTTGGTGGCTTCTTCTAAGGCTTTCGTCGTAGAGGAGACCTTCCGCCAGATGGGCGGTCAGCACCTCATCGTCTGCGCCGACAAAGAAGACGCGGCCTATTTCTACAACGACCTCGAAAGTCTCCTCGGTGAACGCGGCATGGACTACAGCAAAAAACAGGTGCTCTTCTACCCCACTTCCTACAAACGTCCCTACGAACCAGAGAAGCCCGACAACACCTATATCCTTTCACGCACTGAAGTACTGCAACGTGTTTCCACCTCCGAACGCAAGACCTTGATTGTCAGTTATCCAGAGGCATTGAGCGAAAAGGTCTTCACCCGTAAACTCTTGGCCAAGAACACTTTCAAAATCAAGGTGGGCGACAAAATCAACCTCGATTTTCTCACCGATTTGCTTTATGAATACGAGTTTGAGAGTGTTGATTTCGTGGTGGAGCCAGGACAGTTTGCCATTCGTGGCGGTCTGGTGGATGTGTTTTCTTTCGCGAACGACTATCCATACCGCATCGAGTTCTTCGGCGACGAGGTCGATAGCATCCGCAGCTTCAACATCGCCGACCAACTCTCCATCGAGAAACTGAAACAGATTGTTTTACTGCCCAACATGCAGGAACGCGCCTTCATCGAAGAGCGCGAAGCCATCCTGCAATACCTGCCCGACACCACCACTGTGTGGCTCACCGATATGCCGTTTTTTGCCACGCAGGTCGACAAGGAATACGACCGCGCAGTGGAGGCCTTCGAGAAGATGCAGGAGCAGGATGAGGAAGTTAAAATCTTAAAGCCCAGCCAGTTGTTCAGTAAGTCTGATGAGTTGATGGAGTGCTTGAAGAAACGTCACACTGTGGAATTTGGCACTTCGAGCCAACTGATAACTGAACAACTGAACAACTCCCAACTAACAACTATCCAATTCCATACGAAGCCGCAACCCATTTTCAGTAAGAACTTCAACCTGCTGATTGACGATATTGCCGAACACAAAGAAAATGGCTACCGCATCATCGTTTTCTCCGAAAGTAGTAAGCAACTGTCTCGTATTCAGGCAATCCTAAACGACATCAACCATAACGACGAGCTGCACCGCGACTTCGAGACCGAAACCATCGCCATCCATGGTGGCTTCATCGACGAGGACTTGAAAGTGTGCTGTTACACCGACCACCAGATCTTTGAGCGTTACCATCGCTTCCACCTGCGCGACAACTTCTCGACCAAGCAAGCCATCACGCTGAAAGACCTCTACGAGCTGAAGCCTGGCGACTACGTCACCCACATCGACCACGGCATAGGTCGCTTCGATGGACTGGAAACCATCGAGAACAACGGCAAGCCGCAAGAAGCCATCCGCCTGATTTACAACAACGGCGACCTACTTTATGTGAGCATCCACTCGCTACACCGCATCGCCAAATACAGCAGCAAGGACGGCACCGAACCGCATTTGAGCACCCTCGGTAGCGGCGCGTGGAACCGCCTGAAAAACAAGACCAAGAGCAAGGTCAAGGACATCGCGCGCGAACTGATTAAACTCTACGCCGAGCGCAAACGCACGCCGGGGTTCCAGTTTTCGCCCGACAACTACCTGCAAAACGAGTTGGAGGCCTCCTTCATCTACGAGGACACCCCCGACCAACTGAAAGCCACCAACGATGTGAAGCGCGACATGGAGAGCGATCATCCCATGGACCGCCTCGTGTGCGGTGATGTTGGCTTCGGCAAGACCGAAGTCGCCATGCGTGCCGCCTTCAAGGCCTGCTGCGACTCGAAACAGGTGGCCGTACTGGTACCCACAACGGTACTGGCTTTACAACACTACCACACCTTCACCGAACGTTTCGATGGCTTCCCTGTCACCATCGAATACCTCAACCGATTTAAGACCACAAAGCAACAGACCGAAATCCTGAAGAAACTCGAAAAAGGTGAAATCGATATCATCATCGGGACACACCGCCTGACGGGAAAGGATGTGAAATTCAAGGATTTGGGACTGCTCATTATCGACGAGGAGCAGAAATTCGGCGTGTCGGCGAAGGAGAAATTGAAAGAGATGAAGGCTAACGTCGACACCCTCACGCTGACCGCCACCCCTATCCCCAGAACGTTACAATTCTCCATGATGGGAGCCCGTGACCTCAGCGTCATCACCACGCCGCCACCCAACCGCTATCCTGTGCAGACTGAGTTGCGTGGCTTTGATGGCGAACTCATCCGTGATGCCATCCAGTTTGAGATTGCCCGCAACGGACAGGTGTTCTTCATCCACAACCGCATCCAAAACATCATGGACGTGCACGACTTCATCTTGAAATATGTGCCAGGCGTACGCATCGCCGTCGCCCACGGCCAGATGGAAGGCGCGAAGTTGGAGAAGATCATGCTTGACTTCATCAACGGCGACTATGATGTGCTGCTTTGCACCACCATTGTGGAGAGCGGCCTCGACATCCCTAACGCCAACACCATCATCATCAACGACGCCCACCGCTACGGCCTCAGCGACTTGCACCAGTTGCGCGGACGCGTGGGGCGTTCCAACAAAAAGGCTTTCTGTTACCTGCTGACGCCACCGCTCAACACATTGACCCAAGACGCCCAAAAACGCCTCCGCGCTTTAGAGGAGTTCTCCGACCTCGGCGAAGGCATCAACATCGCCATGCGCGACCTCGACATCCGTGGTGCGGGCAACATCCTCGGTGCTGAACAGAGCGGTTTCATCAACGACATCGGCTTTGAGACCTACCACAAGATTCTTGACGAGGCCATCCTTGAACTGAAAGAGACTGAATTTCAGGATATTTTCGACAAGGAAGAGGAGAAATCCTACGTCGCGGACTGCACCATCGAGACCGACATGGAGGTGCGTTTCCCCGCCGACTACATCAACTCGACGCAGGAGCGCGTCAGCCTTTACAGCGAGCTCGACCGCACCAAGACCGAAGAGAGCCTGATGAAGTTCACCGATCACCTCATCGACCGTTTCGGGCCTATCCCCAAGCAGGTCAACGACTTGCTCAATACCGTCCGTTTGCGTTGGATTGCCAAGGAATTGGGCTTTGAGAAGATATTGTTGCGTCACCACAACATGACGGCCTATTTCGTCAGCAACCAAGAATCAAGATACTTTGAGAGCGCGACCTTCCAACATCTGATGCAGTATATCATGAACCACCCGAAACGCACTGCCGTGAAGGAAGCGAATGACAAGCTGCAATTGACTGTTAAAGAGGTTAGCACGGTGACGCAGGCGTTGGAATTGCTCAGAGAAATGCAAAATTCGTAACATTTTTTGTTTTTTGTAGAATTTGTGTATCTTTGCCAAATCATTGTTCAAACAGTCCAACTAATTATTAACCTTTTAACACCTAACACCATGAAATCACGTACTGTTTTTGCATTATTAGCCGGTGCCGCTGCTGGTGCCGTTTTGGGAATCCTCTTAGCTCCCGACAAGGGTGAAGAAAGCCGTAAGAAAGTGAAAAAGACGGCAGAAGACTGCATCGACAAGGTGAAGGAGAAGCTGTCGAACCTGAAGAAAGAAAACGACGAACATGTTGAAGAAGCAGAAGCATAAGTTTACGGCACCCGTCGACAGACTGGTACACGAAACCACAGGCTACGTCAACGCGCAAATCGACGACGTGAAGTTGCGTTCGATAAAAGGCCTGTCGCAAGGCACCTCTGCCATTGCTGGCCTTCTGCTCATCTTTATCATCGTCGGTGCCTTGGTGACAGCCCTGTCCTTTGCGGTTGTCCTTTGGCTCGGCGAGCTGATGGGCAGTTATGCGAAGGCCGCTTTCATCATGTCGGGCGTATTAGTGCTAGTCTTAGTGGTGCTCATCCTGCTGCGCAAGCAACTCTTCAAGAGCAGCTTCATCGGCATGTACACCGACATCTTCTTCCAAAAAGAGGTGAAGCCCGAAGGTCTGAAGACCATGGAAGGCCTCGATATGGCCATCTGGAATATGGAAACACGCATCAAGGACAAGGAAGAGGACATCTCAGATGCCTACACCCAATGCAAGGACTTTTACACTCCCAAGAACCTGCTGGGCTTTGGCGTTGACAAACTGGGCGACTGGGCTTTAACAGCTATCAGCTCGCTCTTCGGAAAGAAAAAGAAATAACGCAGGGAAGGCAAAGCCTAACGCGACTCCCAGAAATCGGCACCTTCAACACCGATTTCCTTCGGGTCAAAGACGGGGTCTTTGCCTTCTTTCTTTTGTCGCTCATACGACCTCAACGCCTTGAAAGCCTTTCGGGAGAGCAACAGGATTGCGATAATGTTAATCCATGCCATCGCGCCCACGCCGATGTCGCCTAAGGTCCACACCAAACCGCTGCCCACTAACGAGCCAAGGAACACTGCGGAAATGGTGCCTATTCTCAGAATCCATATCACGATTTTCTCGCCTCGGTCGTCACCGAAATGCATATCTGCCTGCTCCAATTCGTCAAGCCTTTCCGGATGTTTCTTGAAAATGCGCCGCCTCCAACGATTGAACAAGTACACCAGATTGGTTTCGGCATAATAGTAATACGCCATTATAGTGGTGAAAGCAAAGAAGAACAATGCGATGGAGATAATCATGTCGCCAGTCCGCTGACCCACCACCGTTCCAAGGGCTCCTGTGGTATAGAACACCCCTGGTTCACCTTCAGGAGCGTTGGGATTCTGTTGCAGATAAGTGACCACAGCACCCGACGAGGTCTGCTCAACGGTGTCAATAATGTTGTATGTGCGACAAGCCAGAATCATCATGGCTGTGGCTGTGCAGACCAAAAGCGTGTCGATATACACCGAAAATGCCTGAACAAGCCCCTGTTTTACCGGATGGCTCACTCTGGCTGCCGCTGCCACTATGGGTCCGGTGCCCTGTCCGGCTTCGTTGCTGTATATACCGCGTTTGACACCCCATGCGATAGTGCTACCTATCAGCGCACCTCCCACCTCATTGATGCCCACGGCTCCGCGCAACATTTGAAGAAACACATCGGGAACGATTCTGTAGTTGACCACAAGCACCACTATGGACAGGAAAATGTAAATCACTGCCATGACGGGAGCCACAATCTGGGCCACGTTAGCAATGCGTTTGACGCCGCCAATAACAACCAAGGCGATGAGCACGGCCACTATAACACCTATCACCCATGCATCCACGCCAAAAGCGCGAGAACATGAGAGGGCGATGCCATTACACTGCACCGGTGGCAGAAAAACGCCACAAGCCAAGGCAGCCAGCACGGCAAAAAACGCCCCGAAGAACGGTGAGCGCAAGCCGTTTTCTATGTAATAGGCGGGACCGCCTCGAAACTGTCCATTGTGGTCTTCCTTAAAAACCTGTGCAAGAGTGGCCTCCACAAAAGCACTACCTGCCCCGAAGAACGCGATAATCCACATCCATACTATGGCACCTGGACCGCCGAAGCCGATGGCCGTGGCCACGCCAACGATGTTGCCCGTGCCCACACGTCCCGAAAGAGCCATAGAGAAAGCCTGAAAAGAAGTAATGCCCGTCTTTTGGCTGTTGTCAGACGAGAAAAGTAGCCGTGCCATCTCGCGAAAACGCCGCACCTGCACGAAGCGTGTGCCAACAGAAAAATACAGTCCCGCTAACAAGCATATCGCCACAAGGGCGGGACTCCACACCCAATTATATACGGTTTGTATGATTTGTTCCATAACTACAACTTTATCATCCTAAAAAACCGCGGCAACACGTCGAATCTGTTTCAGTTTCTCCATAAACCACTCGTTGCGTTCAGCCATCTGCATATCGTATTCGTTCTGCATGGCCAAAAGCGGTGCAGCATCAACGCCCAAGGCAGCTTCCATCATCATAGCTAACTCGGTGTTAAGAGCACGCTTCCCATTCAGCACCTCATTGAGGACAGAATAAGAAATGCCCAAATCCCTGGCCAGACTACGTTGGGAAATGCCACGATATTCGAGTTCGTCCTTCAGCACCTCGCCAGGATGTGTGGGTTGATAGGGCTTCAGGTTGTTGGCTATCATCTTCGGATTTACTCCTTCAAGCGTGGTCATACTTATTCCTCCCTTTATTTGTAATGGTTAGACAAATCTGTGATGTTACATATCGTGGCAATTTGTTTGCCAGCCTCCATCTCCTCCGTGAACTCAATACGGTATTGGTCATTGACTCGGACAGAGGACAAGCCTTCCTTATCGCCATGAAGTTTTTCATAATGCAGAGAGCCATACTTCGTAAGACCCAGCACATTTTCCTGCTGTTTCATCAAGTTGATGACTTTCACGTACTTCGAAACGATTTGCGGCTGATACCGATGTTTCTTGTCGTTAGCCTTGCCATCAACATAAAGCTCTTGTAAATATGTCTCGCCGAATGTAACTATCATTGCGCTGCAAAAGTACACAAAAGTATTTATGTTCGCAAATTTGGGAACGTTTTTCGACGAATAAAGAATACGCCAAAGAAATAAACTAAATGCTGATATTAAGCTTGGTAATCGCTTCTTCTTTCAACTCGTTGAGCTTTTTAAGATCATGTTTGTACTTGCCAAGCTGTTCAGAAATATCATTGGCAATAGCAACTTTTTTCTCATCGGGCGCAAATCTATCAGGATGACACTTCCTAATCAATTCCTTGTATAAAGCATCTGCTCCGAAAGAACTGGCGATTATATTCCCGAAGTTGATGTCGCCTTCCTCTCTAACTTGTCTCTTAATGCTTCGTTTCCTATCATCTACCTTGCCTTTTGAGAAAAGTAGAGCAGCGATGATTACCAATTCAACAATGGCAATAATCATCCACCAATTCAGCGAGTTACTATGCTGTGAGGCTTGCCTGAGGCTATCGGCAGCCATTTGTATAGTATCGTTGTTCATTTTAACCTCCTTGTCCAATCATAATGTAATCATGCAGTTGCCAACGGCAACCATGCGAACCAACATCACTATGTACTTCAAGCGTGTCGAAGCCCAGAACAACCAAGCGCCTGACCAAGGTTTCGTTAGCCAAAACCACAGCACCTATACTAATTGTATCGTTTCTCGACAATTGTTGACCCGCGTATGCCTTAATTCTGAAGCCACTATTAAAAGGATTGGAAAACTGGTGTTTGTATGCTCTTTCGCCTTTGGAAATTCGGGCTTCAAGTTGCACTGGTGCTACACCTTGAACAAAAGCTTCGCGAGCCGCTTTATTGAAGCCCATTATGAGCCTCGAACGGTCTTGTCGGTCTTGGAACCATTCCAAAATCCGCGTCCAAATGTTTACTATTGATGGCATTTCTAATTGTAATTAATTCATTTCCTACCAATCTGTTTTATTTGAATTGTGGGTTTTATTGGTTTCGTCTTTTGAGACTTCGTCCCAGTCTTTGTGGTTTTTCTGTTTCGCTTTTTTGATACCGTTTGATATGGCTATTATGACGGTAAAAAACAATCCGGTAAGAAATCCAATTGCGACCCTTTCTCCCAAGGATTGCTGGTAAAGTAGAATGAATAATGTTTTCATATATTTGTTTGTTTGAGATTAATTGTAGCACAATGAAAACTATTTACTTATTCCTCCCAACGCTATTACCATAATTATTAAAAAGAGCAAAGCACAAGCAAGCCCCAACCATGTCCTTTTATCCTCAATTTCTTGTACATATCTTCCAGATGGATATTTCTTAAGGTACTTTCTTCCGCTGTTATTAATGAAATATTGTGCTTCTTCGACAAATCTACCTTGTGGATAATGACTTAAATAATCTTCAGCCGAAGAGACAACAAAATCTGCGTGTTCTTGAGTCTGTGCTGCTCTTTGAGCAAATCGTCCTTGTGGATATTGTTTCAAATATTCATTCGCGGTGTGCGTTCTATAATAGTTTTCTTCTTCTGATAATTCTTTCCGCCTTAAAGACTCTGAAATTTCAATTTGATGCTTTCCTTCGGGATGCTTCTTATGATATTCCTCTGGCTTCAAGACTATAAAATCATGCTCATCCATGACAATAGCAGTTTGAGGATCATTCTCAAGTTCTTCCAATGCCCGAATGTCGTTTCTGTTGTTGATGAGTTGATTATACAAATCCGCTGCTTTAGCAACCAATTCCTTGTCATAAGGTTGCCTGTTGATGTATTGATTAGGGTCAAGAATCGCTTTTAGTTCATTGAATTTCTTTGTTGTGGAAATGTGTATGCCAAGTTCATCCATCGCTCTGTTTTTTAATTCCTTTAGGGCATCTTCTGACACTTCTTGTTCACCCATAGAATTTGCAATTTCCTTACAATCTATCAAAAGCGAATACAACTCATTGGCAATCTTGAATTTTTCCAACCCAACAGATTCAATGCTATAATGACTCGGATTACATTTTTCGAGCAATTCAAAATAAAGCGAATCATACTCTTTTTCCATTTCCATCGGTTTTTCTTCATTGGAAACTAATGGGTTTGTCTGAAACATGCTGCCAAAATCAGGCATGGTTTCAAATGTTATGTTGTCTTCGTTATCCATAGTGTTGGGTTTTATCGGCATAGCATAAAAAGTTAAGCGCGAACTTTTTAGTTTTCATCGGCATCTTAGGATTTTCTGGACCACCTATACTAACCAACTAATCACCAAACAAAGCCCACGCTTACGCATGAGCATTTTGCTTTGTTCTTGGTTAGTATCTCAAAGGGTCCAGTTTTAAGATGCCAAGTCTTAGCGCAATGCTATTGAATATGTCTGATTATCTTCGTTTTACTTCTTTGTGTATTATTCGATTTTAGATTGATTACTTCGTTTTACGCTTGCAAAAATAGGCAATGCCCATGCAATTCGCAAGGGGAATGTTGGAAAATTTCAACAGGAAAAAGTGTTACACCGCCTCCGCCATCAAATCTTTCCGTCCAATCAGGCTGAAGATGGTGATTTCACTAATCTCTTAAGCATCCAATAGGCACAACAAATATGCCGTCCTTACGCTGGTAGGCGTATGACCCAACGGCAGTGAGTACCATCTTAAAAGCAGGCTCTTTCATTCGCGTAGTATCAATTGTATTGGCGAGGGTATTTAATGACGCTACACCTTCTTCAATAAGTTTCTCTCCACCTAACTTTATCTCTATCAACGCATAAGAACCATTTCGACGATGCAATACAGTATCACACTCCAATCCTGAACTGTCACGATAATGA